>Ga0307378_10003014_pt1 | contig 25059 bp, 24 predicted proteins | sample UN1MG_FD_202238 | JGI IMG/M metagenome (GOLD analysis project Ga0307378, IMG submission 202238) | Soil microbial communities from Risofladan, Vaasa, Finland - UN-1 | ecosystem: Environmental > Terrestrial > Soil > Coastal area > Acid sulfate soil | place: Finland: Risofladan, Vaasa | collected...
CTAATCTTGTATAAGTAGGAATCGGTCCGGAAGAGGCAATCTTATAAGACGCAGTTGCAGCAGCCATTAAACCAGAATAAAAGCACTCTTTTGTTCGTAAATATTCCAAAAGAAAAGCTGTGATAAAAGTATCACCTGCACCAGTTTCATCTATGATTTTTGTTGGAAAAGCGGGTATATCGTATCTCTCTTGATTTTCAAAGATAATTGCTCCTTTGTGAGCTCTGGTAATTACTAGTAATTTTAATCCAGTATCTAGTGCTAAATTAATTGCCTTATCTAATTTTTTAGCTCCAGTAATACCCTTTAATTCACTGTCATCTACTTTTAAAACATCTAATTTTGGTAAATACTCTTCGAAATCTAACCATGGTTTCAAGATTACATGATTATTACTATCATCAATACTTCGAGTAAAACCTTGTCCATCAAGGGAAACAAATTTGAATAAGTCCCTAACCTCAGAAATCAATTCGGGATTAATTTCATTAAATACTGGACCAAGATGTATGCAAGGTACAGAATAATAAATTTCGGGAATATCTTTAAAAGTTATTTTTTCAGAGATTGATAATACTTTTTGAGTGCGCTTACCTGATCCAGATGAATACTTATTCTCAAATCTCATTGAAGAATTACCTGAAATTGCAAAACCATTTAAATCAGGTTCCAAAGAATTAATTGTTTTTAAATTTTTAATATGAAAATCAGTACCAACTTTGGAAACAATACCTATTTTTTCACCTAATGCTTTAGCTGTTGCAGCAGCATAAATTGGCACACCACCAATAAATCTTTTTTCCTCTTTAAAAGGAACTTTAATTATATCTTCAGTAATGCTGCCTAATACAATGAGATTCATTATTTTCTAGATAAAAAATACCTTTTCATTCAAAAATGATTCGTAAAAAAAATAATTACAAATAAAATTCTTAATTGAATGTAATTTTAATAGTACAAAGTACATTAGGTAATATGTTAATTTCTAATGGGCGATGAAATGGCAATTCAAAATTTCATAGAGGAAAAAATTGGTAAACCAGTTCGAAAGAAACCATTACTTCCGGAAATAAAAAATGAAGAAGCAATTGCTGCTCAAAATGAATTAAATAAAAAGTTAAAAAGATATGATATAAGTTCAAATGCTCTCCCTTCTCAAGAAGAAGAGATATTAACGGTCTTAGTTCATGGATATATGTCCTCAAAATGGTTGTGGATAGATTCATATTTTGGCACTTTCGGTTGGTTACGCGATTATAGAAATGATCCTAAACCAAGAAGTTATGGATGGCATTCATCTCCACCACCAAGCCATATGTATGTTCCTTTTGATGTAAGCGTTTCTCCCATCGTATATCCAGAAGGAATTTTTAATAGTTTGATGAGAGAGGGATATGAAGTGTTAACCTATTCACAATTAGATGCTGCAGGAGATATTGATGTTTCTGCAAAAGAGTTAGAAATAATATTAGATGGGATTAAGAAAATCTACGGAAAAAAAAGGATTGTTTTAGTAGGTCATTCAAGAGGAGGCATCTGTATAAGGAGATATCTTGATCTGAATAATAATAAGCTTGAGGTTGAGAAAATCATTACCCTATCAAGCCCTCATCATGGAAGTAATCATACAAATATGAAAATTATCAAACAACCAGCAATAAAAATATTAAATGATGCAAGTGTAAAAAAAATCTGGGATGTATCAGGTAGGAGAGAAGTGAGAGATTTATCCTATGAACAAATGAGTCCAGACAGCAGCTATTTGAAAAATTTAACTGATATTGAAAAACATCCAGAAATTGAGTATATAACTGCTGGAGGTACTTGTGCAAGATATGCGAAAATCTATACTTGGGCTATAGATCGAAAAATCTCAAGAAAAACTTCAATGAAGAAAATCTTTAATTTCAGAACAAGAGAAACAAAAAGGGAAGAAAAACAGCGTAAATCACATAGAGGAAATAAGCAATATCAGTGGATTGCTTATCCAAAGAAGATCTTAACAATTTTTGATAAAGGATTCATTCCGGAAATAACTTTTGGTGATGGATTGGTATCATTTCCAAATACTATATTAAATAATGCGAAGAGAAAGTATAAAATTGACGCTAATCATGAAGAAATGGCAGTTTGTAATGATGTTAAGAAATTAATCTTGAAGGAATTAAAATTGCTAAAAAGAAAAGGATGAATTAGGAATTACTTTATAAAATGATAATTTGTTCCTATACAGGATCTAAACTTCTACCACAATTTGGGCACACACTATCTGTAGGATAAACAAGATGACCACATCGACGACAACGTGACATTCTTTGACTCGGGCTTCCAGGGGAAGGAGCTAATACGGGAGCTAATTGTTTTCCACAATTTGGACAGTTCGTTTGATGTGGATAGACAATAGCATTACAATTACTACATCTTGCTGTTCCTTCTGGAGCTTTTCCCTGTTGTGGTATTGGACTCTTTGTTGTTGGTCTTGTAGGGGTTAATATTCGTCCACAATTATTACACCTTGTTTCATAATCATAGACAATTGCTCCGCATTTAGCACATTTAGCGACAGTCTTAGATAAATCACCTTTTGGTTTGCTACTAGGAGCATAAGCTTGAGGTTGTTGAGGGGGAGGATACGGACTTGGATGTGTTGGATAAGAAGGACTTTGAACGGGAGAACTTGGTCTACTGACAGGTGCATAAGGCCCACTAGGAGCAGAAGGATAAGCACCAGAGGTTCGAAGTGGATTGCCACAACTAGGGCATTGTTGATCATCAGGTTTTAAAACAGTACCACATCGTTCACAAACAATTCTTGAACCAGCTCTGGATCTATAATCATATGCAGGTTCACTAACAGTAATACCAAAATCCGGTTGATCTGGAGGGGGAGGAGGTGGTGGATAACTCTGAGAATTGTTCCTTAATTGTTGATTTGTAGTAATGCCAAAATCAATTGGAGCAGTTTCAGAAGGAGGTCTAGGTTTTTCTCCATCATCTTCGTATTTTGGGATTACATTTCCACATTCAACGCAAAGTTCAGCTTCATCACGGTTTGGTGTACCGCAGTTTGGACAAAAGATGGTCGTAATTAACTACCTCTTACTGAAATATTTTTGATTTAATTTTAACATAGCGATAATTAAATCTTTGTAATCTTTCAACTTTAGAATAATATGTCTCAAAAGAATATATTAACTTAAAGAAAGAGGTAAAAAAAATCTAAGAAGAACGATTAGTTCTTCTTTTTCTTGGGAAACCAAGGAATGAAGGAACTGGTTGTTTCTATATATTCCTTATAACCTTCACGTTTATTGAGCATCTCTTCTGTTTCAAGAGTTGGTATACCTGAGAATTTCAGCAGAAGCAATGTAAGTGTTATCGGTCCTAAAATCATAACCCATCCTACTATGATATGAGTTATATTTGATAAATCATCAAATGCAAAAGAGAGCGCAATAATGAAAATCCCCCACCATTGCTCAGATTCTCCAAAATAATTAGGATGTCGCGAGAATTTCCAAAGACCAGAGGATAAAGTTTTTCCTTTGTTAGCAGGATTGTTTCTGAACTTCATTAGCTGAATATCACCTACTGTTTCAAAGAAAAAGCCTTCTAACCAAACAGCAGCACCAATAGCTAACAAAATTATGCCATGAAGGGAGGGAATTAAAGCAGTATCAGTTATTGAATTAGCATATACTACTGGTGAACCAATGATATATACAATGATCATTTGGGGTACAAAAATCACTAAGAAACTTTTCAGAATGAAATTTGATTGCCATTTCTCACGGTATGTTACAAAACGTTTGTCTTCTACTTTTCTAATCTTCCTTCTAACAATAATATAGGTAATTAATCTTATACCCCAAACAGTAACTAATGAGGTGATTAAAATTTGTCTAAGAGACCAAGAGCTGTATTTTATACCATTATACAAAAATGATATCCAAGCCATTGAAACAAAACCTAATGCCCAACCAATATCTACCAAACTATTATCTTTGTACTTGATAGTTATTGGTAAAGCAATAATTAATGAAATAACTGGACCTAGTAAAGCCCAACCAAAAATTGTAGGATCCATTAAATTTATTTCTCCTGTTATTTTGTTACTAATTACAGTAGTAATTATGTTAACTTAATAATTATCCTCAAAAAAATGAAGAAATCTTTCAATGAAAGATTAGAAAATAAGAAAGAGTTATTTATTATTCTCTTTTATCAATTCTTCTCTCTTTCTTCTAAACTCAATTATTGGTAAATCTCCTTGTATTAAATTCTCACCTATTTTTAGTGATGTTTTCTTAGGGATTTGTGTAATAACTACTCTTTTATCTTGCCTTAGAATTTTTTTATTTCCTATTCTATTTGCTAATCTTGTAATTATCCAACCTGATATTGGTAAACGCCAAACTTTTTGATAAAGACGTAAATAAATCAAAGAATTTTCTTCATCTACAGGAACAAAAGCGGCAAATATTCTAAAAGACTCTCCTAAACGATTTTGCCAAATATTTCCAAATCTAAAATGAAGAAGTGCTTCATGATTAGGTACAGAAAGTTCATCTGGCTTTCTTGGTTTTGATCCATCATCTTTTCTCATAAATGCCCATATTTGTAATTCTTTTTCAGTCCATTTTATTATAGGTCCATCAATTAATGTACGACATCCTCTTCCAATAGTACTAGAATGGACAAAAGGTAAATGGACAACATCAAGTTGATTTTCAATTGCACGAGAGTAATGAACAGGCCAATGATCAATAAAGGTATCATATTTAAATTTTGTATCAATATCTTCAAAGAAAGGAATTGGTGGATATTCTTCCCTTTGCTCACCCCAAAAAACCCAAATAAAACCAAATTGATCAACAGTATGATAAGCATTTACTTTAAAACGTTCAGGTACAGAAGTATTTTTTCCATTAGCAGGAATTTTTGTTACTTTTCCCATTACATCATATTCAAAACCATGAAATGGACATTGTAACGTATTATTGCTCACTATTTTTCCTTTACTTAAAGCAGCTCCTCGATGTGCACAGCGATCAAAAACGCAGCCAACTTTCCCTGTTCTGTCGCGCCAAAAAACTAATTTTTCACCTAATCTTGTTGTGCCTAAGATTTTACCTTTCTTAAGTTCCTTGGAATCTAATACTACATACCATTGATTTTTTATCAAAGAATCACCTAATCAACTAAATAACAAAAAGTGTTAATAATTCAATTGTTTTATACTATAAAAAAGCTTTATTATAAAAAATAAGAAAAAATTCGTTTTTGGTTGGTTTAAATGGATATAATTGATTTAAAGATAATTAAAATACTTCTTAGAAATTCTCGTACATCTTATCGGGAAATTGCTAACGAGCTAAATCTAACAGTGAATGCCATTCATAAACGAGTGCAAAAAATGAACGAAATAGGCGTAATTCGTAAATATACTGCAAAACCTAATTTAGCAAATTTACTAGGACATCATATACTAATTTGTGGGAAATCAAATGCTAAATCTCTTACAGAAATAAGCAAAGAATTGGGACAACATCCATCAATATTTTTTGTTGGAATCTCTGGAGGAAAATTTCTTCATATAGACGGTGAATTAGAAAATCTAGATGATCTGCAAAATTATGTGACTTTCGTAAAAGAAACAGCAGAATTAGAAGAACCTTTTGTAGGACAAATTAATCAACCACTTGTAAATAAACCAGAAATTTTTACAAATAACGATAAAATGATACTTCACTCACTTCAAGAAGATGGACGTAAATCTACAATCGAAATTGCTGAAGAGATAAATCTCTCAACAAAAACAGTGCGAAAAGCATTGAAACGTATGGAAGAAAAAAATATGGTCGATTTTTCAATTCATTGGGCTCCTGATTCTGAAAAAGATTATATTGGTCATTTTGAAATTCTCTTAAAGAAGGAGCAGAAAGTACAACAAGAAATATTCAAGATGCTAAATAATTATCCAAATATTGTTTATTTTCAAACATTTAGTAATGAACCTTACTGTATCATGCTTACAACTTGGCATGATACATCTAAAAAAACACAGACATTTCACGAAGAATTGGAAACTTTGGGGTATAGTGAAGTAATACTTCGAGTAATATATAATGGTTATTTCTTTGAAACTTGGCGAACAAAATACATAGAAGAATTGTAAATATTGAAAAAAAGAAAAACTAAGTAGTAATTAATTTATTCTCAACCATATAATTATAGACTGCTTGCATTGATTTTTTATTTCGGATTAGATTTTTATAAAAAAATCTTCGAACCACTAGCTTATGTAACAGCTTTAGAAAGAATCTTTGAAATGGATATAGTTTTTTTCTTTCAATTGCAGTGAACATCTTCAAAGCAAGTTTTGAGATTTTTTTATCTAAACCAGAAAGATCATTTACATGATTCATCCCAACATAGGCATACAGTGTACCAACAACTTTTCCATGCCTAAAAGGACATAAAACTAAATTTGTGAGTTGTTTAGCAACAGATTTAGCGCCAACACCACCAGCTGTAGAAACACCAATAATATACTTCGTACCAAACATTGCAGAATAAGCATTAAATATGCCAATGCGGTCCAAGAAATTTTTCATAATAGCATTAGGTGCAATTGCGTAGGTTGGTGAACCAAGAATTAAGCCATCTGCTTCAATCATCAGATTTCTAATTCGTTCCAATGAATCAGGGATAACGCATTTTCCAGTTCGTAAACAGCTCATACATCCTTTACAGAACAATAGATTCTCTTTCGCTAAATCAATTAATTCAACCTCTGCGCCTAACTTTTCTAATTCGTTTGATAGCCTTTTTACTAATGTAGCTGTATTTCCATTAGATGATGGACTACTGTGGATACTAACAATTTTCATTTTATCATCGATTTATCATCTGAAAATAACTTAATAAGTGAGTGTTCAACGATTGGTTGAAAAAAAGGAATTTTGGGATACGAAAAAGAAATTCTAATAATTACTATTTTCATGTATAAGGTGTATTATTAAAAATAGAGATAAAAGATTTAGAGATTTTTAAATTAGAGGAGTAGAAGATGAATAAATCAAAGAAAAATTGGTAACAAATTTAAGAAATAAGCGGAATAATTGTAATTGAAATTTGCTATATGTACTTGATTTAATTATAATATGATTTGTATTTATAGTGATTATTTAAATTGGCGCTGGAAATGTAATATCTACTAATAAATTTTCAACTTCTTGCTCATTACCATCATTAAAATAATTCTCGATACAGTCCCATAATGGCATCCAATCCTCGTCTAAATACCCATCATAAGCTCCTTTTCCATCCCACATCCAATCTGCAACTTCAACACCATCTCTTTTAAATTCTATAGTATCACCACTTAATATTTGCCAAACAGCTGCTTTATTAACATTAGCTGCATTATCACCAAAATTATAATTATAGGTTTGACTTGTTATTCTATTATTGAAAAGGGAAAGAACAACAGAAAAATCGTCCCAGTTTTCATTGCCATTGGAATCTGAATTAATAATAATTATAAAATCAAATTCTTCGGGATTAGAGACAATTCGTTTTTTTACATTGTTTTCTCCAACATAGAAATACCAATTATCCATAAAACCATTATTTACAAATTCATATATAAAATAGCGATTAGGTGTACCGCCTGTTGTGGGAATATCAACAAAGATGACCAATTTTTGGTCGCCTACACTGAATCCAGAACCATTAATTAAAAACCAAGCATCTTGCTTTATACTATAACCATAATAAATCCCAAAACCAGTAGCTAAACTACTTAATATAACAATAGAACTAATGGTAATCAATCCCATTAATCTTCTCTTATTATTAACCATATAATCCCCTAAACAGTAATGTAAAAAGGGATTATTTAAAGATTTTCAAATTCAAAGTACCACTAGAACTATCTGTTTTCCTAAAGCCTTTTTTCCAAATTAAGGATTTTTTTCATTTAAACCTTGCTCGATAATTTTATTGAAGAAATCATTACAACATTGACCAGAAGGATTTTTAGCTACACAAGAGGTTTTTACTTTACCTCGAAGATGAATGATAATTTCATTCATATCAGTAAGTCCTGTTGTTTTCACTAAGTTTATCACTTCCTTCTTAGTGATTTTATTGCAATAACAAGCAATAATAGGGTTAGCCTCTTTTTTATACCAAATTGGAACTTTGACATCTTTAATCTCAAAAATACTGTTTGCGTCGATATCATAATAAGAGACATTACAATCTGAATCTGAACATAAATAATAGGCAGTATTTTCCAATATTTTTTCCTTCAATTCTGGAAGTAGGAGACTTTTAACGGTAATATCCCGAACCATTATTCCTTGATGACTACATAGAGGACATGGAGGAGCAGTTATATTGATATTGCTTGGTAAAGAAGGAACCATTAAAATCACCCGATAAAAGAACTATTATATAACAAACAAAAGAGAAATTAAAATTTCCTATCATAAAGAGTCATAGGAAAAAAATAAAAAGAACAAAAACAAGATAAAATAAAATTTCCGACAATATATAATTGAGAAAAGAAAGAAAACGACTCTTTTCTCAGAAAATTACTATCGATAAGAAGCTGATACAACTATGGGAAACTATCAATATGATATTATAGTAGTTGGTGCAGGTTGTGCGGGACCAGCAGCTGCGAAGAAAGCTGCAGAGCTAGGTCTGAAAGTACTTCTTTTAGAAAAATCGCAAAAACCTGGTGAAAAGAATGTTTCCGGTACCTGTCTTAATATGGCAGCACTGGTTGATCCTGATCTTCAATATCTTATGAAAGGACCAATTGAACGTGAAATAACCGAAATGCATTCCTTTATGATATCACCTGAAAGAACAACTATGTTTCGCGAAATACCAGGCGAGGGATTAATTTTACTTTCAGTAAGAAGAGATGAATTTGATGCTTGGCATACTGAACAAGCAAAGAAAGCAGGAGCAGAAGTGAAGCTATCAACCACAATAGTGGACATAATCGAAGAAGATGGAACAGTGAAAGGAGTAATAACTGATTCTGGAGATAAATACTTTGGAAAAGTAATCATTGATGCTGCTGGAGTAAATTCAATCGTTGGACGAAAAGCAGGATTAATTCCAAAAAGAAAAGGTACCAATATGATTCTCTATACTATTCTAAATGTCTGGCTTGGAGAAGAAAAAGTAACAGAAAGATTTGGTAATTCTATCTATTATTTCTTAGCTCCAAATTGCCAATATAAAACTTGGCCCTGGATATTTCCTAAAAAGGAAGTAGTCACAATAGGTACTGGTGGATATATGGATGAAAATCTCTTCAATGGAGATATTAAATCAGTCAATGACTATATGCAGAATCTCATCGATCTCCCTATAATTAAAGAGAAATTGGAGGGAGGAAGAGTTGAAGCATGGGGTTTACATCTTGAATTTGATCAATCAATTGAAAAACGAACAAAAGCTGGATTAATTCTAACCGGAGAAGCAGGAGGATTTGTTATCCCATTCTTAGGTGAAGGTATGCCAGAGGCATTCTTTACTGGCATTTACGCAGCAGAAGCAGCAGCTAAAGCAATAGAAGCAAATGATTTTTCTGAAGAATTCTTAGAAGAACATTTCATGGGAAGATATAATGAAAATGTATTCCTACAAAGTTTTCGTTATGTAGCTGATATGAATAAACAATCTATCTTATCAATGCCAGATGAAGAAATTATTGCCATGATGCAAAATATTTGCATTGGTGGAGGATTCATCAGTAGTGCCATTCATAGAAATTGGATGAAGGGTGCAGATGAAGATGATATGAGTCTAGTGCAAGATGCAAAAGACTTCTATGAGTTCATTCAACCCTACAGACAAGTAGGTTCAGAATCACTTGAAATTTACAAGAAAATGAGGGCTGAAAAATGAAAGTAGAAATGAAAGTAGATTACTATCCAGGAGAAACAGGTGAATTCATCAAAGTAGATGAAGAGAAATGCACTGGATGTGGTGACTGTGCAAAATTCTGCACAAGAAATGTTTGGGTAAAAGATGGAGAAATCTATCGACCAAAGAACTTGAAAGAATGCGCAGAATGTGGTGCTTGTTGGAATATTTGTGAATTTGATGCTGTTATTTTTGGCGAACCAAAAGGTGGCACAGGGATTCGATTTGAGTACGGTTAATAGGAGTTGATTAAATGGCAACAGATGAAGAAATATTAGTTGAAATGAAAAAACTCTTAGAACAGCTAACAAGCAAAAAATTTGCTAAGCATTTTAAAACATGGAATAAAACAATGCAATACCACTTTACAGACACAGATGATTATTGGTATATCAAATTAGTCAATGGACAACCAGAGAATCCAGTTAAAGGTAAAGTAGAAAAACCTGAAATTAGTTACCAAATGACTACTACTGACTATCTTGCTCTAATGCATGGTGAAGTCAAAGGACTAAAGCTTTACAATCAAGGAAAACTAAAAATCAAAGCAACAATGCCTGATATCTTGAAATTACAAAAATTGAATTAATATTCAATTTTTTTTCTTTTATTATGATTTTGTTTATCACGGAAAGATATTTAATCAGATATTAAAAAGGAATCTACTAAATAGTAAATGGGAGATTTTTCATGCCTCGAAGACAAGATGGAGAGTTACTAAAAACAACGAAATTCCACGAATTAGAATTTCATATTATGCCCAAACGAAGTGAGAGTATAGTTTATTTTAAAACGATGATCGATCTAACCTATCCAATAAAATTTTTAGAAGAATACAATAAAGATCGAAAAGAAGAAGATAAAGTATCTCTATTTCAGCTTTATCTTGCTGCTGGTGTAAGAACTATTACTTTACGTCCAAAATTAAACAGATTTATCTCTGGTCGACGCTTGTGGCAAAGGAACCAGATTATAATGTCCTTTGTTGTTTTAAAAAATAAGAAAGAAGAGGGGGAAGAAGTTATTGCAGTTATTGAATTCGATCCTTTTGATACATTAGATTCTGTTCAAAAAAGAATTTACAAACATATATATGAAGCTCGATATGGCGAAAGCGAACAAGAAAAAATTGTAAAGATGTTTGGTGCTCTACCTCGATTTGTTATAAGATTTATTGCATGGTTTCTTAAATGGACTGATAATCACAATCTTCGATTAAATAAAATAACTAAAGATTTTCCATTTTGGAGCACTGCTTTTGTCGCTCATTTAGGTTCACTTGACACAGATGCAGTTTATCATCATTTTTATGATATTGGAACTATTAGTTTATTCTTTACACTAGGGAAAATGCACCAAGCACCTGTTGTAAATAAAAAAACAGGTGAAATTGAAGCCAAAACTATCATGGAAATAAAAGCAAGCATTGATGAAAGAATCTCAGCAGGAAGTTATTTAGGTCCGACCATTGATTTATTTAAAGAGTTAATTGAAAATCCTGAATCTTTACTAAAACCACCAGAATTAACCAATGAACAATTGGATAAATTAATGCTCAAGAAATACAAAAAAGAACGATTAGCTAGAGAAAAGCTAAGAAAAAAACAAAAAAGAAAAAGTAAATCAATCCCTTGATTTACTTTATAATTCATCTTTTTATGCTGGTTGTAATGTACCAGCAAACACAAGCCAAGCTAATAGTGATTTTGAAACTAAGCTGAGAATGATATATCCACGTTCTCCAAAGAGATAATCTTTCCATTTTCCAACTTTAGCATATTGTAATATCATATTTATTGGAAATGTCCAGAAGAATACAAAGTATGCTCCTAATATTGCCCAGACAAACCAGGGTGCGTTTTCTACTCCAGGATTTCCGAATAAATACATAGCAATGATAACCCAAGGAATTAATCCTATGAATGTGCCAATAATGAATGATGTCCAATCTGTTTTTTCTGTGGTTTGGTTATGTTTCTCCATCATCAAACCCATGAGGTTCATTGTAGCATTAGCACCAACAATTAAAATTAAACTTCCAAGATCATAAACACCAAAGAACATAGCAATTAAAACGATCATTACTGAAGAGCTTAGAGCGTATTCAAACCATCTGAAATAGTTAATGTTTTTCTCTAAACTTCTATTGTAAAAATCATTCAAACCAGGTAAAATAGTAAGAAAATGTGCAATTGAAGATAGGAATAGGAAAGATGAGACAATAAGTCCTACTGGTAAGTTACCGATATTTTCTGGCATAGCTTTTACTAATCTTTGTAAAACGTCATCGAAATAGAGATAATCAGTTGTAATCGGTAATTTGAAATTTTTGATATTAATAATTAATAAACCACCCACAAGCATAATAATCGCTTGAACTAAGTGTAAACCACCCATAACTCCATTAAATATTCTAAGACCCTTAAATGAAATAGTAGAGTCAACTCTTGTTTCAATTTTTGCTGTTTCTTCCATTAACAAACACTCCTCATTTATTAAAAAATTAAAGCATTTTATTCTTAATAAATAGAAGTTGATGTCTAAACTTAAATCTATTACTTGAAAAAGTTAAGAATTTTAATTTTAAAACATTAATTTATTTAAAAGAAGCAATTTATTTCCAAAAAGCTCAATTCTTATTATACAGTCTGGTTAAAATGATTGAATTTGATTCAAAACACTAGAAAACAGAAACTGAATACTTATTCACCAAATTTAGATGGAGAATATGTTATTTATTGGATGCAATCATCACAAAGAGCAAGCTATAACCATGCATTAGAGTTTGCAATTGAAGAAGCAAATGAATTACAAAAACCACTAATAGTTTTTTTTGGTTTAACAGATTCTTTCCCTGAAGCAAATGAAAGACACTTTTATTTTATGGTAGAGGGATTAAAGGGAGTAAAACAGCAATTATACACAAAAGGAATTAATTTTGTTATTAGAAAAACTTCACCAGAATTAGGTATAGCAAAACTAGCGAAAGAAGCAGCTTCTGTAATAGTTGATCGTGGGTATTTAAGAATTGAGAAGAAATGGAGAAGATTTGCATTAGGAAAATTGGAATGTCCATTGATACAAATAGAAAGTAATGTTATAGTTCCAATCGAAGAAACTTCAGATAAAGAAGAATATGCTGCAGCAACCATTAGACCAAAGATAACAAGAAAATTGGATGAATATCTAGTAACCCTAAAAGAAAGAGTTTTGAAAAAACATTCATTGGAATTTGATATAGAATCTCTTGATATAGCTAACATTGAGCAAGTTATATCCAAACTAGCCACTGACCATTCAGTTAAGAAATCAGATCAGTATAGAGGAGGATTAACTGAATGTAAAAAAAATCTTGAATTATTTATTGAGAAAAAACTCTGGAATTATGATAAAGGAAGAAATGATCCTGTGAAAGATTATATTTCACATTTAAGTCCGTATCTACACTATGGACAAGTATCTCCATTATTTATTGCTCTAGAGATTCAAAAAACGACAAATGTAGAAGCAAAGAAAGCATTTCTTGAACAATTAATAGTAAGAAGAGAATTGAGTTCAAATTTTGTTTTTTATAATAATGATTACGATAATTATAATGCTATTCTACCTAATTGGACAAAATCAACATTAGAAGATCACATAAAGGATTCTAGAGAATATATCTATACTCAAGATGAATTTGAATTGGAGAAAACGCATGATCCATTTTGGAATGCTGCTCAAAAAGAAATGGTAATTACAGGAAAAATGCACAATTATATGCGAATGTATTGGGGGAAGAAAATCTTAGAATGGACAAAAACACCAGAAGAAGCTTATAATATCGCTATTTATTTGAATAACAAATACGAGCTGGATGGTCGAGATCCCAATGGATATACGGGTGTTGCTTGGATTTTTGGGAAACATGATCGCCCTTGGAAGGAGCGACCTATTTTTGGAAAAATACGATACATGAATGCTAATGGTCTAAGAAGAAAATTTGATGCAGAAGGATATGTTAAGAAAGTGGAAAATTTAGAGCATCAAAAAGACTAATCTACAAGAAATTTATCATTTTGTGCCCTTGGATTGATATTCCAAACAAGTCTGTCGGCAAAACTTCTGCTATTGTTTCTGTAATTTGGAATAATTTTTGATTAGAGATTGGCTTTACATCACCTATAGGAGTGACTGGTTGAATCACAATTGGAATTACTATTTCTCGTATTCTATCAGCAATCATTCGAACATCTTCTATAGTAGTATTTTCGGTCACAACCATTTTTGCGAAAACTTTAGCAGCATGTTCATTTAAAACGGAAATCGACTCCAATTCCTTTTCAACTAAAATATCCCAATCATTATTTTTTACACTTTTTGCACTTCTATCTTTAATGTCAACACAAGCATAGCTTATCATTGGAGCTACTTTAGCGATTCTTTTTGGAAAATAACCATTTGTTTCTAAATAAACTGGAAGCTCAAGAGAATAGAGACGATCAACTATTATATAGAAGAATTCCTCCTGAAAAGCTGGTTCTCCACCAGTTAAGGAAACAGAGTGGAAATCTCTTGTTGAAAGATTCAATACTTGTTCAATTACAAATTCTTCGTCTACCGGATTCTTATAGCTTGTGAAATTCCAAGTACCAGGAACAGTCTCAACATTACAATCAGGGAAATTCGGATCACGCGATTTGGCAGTATCACACCAAGCACAATTTAAATCACACCCAGCGAAACGGATAAATATCTGCCTTCTTCCAAAACAAGAACCACGTACAGAACCACCTTCTCCTTGAAAGGAACTAAACAATTCAACTAAGTGACCTTTACTTTTTGGTTCTGTTTCATTTAAATCAGTCATTTTTATCTCTCTTTCTCAGATTATATTTCATTTGTTATTAATAATTGCTTTTTACTCATAGATAGTAGGGTCAAAACCCAATCCCTCCTTAAATCCTCTTTTCCTTCTCTTGCAACTTTCACAAATACCGCAGTGAATAGGTTTTCCAGCAGAATCAAATCCCTTAGGATTATAACAAGAATTACTATATTCAAATGGTACTTCTAACTTTTTCCCAAGTTGAACAATGCCAGCTTTATTTATGTTAGCTATTGGTGAAAGAACCTCTACCTTTGCATTAAGAACTCCCCTTGAAGCAGTTCGAGTAAAATCATTAATAAATTCTTGAGTATTATCTGGAAAAGTTGAACCTTCTTCCAGATTAAAACCTGTTATTATATCAACCTCATCTCCTAGTATTTCAGCATAGGAGGAGGCTATCGAAAGGAAAACTAGATTTCGAGCTGGAATCCAAACACTTTTTGCACTCTCTAATCCAATTGTTAAATCATCCAAATCCTCATCTTTCAATTTTGGAAGGTCTTTTTTACTTTCTTTTGACAAAGAACTACCTGAAAGTTTTGAAAACTCAGCAAGAAATGGCAACTTTATGAATTGATGCGTATCAATCGAAGCCATCTTACCAAGTGCTTTTGTGACTTCAACCAAAATCGTTTCTTCTTTTGACCCATATTCAAATGTCATGGCAGTTACTGTAGAATACTCTTGCTTTTTTGCCCACCAAAGACAAACAGTGGAATCTAATCCACCACTAAGTAAAACAATAGCTGATTTCTTTTTATTAGGCATTCTTTTTCCTCTAGGAAGTTGAATCTTCATTGAAATATAATATTATTTAGCTCTTTCAAGAATTTCCTTCACATTCACAAGATAATGAACTTTGATCGAATATTCTTTCTCAAATTCTGCTAATCCTTCTGGGGTTCTATCGATAAACACGAACATTTCAGCAACTTCTGCTCCTTCTTCTCTTAAGGCATTAATTGCGAATACTTTGCTAAAACCGCTCGAGATAAGATCATCTATTAGCAAGATTTTTTGACCTGGTTTCAATTCCCCTTCTACCATTTTTTTAAGTCCATGATCCTTTGGTTCTTTTCTAAGTATGTAATAAGGCTTATTCAATTTATAAGCAAGTAAAGTGCCAAAAGGTATTGCTGCAAGAGGTATGCCAACAATTCCTTCTATCTCAGAACAATGAGTTTGAATATAGGATACCGCTTCATCAATTAAATCATTAAATTCCTCTGGAAAGTTAGGGATTATGCGCATATCAATATAATATTTCGATTTAGCTCCAGAAGCAAGAGTAAATTCTCCGAATTTCAATGCTCCGGTTTTTTCCAATATTTCAAAGATGGATTCTTTTGCAGATTCGTCATTCATTCCTATAACCACTATTATATGGGAAAGGCATTCTTCTTTTATGTTTTATGGGAGAAAGTATTTTTGATTTACGAAATAAAAATTGGTTTTTTGATTTAAAAAGAGAAAAATTGTAAGGATTAATTCTAGGAAATTATTTTTTAACTTGAAAATTCTTACTTATTTAGAAAGAATAAAAATAACAAGTATCTATTTCAATATACATTTGATTTGGAGAGATTAAAATTGGAGGGAAAAATTTTTGGAAAAAACTATAAAAAAAATTGAAAGTGAGAATTTACAAGAACAATTACTTAGTGGACTTCAATTTGACTTTAGATTAATACTTAAGGATAAAAAATTTGTTCGAAATGGCATTTTGTTGGTAATAGCAAGTGCACTTATTGGAGGGGGAGTAGGAGCATTAATTGATTTGATATACCTGTATAGTGGAATCACAAATGAATATGCTATTTTGGGAATAGGAGCAGGAGTAGGAGCAATTTCAGGGCTTTTACTAGGAATAATACTGTCAATAGCATTAAAGTCACGGATGGTTGAAGATTTCAATGTAAGCTATGGTGCAGGCATTGGAACAAATGTTTTTATCGGAGCAATAATAGGGATTATGTTTGGAGTATTAATTGGTTCTTTATTCGGAATAATTTTGGAAGCAGCAAAATTAACAATAGGTACAGAATTTAGCTATATTGTTTATGGAATGTTAGTATGGATAGTACTAGGATTAAACATTGGTGTTTTAATAGGATTAATCGCTAGTTTTGGTACCATTCAAATCACTACTGGAGGAGGCATCTCAGGATTTATTGTAGGAGGGATAGGGATATTAGCTATTTTTGGACCCAATATCTTAGTGCTTGCAGGCTGTTTAGTGGGATTAATATTTGGTCTCTTTACTGCTATTTTTTTGAAATACAGTTTGGAAGCAAGTATTGGAAATGTTGAATATCCTTCTTGTACGAGATCATGTGAGTCATGTGATATTTTTGAACAAAAAATTTTAAGAGAACCAGAAGATCCACAAAGAAAAAGAAGAACAACAACCTCAAGTTGTAATGGTAGTAGTGATTGCGGATCTTGTGATGGAGGTAGCTGTGATGGAAATTGTGGAGAAGCTGCTGTACCTATCATATTAGTAGTACTAATAGCAATACCAATTGTAATCTTGGTGTGGGTGCTATCATGGGGAGGAACGAAAGCAAGTGTAAAATTAGGAGACACTGTCAAAAGAGGAGCTTTTACTGCTGTTGGAGCATGTTTTTCAATCTTTGTAATAATTGGTTCAAATGTAGGATTAACCGAATCATTTCATAACATGCTTTTCGAATATAACGTTCTAATTGGAGCAGGATTGGGACTAGTTTTTAGCGCGTTAATTATTGGAGTAATTGCACTTTCACAAAGAAAAGCATTTATAACAATAACACCAACGGGATTTATTTGGAAAGATGGAACGACTTCTGGTAGAGTGCTCTTCTATAATATCGAAGATTTTGAATTTAAAAAACAGCAAAAGAAAGGTGAAAAACCTAAGTATGGATATGAGGATTATTTCAAATTTAATACTATAGACGGGAAAGCATATACAGTAACAATTAGTGGTTGGAGAACACCAGACGAATCTTACTCAAGTGATCAAATTCAATCCATCTTGCTCTATTACATTGAACAAGTGAAAGATTCAATTCAAGACCAGCAAACAACTTTGGAAGAAGAACCTGAATCCTATATAGCAGACCTGAGAACCAGAGAATTAAAAGGATATTCATTTTCAGAATTTGAATCATCTATTACAGAGGTAATGGTTGCTAAAGTAGCAAGTTTGATAGAGAATCAAGCAAAGTATAGTGCAATGAATATTTCTATAAATTGGATCAGTACGGTGACAGATATTGAGGAAAATATTGTAGAAGAAATCGCTACAACTTATCTTAATTATGAAATTAGAGGAGGATATGTTTTAAAGAAACGGAAGAAAGATAAGGAAAAATAAACTAAAAGATTATGAAAATCAGTGAGTCATGAGAAGAAAAGGGAAAATCAACACTACCTCTAAAAAGAAGAAAAGGATACAATAAATTGGGGAAAATGACAGAAACGGAAATAATTTCAGAAAAGGAGAAACCAGAAAAGAAAAAATCACTCTTAGCAGAAGCATGGTATGATGCACCAAAACTTGCACGACAAGCATTACTATTAACGTTGGGAGTAGTTGCTGCTACATTAATAGATTCAGCAACCTTCGCTTATTTCGCCAGAGTACTCTTAGCTATTCCACTGACAATCATGCTTTCCTATATTATTGTTGCAGGGATTGTTAGTAGTATCCTTAGTAGTTTATCTATCAAAGAAAAAAGAACGTTTTTTGGAATCATCGCTTTGATCTTTAGTATCTTAGCTACACTGATAAATGCTTATACAATGCTTATGATCCATTGGGATGCGGGGTATTCAATACCACCATAATAAAACAGTATTATTCATTCTATTTTGATTGAGTGAGGAAAGGAAATGAAAGGGAAAGTAAAAGGAGAACGATGGGCTTTCGCACCTCGCCATGCACAACAATCATTCACTATTAGTATGATAACAGTTGTTATAACAATAATCATCTCATTTAGTTTTGGATTAGCTGCAAAGGTGCTTTATGCAATCCCGATAACAATCGTTCTTTCATCGGCAATACTTGCTGGAATCATTGGAATAATCTACGGGAGCATTTCTTTACGAGAAAAAAAAGAACGTTTTGGATTTTTAGGAGTAATTTTTGGTATTCTTACTACACTCTGGAATGTATTTATGATGATCGTACTTCATTGGGATGCTGCATTTTCAGTACCATAAAATGTTGATCAAGTATACAACTAAATGTTGATTACTTTTATTATTGAAAAAAAAACATCTTCAAAAAAATTTTTTCCTCAATTCAACTCTTAATTCATAATATCGTTCCTAATCAGGGAGAAGGAATAAGAAAGAAATAGAAAAGGAAGAAATAATTCCCGAAAAATAAAATAGAAAAGAAGTTTATTATTAATTGATATAATCTTTTTCTTGGAGATGGGTATTAATGAAAAGGAAAGAAAAAAGGATTACTCCTTTGAATCGAATGGGGAGCTTAAAATTGGGAAAAATACTACTGATTTGTAGTATTTTGATTTTTCTTTTAGTTCCAAATGAGCTCGAATGTGTGAAGACTTGCGAGGGTTTTATTGAAAAAGCAGGTTCGTTTCCTTTAACAGAAGGAGAATATTTCTGTCGAGTAATTGTTCATAATGATTGTACTTGTCTTTTCGGTGGAAATTTCACAGAGCAAGTAGAAGATCGTTCGTATTTTATGGATATCCTCAATGTATCCAACCTTGCAAATCCAACCAAAATAGAACGATTTGATTTTACCTTGTATGGATATGTGCAAAAAGCAGAAATAAAAGATGATATTCTCTATACATTTACTACTTGGTTTACAGAAACAGTGGGAGGATTTCACCTTTTACTTTTCAATATTTCTAATCCAACCTCTCCTTGGTTGATAGGAGACTATAGAGAAGAAAATACAACTATTCCTTGGGATTTTGCATTATATCAGAACTATGCTTTTATGTGTACAAACACTATGTTGAAAATTATTGATTGTACGAATAAATCAGCACCCACGCTTGCTGTTGAACAACTATATCCTGCTGAATTTATCGAGATAAGTGAAGATGTCTTATATCTTCTTTTTGATAAAATCCAAACATTTAATCTCACAAACCCAAAACAGCCAACACTAATAGGGGAATATACTGGTGAAGGAAAATCGTTTCCTGTAAGCATGGTGGTAAAGGATAAATTTGTCTACACTGGACATCGCTGGGACGGACTTTTGGTAATTGATTTTACCGATCCTCCGAATCCTAAACGAGCTGCTAAGTATTCCTTTCCAAATAGAGAGTTTGCTTCTGGAGGAGAGATAGAAGCTATTGCTATTTTTGGTGACTATCTTTTCACTTGTGGTTCAGAGCTTTATCTTTTTAAAATTAAGAATCCAAATTTTATTAGAAGAATAGCTAAGATCGATATTGCTATTCAAGGTCTCACACTTTTCGCTGATGAAAAAGCTATTTTTGTAATATCAAATTACTTAGAAATTTTCTCCTTCCAAAAACCAGTTGATTACCTACTTATTGGCTTGAGCATTGGAGGAGGAATGGTGGTGATTGGGGTGATTGGAACAATACTAATTTTCTATAAGAGAAAAAAGAAAAAGAATAATGGAGAAAAACATCAATGAAAAGGAAAAAAGGAAATATAACAATTGGAAAGACACTACTTATTTGTTCGATGTTGCTTTTCATCACCACAAGTGAGTTCAGTAGTATAAGTAGCTGTCAAGGTGTTCTTATAGAAGAAGGACTCGTACCTTTAGAAGAAAAAGAATTTTGTCATCAAATAGTAGCACAAGATGAATTTGTTTACCTCTTTGTAATGAATTACACATATAATGAAGAAGATCATTTGTATCAGAAAGATTATTCTTACTTGGACATTGTGAATGTCTCACAATTAAATAATACACAAAGAATGGGGAGGTATTACTTAACAAAGGGAGAAACTTTGCATGAAATTGTTATTCAAGAGAATACTGCTTTCCTTCTTTCGTCTATTTTTAGAGGAGAAAATTATAGATATAATACCACAGTAACACTACTGAATGTGATTAATCCATCCCTTCCTTCTTTAATAAGTGAATACCGAGAAGATAATACCAGTAGTGTGTATGATTTAGCTTGTTATCAAAATTATGTCTACATCAGTTCACATTCTGTTTTGAAGATCATTGATTTTACAAATATATCTGAACCGACACTTGTTACTGAATCTCCTCTTCCAGCTGGTACTTGGGAAAACTATGTGGAAATAAGCGAAGGTAACTTATACCTATGTAATAACAGAACTCTTCAGGTATATAACCTCACAAATCCAAAACAACCAATACTGGTAGGAGAATATCCGAATTTAGAAACAGATCCTTTAGGCATGGAAGTAATAGGAAAACAGGTCTACATCACCTATCGTGCATCGGGATTTCTAATGGTTGATTTCAGTGATGCAGCAAATCCTTCTCTAAAAGCCGAATATCACTTTCCTAAAAGGCATATCGACCCTGGAGGAACGATTGAAGATTTTGTTATAGCAGGAGAGACTATTTTCACTTGTGCACAATATTTGTTTACACTCAGCATCAAACATTCACAGTTCATTCGTTTGAAAAGTTTCACTCATATACAGGGATGGGGGGAAAAGCTTTGTGCAAATGAAGAAGCTATTTTTGTCTCTACCGGTGACAAGGTGATAATTTTTACCTATCAATACCAACCAACTAAATTAATCATTGGTTTAAGTGTAAGTGGTGGAATTATCCTTGTAACAACACTCTCTATTATAGTTATTCTTCAATATAAAAAACAAAAAAAGAAAAAGGGAGAATGAAAAAATTCTCTATTCTTTTTCTTAAAAAGTCAATCAGAGATGAAGAACTATCCTCCTTTATCTCTGAAAAATTCAATGCAATAGTGTGTTGGATTAATCAGAAGGAAAAAAAGAGAAGAAATTGAGAGAGAAAAAGACCAGAAAAAAACCTTTTACGCGCAATGTGGGAGCGACCGACCATTTTTTAAGGAATGAAATTCCAGAGTATTTTTGAAATTCAACTCATATTGTTCAAAGAACAATTTGGGAAGTGTCTATATGGAACCAACAAAAGTACTTATTATGGGCGCAGCTGGAAGAGACTTCCATAACTTCAACACCTACTTTAGGGATAATGAAAGTTATGAAGTAGTTGCTTTTACAGCAACACAGATTCCAGATATTGAAGGTAGAACATACCCTAAAGAACTCGCTGGAAAATTGTACCCTAAGGGTATTCCAATCTATGACGAAAAAGATCTCGCGGAGGTTATAGAGAAAACCAAAGCTGATGTCTGTGTTCTTTCTTATAGTGACTTACCTTATAATTATGTCATGCACATCGCTTCAAAAGTTATGGCACTTGGACCAAACTTTTGGATGATGGGTAAGAAGAAAACCTCAATAAAATCTACCAAACCATTAATTTCTGTTTGTGCAGTAAGAACAGGTTGTGGTAAAAGTCAAACTACGCGAAAGTTAGCAGTTACCCTCTCTAAAATGGGCCTGAAAGTTGTCGCGATTAGACATCCTATGCCATACGATCCTGATCTAAACTCACAGGCTTGTCAACGCTATGGAACTCTTGAAGATTTAGATAAATATCGTTGCACTATTGAAGAACGAGAGGAATATGAACCACTCATTGTTAATGGTATTATTCTCTATGCTGGAGTTGATTATGAACGCATTCTTCGTGAAGCAGAGAAAGAAGCTGATATAATTATATGGGATGGAGGCAACAACGACTTTCCATTCTATAAATCAGATTTAGAAATAGTAGTTACAGATCCACATAGAGCAGGTCATGAAATAAGCTACTATCCGGGAGAAGTAAATCTTCGTACTGCTGATGTTGTTATCATAAATAAAATGGAAACAGCGGATAGAGCTAAAATTGACATTGTTAGAAAGAACATTGCTGAATATAATCCTAAAGCAATTGTTATCGATGGTGCTTCCCCATTAACTGTCGAAGGATGGGAAAAGATTAGAGGTAAAAAAGTTCTTGTTGTAGAAGATGGCCCAACACTGACTCATGGAGAAATGGAATATGGAGCAGGTGCTATTGCTGCTTGGAAATTCGGAGCAAAAGAATTGGTCGATCCAAGACCATTTGCAGTTGGCTCTATTAAAGCGACCTTTGAAAAATACAACCTTCTTGGTATTATTCTTCCAGCAATGGGTTATGGTAAGAAACAAATTGAAGAATTAGAAAAAACAATTAACGCAATAGATTGCGATTTAGTTGTAATAGGTACACCAATTGATCTTACTAGAATTGTTAATATCAAACATGATACTGTGAGAGTAAAGTACGATTTACAAGAAATCGGAAAACCAGACTTGATGGATGTAATCAAACCTTTCCTTGAAGAAAAAGGACTTCTTAAAAAGTAATTTTTTTAAATAAGGGAATAGCTTAATGCTGTTCCTTTTCACATTTCTTTTTGAACAATTGACGTAATTCATTTAGCTGATTTGAAATATCCTCATGTGGTTTTGTTCCTTTAAGGTTCATAAAAGAACCATCTCGAATAGCAAAAATAATTGATAATATTCGTAGATCTCCCAAACCAGAAATATTAGCAAATCCTTTATCTGAAACAACAACACAAAGTTTCTTAGTAGCTTTACAATTCTTCTCACAATCTATACAATCAATCATTTCTGCGAAAACAGTATTTTTCTGGAGGTTAACTCGAAGAATAATATCATCCTGAGGCATAAGAATTTCATGAGCTTCGTTTATTTCAAATCCTTGTTTTCTCACTATTTCCTCAACAATATCTAATTCAAAACCAAGAGGTGCAAAACCAAAAGATTCAGGATGAGCAGTTACTAAATCATTAACTATTCCATCGAAAATTTCAGCTAAATCTTGGGAATTTTTCCATTGTTTGAAGGAAAAGAAATTCAAAGATTTCTCACGGAAGAAACGTTCAAAATCGCGTTTAAGTTTTGTAGGTTTAATTTCTAGTTTATCGACTGGAGTTAAAATTACTACTTCGTTAAGAGCATTAATTTGGTCACTTGTAAGATCAATAGCTTCAGCAACAAAGTTGACAGAATTTTTAGTAGAACACATAAAAATATACTTTCGAGCACCAGTAAAATAAAATGGTAATATCATTCGATTGAGTTGAAAACCAGTTATTGAAGTCACCCAAATTTGTAGATCAACCATGCCAACACTGGTTTCTGTACGATAAACAATAGGATCAACACCAATCATTTGGAGAAGATTATTCTTATTATGAGCAGAGATTTCTCTCAAAGCTTGATGAAAATCATCCTTTAGTAAACCAGGTTCCAACGCTAAAACTACTTTCGCTAAGAAACGGGCCATGAGATCATCTCTTTTCTGTCGAATTGTTTATTCAATTAAAACAATAGCATTTTACTCATATATAATATTTCACTTAGCAAATAATCACAAATCAATTTATACAAGAAACGCAATTTCAGAGTAAAATCTGTTTAATCTTCTTTTTTATTTTCATTTATCTAGAGGTTTGTATTTATCATAGAAGTTGTAGATTTTTTCCCACAATACTTCACAAGTAGTTGAAATTGTGTCATATTTTCTTAAATCAATCCTCTCAGTGCTTTTTTTAGTAATGATACACAATATAACAGGATTCTTTTCATCATCCCACTGGCAAATAGTAATTCCTTCTATCTCCTTCCAAAGAAAGGAGGATAGAATTACTTGTTTCATATTTTGAAAAATAATTCCTGATTCATTAAAGATTACAGTACTTATTTGCCCAGATCGAATAATGATGAATCTTGTGATACCTAAAATAATGAGACCTAAACCAAGAAATAATCCTAATGGGAAAATCAATTGATAAACTAAACTTCCTAATTTAATCCTTGAATAAATACCAGCACCAGCTAAAATAAAATAACTATTAATTCAAAGAAACCTGATGGGTGGAGTTCTAAACTATTTTCTGATTCTCGAATAGGCATAATAACTATCTAATAAATCATGTAATATCATTCTATACTCCTATTCATTCATAAATACATTTTTACAAAATGGTTTCAGAATTAATTGTTTTAATTTGATAATATATGACTAAAGTTTATAGAGTATTACAACATTTAGAGATTTTAGAAATCGAATGATTGGCGATATACTTACTACTCAAAAAAGAGTAACATTAATGATTTTTGTTGATAGGATT
>Ga0307378_10003015_pt1 | contig 25056 bp, 19 predicted proteins | sample UN1MG_FD_202238 | JGI IMG/M metagenome (GOLD analysis project Ga0307378, IMG submission 202238) | Soil microbial communities from Risofladan, Vaasa, Finland - UN-1 | ecosystem: Environmental > Terrestrial > Soil > Coastal area > Acid sulfate soil | place: Finland: Risofladan, Vaasa | collected...
CCACTTTATTAATATTGATAGCATTCCAATTCTCCAGATAGTTCTGAGCCTTTGCTAGGGTAATATGCCCCTTCCCCGATGGATTGGGGTTTGTGGTTTCAAGATCAAGACGCCATCCATCATTTGGCACATCTCGGGCAATCTGGGCATAGTCAACTATACGTTCCCATTGGTTCATATAACTCTCAACCTGTGCCTTCGTTCGGTCAGTTAGTTGAAGGATCAGAAACGGGGGTTGTGGGGGATTTACATGAGGTTTTGAATCCTCAAATACCTCTACGATATACCCCTTCTTGTAGCAACCCCGATATTCCTTGTCCGGATCGGCGTGGAAATTGTCCTTGTCATAAACCAGTAACTTTGCCATGATCGCCCTCCTCCTTTATGTGGCTTTTACCCAGCGTTTTAACCCGGCATTCGTATCCGGAGCAATTATAGAATAATCGGGTGGAGTAGTTTCATCTCCCCCTAAATCGCTATCTAGATAATAGACGTGAAACACTCCGTTTACTATAACAAATGCTCTGTCCCTATCTATTAAGGCGTTTCCATCGATGCTATCTAATGCCGTTGCTGCCCCACCAATGAAATCTGATAGGTAGAATAGTGTTACCCCTCTTATTGCTATCTCTACAGATGGTGAAGGAGAATCAGAAGCGGATGGGGAAGCGGAAGCACTCTTTGAAGCGGAGGGAGAAACTGACGCAGAATAGGATGCTGATGGGGAAATAGAGAGTGATGGTGTTGGAGATTCAGACGGACTTTCGGAAGCGGAGGAGCTTATCGAAGGACTGGGAGATTTGGATACTGAAGCCGAAGGTGATATTGACGGAGATTCTGAAGCCGATGGACTGACACTAGGGGATTCGGAGGGTGACTCACTCCCCACCGAAGGAGATGCTGAGGCCGAAGGAGATATTGACGGAGAAACTGACGGAGATTCCGAAGCTGACGGAGATATAGACGGGGAAACGCTTATGGTACTAGAAGGTGATTCGGATGCTGACGGGGATACAGATTCTGACGGAGAAACTGAAGCACTTCTAGATGGAGTAGGAGAAGGGGAAGCCGAGGGAGAATAGGTAGCAGGGGAAGGAAATGCAAGAGCAGCCCCATAAACGATTCCAAAAGAATTTTGAGCAACTGCTCTATAGAAATTAGCACCTGAAATTATAGAAATATTCGCAGAAAAAAGTAAATTGTCGTGCCCACTACCAATCACTTGAGGAGTAGTCGTATCGAAAACTGGGTCCACTTCAGGAGTTATTCCTGTCTCAAACCAAACTGTAGTGGATAGTCCTGCAGGATTTACATTTCCATGTATAGTAGCGGTGGTGGCTCCTATTGGGTTGGCATCCATAGTCCAAATATCAGGAATTCCTGGGGAAGGGGAAGCACTTGCTGACGGAGAAATAGACGGAGATTCTGGAAATTCAGATCCAGGTCCAGTAGATAAATCTTTCCAAGTGCTAGGCAATAATATACTATTAACAACAGCCCAAGAAGAATTTATCTTTAAAAGATAGTCCCCGGCGTCATCACCACCGTTAACATCCAAAAGAGCATAATAATAACCATCATCTCCTTCTTGTATAGAACGAATAACAGAATTATGAATACCAGAAAAAGAAAGCCCAGTTATTAGGAATGCAGTGCTTGATAAATCGCTTTTATCAATTTTACCCATTCCTATTTCGTTTTGATTTACATAATGGCCAGTATAAATATAATCATTATCATGCGCTATTTGCCCTGTATTTTGATTTCCCTTAACCACTTCGTCTGTTACATCAGAAAGATCCGACGTTAAATATGTTTCCATTGTATTACCGGCCTTCATATATAAAGTACCGCTATCAGAAACCCACCCTTGTCCAGGGGTAGCAACATAACCAGGAGATTGTATATAAGATCCATCTGATTTGTTATACTTACGATTGAGGTACTGAAAAAGTATAAAGTGGTAAAGAGAAAAATTTATATATATAGATGTTGAATCTTGCCCCATCCCAAACAATAAACCAATTAACTCATCATCTTCTGTTTCCCAAATCGTACCAGTAAAAGCAAAATCCCAGCATCTTATTCCAGCCTGTTGGGCACCACCGCCCCAAAAATGACCTACATAATAATAGTTGGAATCTGCAAAAAAAGCACCAATTTTTCTATTGCCCCAAGTGGGGGGAGTTAGGGTTGATTTTAAATTCAATCCTGAATCATATACATTTACAGTTAACCCAGAATCATTTACGAGATAAATGTGAGCCATACCCTACCTCTTAGGTACACAATATCCAACGCTTTTGTCCAGCATTTGTATCAGGGGATATTATGGAGGGAGAGGATTCGGTCAGTCCGGAATCAGCGTCAAGGTAATACACAGAGAACGCCCCACCTACTATACAAAATGCTCTGTCCATATCCCGCAACGGAGTCCCATCTACGCCATCTAATGCCCCATCCTGACCTCCTGTAAGAGCAGTAAAATGGAACAGCATATTTAGTAAAGCGGCATCTCCAGGAGGTACGGCATAAGAAGGTGAAGCAGAAGCGGAGGGACTATAAGATGCGGAAGGACTCTCCGAAGCAGAGGGGCTGACCGAAGCAGAACGGGATGGGGAATCACTTGCTGAAGCGGAAGGAGATATGGAAGCCGATGGGCTAATACTGGGGGATACGGAGGGAGATGCTGTAGGACTGACCGATGCCGATGGTGAAATTGAAGGACTAGGAGATTTGGATACCGAAGCTGAAGGAGATACTGAAGGACTTTCACTCGCTGACGGCGAAACTGATGGACTAACAGAAGGTGAAGCGGAAGCGAGGGTTGGAGAAGGACTAACTGACGCTGACGGACTAATTGAAGGACTTTCAGATGGAGATTCGGAAGGGGATGCTGACGCTGATTCTGAGGCCGATGGGCTTACAGAAGCTGAAGGCGAAACTGACTGAGATTCAGAAGCGGATGCGGACGGAGAAATACTAGCACTTCTGGAAGGTGTCGGAGAAGGAGATCCAGAAGGACTTACAGATGGGGAAGGAGAACCAGAAGCTGAAGGAGATAGAGAAGCTGACGGAGAAATGGATGGACTCACAGAAGGTGACTCTGAAGCTGACGGACTGACCGAAGGAGATACAGAAGGCGACTCGGAAGCTGAAGGTGAAACTGATGCTGATGGAGAAATAGATGGTGATGCCGATGCTGACGGAGATATGGACGGAGACTCTGAGGCTGAAGGGCTTACACTTGGAGACTCTGACGGAGACTCACTAGCTGAGGGAGATACCGATGGAGATTCTGACGGAGACTCGGAAGCCGATGGGCTTATTGATGGAGATTCCGAAGGAGATTCACTTGCCGATGGAGAAATAGACGGAGATTCCGAAGGAGATTCACTTGCCGATGGAGAAATAGACGGAGATTCCGAAGGAGACTCACTAGCTGAGGGAGATACCGATGGAGATTCCGAAGGAGACTCACTTGCTGATGGAGAAATAGACGGAGATTCCGAAGGAGACTCACTTGCTGATGGGCTAACGGAAGCCGATGGAGAATAAGATGCCGAAGGACTTACTGAAGCTGACGGAGAAGTAATCTCCGACGCATATAAATACCATTCCCCTATCTCAGTATAACCTGTATCTCCATTATTCGCAGTTATATATACTCTATAATATCTATAATTAGCAGGGTCATCGCAAGTCCAAGTGCGCAATTCCCCATTACTCCAACCAGTTTCGCCCGTTACTGTATCAACCGTATCCCAATCGGAATCATTATTACTTCCCTGAAGTGTAAAATCTTTTGCGCACCTATCTGTCTCCCCTCCATTTGTTTGATGTCTAAGACCATAAGAAGTAACCTTCGCGCCATTGCCAGCACCTAAATCTATTTTTATCCAATTAGGAGGAGGAGCATTACTAATCCAATACTGTCCATAAGCAGTCACTCTCATAAATGCCTTGAAAGGATACCAAGTGCTATATGTAGAATCTGCTGTAATTACATAAGGAAGATGGGTACCACTAACCATATGGCGAAGGCCAACATCATAAGGAACAGTTATATGACTTTCATTTGTTACACGAGTGTCACTTGAACCAGTAAAAGGAGTTAAATCTCTCCAAACATATTTTGTTACCCAATTTGTTCCATCATCAGAATATTGGAGGAAATAGTTTTCACAAGCATATTGACCAGTTCTTCTTGTCCTAAGAAATACCTCAACAACGTCTACTTCATTACCGTCCCCAAAGTCATACCCTATCCACGCTATACTATTAGCTACATCATTCGCCCATTCCGTATTAGTATTATCATCGAAGGCATATTCTTTATCAAATGATGCGCTATACTGACCAGATGCAATTGCTGTTCCACTTCCAGTTTGATCTGCCCCGCCTATAGTAGCACGGAATTCTATTTCAGTTGCACCTCGATAATCTGTATATACCTCACCACCAATTAGCCATAATCTCCAATAACGATGGACACCTTCTCCTGGAGATGGAGATGGAGATAGACTTTCCGAAGCTGAAGGTGAAATTGATGCTGATGGAGAGATTGATGCTGATGGGGATACACTTGGTGATTCAGATGCAGATGGAGATACTGATGCAGATGGAGATACTGATGCAGATGGAGAGACTGATGCTGATGGAGAGATTGATGCTGATGGGGATACACTTGGTGATTCAGATGCAGATGGAGACTCCGAAGCCGATGGGCTTATAGATAGAGACTCTGACGGAGACTCACTAGCTGAGGGAGATACCGATGGAGATTCTGACGGAGACTTCGAAGCGGAAGGTGATACTGACGGAGAACCAGGAACAGTATATGTTCTTACTTCAGAAACACTCCAACCAGTTGCCCCCGTAACTGTTATTAATACTTCCCATGAATCTCCATCCCAATATTTTAATTCGAAATCTTTTGGAGTATCGGCTAAGAACCCATCATGCCGTGCTCTTAATGTAAATTCAACTATATGTTTTGGAGAAGCGAATTCGTATTCAATCCAGTTCCCAGCGTCGAACACATCGTTCCACATAGTGGAATTGGTATCATCGAAAGCATTAGCGGCAACATATCCTCCACCAATATCTCCACTAGCATCAGCGGTACCACCGGAACATTGATCTGATCCGCTTTCTTCTTCACGAAACTCAAGCTCCGCAATAGCAACGTTTGTGGACGTATTAACGGCAGTGACATAGATTCGCCATCTCGCGCTAGTAGACAATTATTCATATCCTCAAGTACATAGTCTCCAACATTTAGTTCCTGGATTAGTATCAGGAACAATAATAGTTGGGTCTGATTCTGGTTGATCATAATCGTCGTCAAGCCAATATACAGAGAATGCCCCCGCAGCAGTAATTATGTAAGCACGATACCCGTCCTCTAATTCATTACCATCTACACTGTCGAGAGCATTGGTACCCCCACCAGTTAATACCGAAAAATGGTAGTTGATAATCCTAGCCATCGCCATCCCCCTCCTTCTCCCCCGGTTTCTTAAACTGGATGACTTTGGAAGTCTCTATCACCTGTCCTATCTTGTTAATGATAGGAGCTACCTCCATAAATGGTTTAGTTCCAAGGTACTGGAGAATCTCATTCAACAACGCTTCGGGAACCTGAAAGTTTTTCATTTCACCCTCCTACTTGGTTTTTAACAACCCAATGAATTCCTTCTTTGATACCTTCTTAGGTTTATTCTCTAGCTTATCAAGTCTGTGTTCATGTTCCATCAGAAGCTCAAACATTTTCCTTAACGCCTCATCCTTGGGAAGTTTCTTGATATAATCACGCTTAATATCTAAACGCATGTTATCTCCCCTTCCCAATCTAGGTATGGAAAATGTCTGAATTTGATCTTGTATTTCCCAGCTGTATCGAAGGTCAAAACGAGGAGGCCGTCATCAATAATATGGGAATCTCTATCAACATCCACCGCTGCTCCTAACGGAATTTTCGTTATAACAACTTCCTCATCTTCAACTACTTCCATCTTATTTACCTTTATAGGCATAGGTAACTTATCTACTACTAATTTATCAGATACGGATATAAGTTGTAGTTCATCATTCGCTTCACCTTCTAATATATTTTCACCCTCATTTGCCTGTTTAAGAAAAATTTTAGCTTGGCACATTCCCGTCCGTAATATCCTACCGTCATTGTTATATACTATATATTTTTTCATCATCTCCTTGTCTCCAAACAGATAATATTACACCAAAGAACATAAGAATTTGACGCTGGAGAACCCCCACCAGAAGGACGGTATGCCTTAAGTGAATAAGTGTAGTCACCTTTGGCCGGGGAATCCATATAAGTAAATGCAGTGGGGACTTGAGTCCAGTCAAGATCATTACCAATCCAAACATTACATACAGTTTCCGAAATTCTAGTTCCATTTCTATATAGATAATAAATAATCTGAGTATCAGGAGGACAGATGGATGAACAAGAAAATATAATACAAACCGACTGACCCTCTGTCTCTATATAAGCAGAAACAACATCACCTGAAAGAGTTCCCGCAGGAAGGGTAGCTCCATACAAATTATTTCCACTTACAATAGAAGAAGCAGCTCCTTCTTGTAAATGAAGCAGGTTAAGTAAATCTTCTGCATACTCTCCAGCATATATTTTGCCCGCTAAAATAGAATTTGCTGCTATTCGATCCACATTTAAAGTCCCGGCAGTTATCTGATCCGCAATTATCTGACCCGTATAAATGTAATTAGCATCTATTAAGTCTGCTGCTATAATCCCCGCAGTTATCTGATTAGCACTTATTGTCCCGGCGTAAATATAAGCAGCAGAGATTTCGTAAGCGGTAATGGTGCCAGCAGCTATTTCATCCGCTGTAATTGTACGAGGATAGATATTTATAAAGGTAATTGTATTATCGCAAATATGCCCTGCTCCCCCGCCACCACCGATTGTACCAGGTCCAATGTGCGCTCCATTAATAGACCCCGCTAGAATCCTATCCACATGTAAAGTTCCAGCCGTAATGGCGCTAGCATTTATCTCTACGGCGTTTACTTGTGTGGCTGAAAGGATGCCTGTGTAGATGTAATTGCTGGCGATATGCGATGCCGTAATAGATCCTGCGGCGATTAAATTTGCGGACAATACTCCTGTTGTTATACTAGAAGCACTAATCGCCACCGCATTAACTTGTAAAGCGGTTAATGTCCCTGCATAAATATAACTGGCGGCGATTTGATCTGCTGTGATCGAACCTGCTTGAATATTAAATCCGGTGATAGAACCACCAGCGATCATTCCTCCGGGACCACCTTTAATTGAACCAGGAAGTATTAAAACCCCGACATTTAACGTCCCGGTAACGATGTCGTCAGCGGAAATCTTCCCTTTGACTACAAGACCATTCGCCACCGTATATTGCATATACCAATTATCGTCCCCAATAAAACAACCTGTAGCAGTAAACCAAGCCCGATATCCAGGTGGGTCTTGTCCTATTCCCAATCCATAGGTATTTGTACCGAATCCAACGAATGTATTGAGATTACCTATTCGTAACTGTTCCGTACCAGCTGCGTATACCGCAACCTTGATTGGAAAAGCGGGGTCTAGCAGGATATAACTTGAACCATCCCCCACCCGTAATCTACCGGGGAGAACGTTGGGGGGATAACCGTCAGACACGGTTGAGTCTGGACCAGCAATGACTACGGAGTAGGGATTGTTAGGTATATCCTCCCCTGGCACTATTGGTCCCGGAGTTATGTCCCCCCAATCGTCTAATGAATAGATAAATTTCTGACATTTAAACTGAATAGACACGTCAGGCTTGATAGTAATATCGTCAATCAGAACTTGATACGTCCCACCGTAATCGGCATAATTTACGGTAATAACATCGTCAGGACGTAGGGATAGACTAGTACCTTTCGCATCGAATGATACATCTCCTGACTTTAAGAATTTACGTTGATAATAAAGGGTTCCAAGACGTTGTACCTGTTCCGTATTCTGAACCCCAGCTAGTATGATTGTCTCACTATCTATTACATCTCTTGTAGCTTTCGCCGGGACCAAGGCACTTAAAAATTGGTCTTGTGCTTCTCCTTCTACCTGATATGCTACGTGACCAGAATCCGAAGCCTTATCTTGAATAGTAGCGGAGAATTTGAAGGTATCCATTCCAACTTCTTGTTTCTTTACAACCTCTGCTTCAGTTATAGTCTTTTGGGATGTTTTCGATAATACTTGAAGAGTTATTCGCTCCCCTACTATCAGGCAAGACCCGCACATAGCGAGCAAGGTAGAGAGAACCTTTGTTCTATCCTCATGATACCAAAAAGCGAAGTTCCAAGCCAATCCCCAAGAAGTAAAAGTGGTCTTCGCAGCATCGAAGGAGGGAGTATGAATGTCGTAATCACTCACTCCCATATTCCATAAAACCCTACGAATAATATCTGCGGGATTGGTTATACCTGCTGTATCCGACCTAGAAAACTTTGTGGGCATATCGAGGATATTGCTGCCCGACATAAATACGCCCATACTAGGGGTTCCACCTACATCTACAATCAAGGGTTGGAGTAATTTCCATCCTTGATAATCACTTTGATCGAACGTATATTCTGTAGACAACCAGGCTATCTTCGCCCCTAATTCACGGGGGGAACGCACTTCACTAACGGTGTAGGTATAGGTATCTGGACCCAGTAGGTAATGTCTATCAGAATTGGCGTAGAAAGACCTTAACGGAATGTAGCAAGTCCCATAAGGTTCCGGTACGCATAGATTGTCCTGAGCAGTACCATAAATAGAGGGATAGAGTTCATCTACTAATTTAGTGTTAGGGTAAGTTCCTTTCAGAAACTCTTGAAGGAAATCTTCGCAGGAGATATCAATTAGTTGATTGTACGGAGATGCCCCATTAATACGGAACCTCCAAGCCCCGCATAATTCCGTTCTAACGTCATCTTTGATGATAAGGTTAACACGAACGGTTCCGCCAAGGAAATTCTCATAGTTATACTCATTGTCCTTATTGATAATAGTAAAGGTAAGATCGTTCGGAGCATGGATTCCAGATTCGGATTTATTTCTCCGGAGACTGATTCCTGAAAAATTTATTATTTTAAATTCGTGGGGTTTTTCCCATTCTAAACTATCGTAAGCATCGGGGGCATTGATGATGTTACTAACTGTCGTATAATTAGCTGAAGCCGGGACTTCCCCGGTAGACCAGAAAAAGGTATTGGCGTTGATATCCGTTACACGGAAGGTCCAATATACAGTCTTGTTTCCTGCGGAAATCGCTGCTAGTTGACGAGTTGAGAAGGTTTCCATGTCAATCTGAAATCCTGCCCAAGACTTTCAATTTGACTCCTTTGATCCCGTATTGAGATACCAACTTACCACTTCTAGTGATCTTAGAATCGAATCTGACGACATAGGTATGCCCATCCCCATATGCGTACTTGAACGAACGTTGAATACCATTTGCCTTAACAGTATCGTTATACCAATCGAAGATGACTCCGGAGTCCGATTCCGATAAGGAATTCCAATATATCGTAATGTAGAATATAGGTGTGGTGTTAAAAGAAATTCTCTCTTCTGATCCATCTACTCCTAAATGAACTATTTGATTCTTCCGCGATTCCTCTGTTACGATTCCTTGAGGGAGAATGCCCAGAAGGGCATCGTAATCCGCAGTGATCGTTGATAAATAATCGTACATTTCCTTTGCAGCCATTATCTCACATCCTTAATCGCATCGTGCAGACTACCTACTCTTTTAACATTCTTTGCTACACTTTCGGCAATTACCCTACCATCAAGGATCACTTGGATAGGAACAGTCATTCCTTCTTCCCCTCCCCCTCCATCTCCACTACCTCTCCCGCCTCCCCCTTGGATATTGGAAAGGTTCTCCCAAAAGTCAGCAGGTGCTCCCTGAAGGAATCTGCTCCGTTGTGGTTCGTAGGTAGGAACCACCCATTCTGGCCCTCGTTCCCCAGCCATAGATAATCCTTGAGTAAGCCCACCAGCCCCTAAGAATATACCTGGTTGCGGATGATTTTTAATCCAGCTATACCAATCAGATGCAGCCATAGCCCCTGTTTCATAATCATCTTCTGCTCTATTAAAATCAGCTTTCCATGAAATATAATCCGGATTGATAGTATTAAGAGGAACCTGTGGAAGCCCCCAAACTGGCATATCATCAATAACATGAGGCTGATAAGGCTCAGGTATTGGATAATCTCCTTCTGGCCAAGGATTCTGAGGAGTGATTATTCCAGGAGGTAATCCCCCAGGAACCGGGGATGTTGCTAATCTAAGAATAGCTGCTTCCAATCTAACGAGCATCGCCACTTCATTCTCCGTCGCTAAAGTAAGACGATCTAATGCGGCTAGTTCTGCGGCCTGAGCCGCCGCCAATTCTTCCGCTGCTTTTGCCGCTGCTGCTTCCGCATCTGCTATAGCCTCTAAAGCTGCTGCCTGTGCCTCTATAGCGTCCTGTATGGCCTGTAGAGCTTCAGCTTCGGCCCGTATCGCGTCATCTATTCCTCGGAGAGCATCTTCAATAGCTCTTTCAGCGTCTGCTATCGCACGGAGAGCATCGGCAGAGGCTCTATTAGCATCTTCGATTCCCCGAAGGGCATCTAATGATGCCTGTTCAGCATCCGCTATTCCACGGAGAGCGTCTTGAATAGCTCGTTCTGCGTCTGCTATCCCACGGAGAGCGTCTACTGATGCTCTCTCCGCATCGTCTATCCCACGAAGGGCATCCAATACCGCTTCTTGGGCATCTATATATCTTTCTTGAGCATCCAGAATTGCTTCTGTCGCATTATCTATGGCCTCTTGTGCTCTCTCAAGCCTATCGTCAATTCCGGTTATAGCGTCGATCTGAGCTTGAGCTGCCGCCAAAAGTTCTTCTGCTATTTCTTGAGCAGCCTCATCCGCTTCCTGAGCAGCTTCCAAAGCCTCTTGAACTGCCGCAAGAGTCTCCTCAGCAGTAGCATGAGCGGCTATCGTCGCATCAAGTTGGGCCTTTGCTACGGATAGTTCAGTATCGGCATTAATCCCAATTGCCTCAACATCTCCCAGTACCCTATCGAATATATCTTGATAATCCCCTCCATACGCTCTCATGAACTCTAGGTATTGCTCAGCAAATGATGTGAAGTCGCTGACCGCTCCGGAATCTGCACCAGGGGCGGTAGCGAGAGCGCGGAGTCTATCATATTCTGCTTCGAACGTGCCTCGGGCCAAAGCAGGGGCGAGAGAGCCAGTCCTCATACTAGCCAGCCAATTCTTTACATCGTCAGAAATGGTCGTTAGGTTATTTACCATATCTTGCTGAGTACGAAGTTGTTCAGACAGAAGGCTTAATTCATCTCTCCAGAACCTCTCTTCATCTTGAAGACCTTCTATTCCCTCTGTCCTCCCCGCTTGTTCGGCGTCCAACCTAGTCTTCAACAAATCATAGGCTGTTTCAGCTGCTATCAGTCTTTGTAACCTAGCGTAGTCCTCCACAGCGTCTGCGTAAGCCTCTTGGGCATCCAATATACCTTGGAGAGCATCGTTCACTGCTTCTAATGAATCCCGATACCTTTCATGGGCATCCTCTATGCTCCGGAGAGAATCTTCGTACCTTCTATGCGCATCTTCTAGGCCACGCAAAGAATCGTCATAAGCCCTGTTAGCATCTTCTATTGCTCGTAAGGAATCTGCATAAGCTCTGTGGGCATCTTCAATTGCCCGTAAGGAATCTGCGTAAGACCTATGAGCATTTTCCAATCCCCGTAAAGAATCCTGATGACTTCTATAGGCGGCGGGGATGCCCCTAACAGCAGCTTCGTGCGATCTAACAGCATCTGCCGTTGCCCTTATCGCATCCGTATATGCCCTATTCGCCCTGACTACATCTTCTTGGGCCCTTGCTAAATTTTCCATTGCTCTATCTGTATTTTGAATCGCTGAATTATAATTATTTTGGGCAGCAATAGTCGCCCGGACAGCAGCGTTATAATCCTCCTGGGCATAATTAGCTTCCATTATAGGATGTAACGCAGGGTCTGCTTGACTAAGTTCTAATTCGCGGTTTGCCGCCAATACTTCAGCTGCAAGAGCCACTGCCCTGAGACTTTCAGCGGCAGCTTGTGCTTCAAAAGCTTGTTGGCGAGTTCTAGCAGCAGCCTCTCCGGCAGCATCCCCAGCCTCTCTAAATCTATCTGCTAAAAGACCTGCTCCAACAGCTTGGGCATTATATAAATCCGATAAATCTTCAGCTCCGGTAGACTTTAGGCCCGTTAAGTTAATTCGTAAATTATTAAAATCCGAAATTAACTTTTCCTGAGCAGCATATACCGCATCCGCTGCATTCGCTAATTGTAATAGGGCAACGTAGGCTTCCATTCCTGCTTCAGTTGTAAGATCAAGAGACTCAACCAATTTACGGTATTCATCTCTGGTAGCGGGCATTACTAAATCTAAGTCATTCAATGCTGTGGTAACCTTTTCCTGCATTAAAGATGCTTTTTCCGCGTCTGAGAAAAAGGCATCAAAGTAATTAGAAGCGGCATCTGTTAATTCTTCTAGACCCCCGGCCATCTCTATAAGTGCTTCGGTAAACGCGATCATTTGTTCTTCGGCGGTGAGTATTACATCTCCTAGCGCGTCTTTAACTGCATCTCCGAATATTGTTCCGAACCAACCGCCAAGATTATCAAACGCATTACCAAGCTGCTCCCCAATATTTATATCCTCAAACGTAACGCTCTGTCCTGTCGTTGTTAAAATATCATTTACTCTAGCCATATCGACAATTAAACGTAGGGCAGTTTCTAGCAAGCCTTCGTTAAGTTTCTGATACTGCCCAATCAAGGGGCCGAATAAATCTTCAACAGCTATATCCCCCATATTAGATATATACTCATTAATGGCCTTACTCATTTCCTCCGTGTCTAGTCCTCTAAGGTCCAAATCTGGTAATTTACTAAAATCGAATACATAGTTCAAAGCCTCATTCATATCCGTTCCAAACTCTTCTGCTAAATATACAAGAATATTACTTATGTTTTGAAATACGTTCTGGAACAGCTGGGTAATCTGCGCATCAAGGGCAAATTCTACCCTTTCCCAAGACGTTGAATCGCCGTGGAACCAACCACCATCTTTTACCTTTTTAATTAACTGATATCCATATGCTATATCTTCTGCCACATTATTTATAAGATCGGAAACTGTAGTATTCTCAAATGCTATTCCTGCGCCCTCTAATGAGGTTGAGGTTTTTCCCCCAAAAATGGCATTCCATCCCTTGGAAACCCAATTACCAATTTTATCTCCAAGACCCTTTAGAATTCCCAAAGAAATGACATTAAACCAACCTTCAGCATAATCGCCTATAATATTAGTCAAGGAATTGTACTCAGATCCAAAAGACCCCTCCATATTCACTCCACCTGTACGAACAATGCCCGTGACTAACCCCATTATATTCTGATTTAACTCCTTCACTTCTCTATATATACCTCTTAATTCGCTTATTTCGTCATCGAAAGCGTCTTTCATCATATCAAATATATGACTAATGGATTCACTCCCAGTTCCCGCCGCAGCTCCAAGGACGGTACTTGGGGGTAATGCTGGGGCTGATCCTCCACCCCCTCCTCCTCCACCGCCTCCAAAGGCTATACCAGCCATTCCAAGAACACCTGCTATAACAGCGGTCATCGCCGCTGCCGAGGCAAATCCAATAGGCCAAGGAGCCTTCGCAGCTTCCGCAACTGCCCCTGCCCCTGCCGTAAGAGCCTCTTTCGTATTCGCAGCTACGATAACTCCAGAAGATCCTACCTTGGCTGTAGTTACAGAGGCTAAACCGGAAAGAATTACCAGATTCTTCCGTACCTCTTGCGCTATCTCTGCGATTTGAGCGACTTTCTTGAGGTTTTGCAATGTTTTATATTGGCTAGATTCCTTATCGTACAAGTTACTGGCATTCTGGAATATCTTTTGGGCGTTACCTATGGTTTCATCGACGTACTTGTTTTCCTTTTCAAACAGTTTGACCTTCGCATCTCTAATTTCTTGAGCGGCCATTTCAAGGGCCGCTTCTTCGGTGTACTTCTCTTTATTCGCATCTAAGTTTCTCTGAATTAATTCCAGTTCCTTATCATACCATTTCTGAGCGGCAGTCTCGATTTGGTCATAGAAATTCACCCACTCAGACGGAGATGCTACTAATTTAGCCTCTGACAATTCTGTAGTCAATTTTATAACTTCTTTTATCTTTGCCATTAATTTATCTAGAGCTGCTAAATCTTCATCAGTCTCGGCCAACTGTAATCCTTTAAAGTATTGCTCTCCCGCCATCTTTTCCATATACTTCTGTACTTCCGCAATCTTGGCCTTCTGAATATCCCAAGCCTTCGCCCCATCTCCAGTAGCTATCGCTATCTTCTCTTGTAAATCTAATATCTCAGTAATTTGATCGTGCTCTCCCTGAATAATCTCCGTTCTACTTTCGTATGTAGCTATTATCGAATTTAGTAATACTAATTGATCCCTTTGTGCCTGCGTTAACTTTCCGGCGATTACCAAAGCGGATGTTTCATTGTCAAATATTTCCATAGTCAATTTTGCTCTAGCTTCATAATCTCCTGTATCATCAAGTGTTTTAGATTTTAAACTATTTATTTTAGATTGAAATGCTACAATATCTGCTGCGGTTTTTCTACCCCTTTCGTCAAGAGCTACCTGCTTTCTCATTTCCTCTGATATATCTTGTTCTATACTAGTTCTGCTTCGTCCAAGACGTTCCTTTGCGAAAGTTGCTTCTAAAGCCTTCTGTTCCAATCTTGTTTGCTCTTCAACATTACCTGTCATTTCAGCGAAGTATTGGTCGGCACTATTTATTTTCTCTTCCCAACTCATTCGGTCTAGTGTTTTCTGATTCTCAATAGCCTGTATTTGTTGGACGGCAAGTTTATTCATAGATGCGGCTAATTCAGCTCTATATTTAAGATCAACTTGTAATTGTTTTATTTTAAGATCGGTTATTTCGGCCACTAGAAGTTTTTGTTCCTCATAATCCTTATTCGCAGCAGCTATCTGGGCCTCATTACCTTTTATCTGTACCTGTACGGATAAATCCATTTTTGCTTTCATTTTTTCCCATGCCGCTTCAAATAAACCTGCTACAGGTACGGGAACCATATCTATCAATACTTCTTTCGGAAGTCCAGTTTTCTCCCACATATTAGCTACTTTGAGAAGTGCCTGCATCTGATCGTCTGCTAAATCTTGAATAGATTCCGCGTATTTTGGAACCTGGCCCATTACATCTTCCCACTTCTGTTCGGTATCTCCCAAATACCCAATAACTTTTGCTAAGGGGTCTTGCAGCCCCTCAATATCAGATGTAGGAGTAGGGAGTTTAAACCCTTCTAAACTGCCTAGAAATTTATTTAAATCTCCCCAAGAATCCTTGTACAAACCAGTAATGGTGTTGAAACTGGTAAGTCTATCCCTCTCAATATCGGTGAGTTGCCCAGTTATTGCTACCAACCCCATTAATTCATCTTTTTGCTTTTGATCTAATTGAATAGCTCTTGCCTTAAAGTCAACGATACTTTTTTGTAACGTTTCTATCTCTTCCATCTGTTCTACAACAAGTCCTCCACCCTCTATGGAGAATAGCGTTTCAACCTCTCCCCCACCAAGCGTTTCTCCTGATGCATATTCCCCAACGCTCTTGGCCATATCCGTATTTGCTATACCGTAGATCAAAGCTCCCATAGCGGTTAGGGCTAAAATAGCTAAACCTAATTCAACAGAGAAAGCTGCCATCCCAAATTTTGACATTAACCATAAACCTGCTATAGCGGCAGTAGCAACTTGTATTACTATAGTAGTATCTAATACTTCGCCAAGGGCTTCGTTGAAAAGTGCCGCAGCAGCTAAAGCCAATAATATATAAGGAGCGAACATCTGGAAGCCTATCAATATACGAGCAGACCATAAGCTACTAATTTTTAAAGTTGTCGCCATCACTGTACCAAGTTTAATGATGCTGGCCATAGTTGGCAAAATTCCTAAAAGGGCTGCTCCTATTCCTAATGCTACGAGTTGTAAGGTTTTTGAAGAAGCTAGAATATCATTGAAGCCTTTCAATATAGTTGCCAACGCTCCTGCTGCGGTTCCTACTAAACTCAAAACATCTCCCAATATCACAATTATGGGAGTTAAAGCTGCAAAAATAGTACGGATAAGTTGGTAAATTAATCCAAATATAGGTATTAATCCTCTTAACGCCACTCCCCATTCTTTCGTGCCTTCCATGAAGTTGATTATACCGTCGCCCAACTTCTTGAAAATATCCACCGCTTCTGGACTTATTTCTGGTCCTTTATCTGTCCAAGTAACCATTAACTTTTGAAGATCAAACGCCTGTTGCTTTATATAATTAAATAAATTTTTGAAACCGTCCCCCAAGGCAATTTGAATAACGTCCTTGACGTTTGACATTGCTCCTATCCAAGTCTTTTGAACCTCTTCCCCAGCTACCTGGAAGGCACTAAGCCTACCCATAACATATGCGTACAGACCTTCCACATCTCCCTTATATCGGTTGATGTCCTCGTTTCTAATACCCAAAGCAGTGGCTATCAAAGTCGTTCTAGGTGTGATTGTTCCGCGCAGTAAACTCCGGGTTTCCTCCGCCAGCATATCCAAATTCAAGCCCAACGCACTAGCTGCTTGGACCATCGCTACGGTAAATTCCCGAATCTGTGTCGGGTCGAATCCTGCGCCTAAACCGGGGGCAATCGTCTGTTGGTAAGCCTTGACCAATTGTTGATAAGTAGCAGCGGTTTTAAGGTTGTCTAGTTGTAATTGATGTGATATCTTGGTAGACATTTCCATTGCGGCACTTAATCCTTCTTGCGCTTCCAAAGCCCTACCAGTAGCCGTTACAAATTCCCCTTGGGCCATAAAGATAGAAGCCATCCCCAATCGGGATTCTTCCATAATGGAATTGAATTCTATGCCTCCTTCTACCATATCCTTAAATCCGGAGAGAATCTTTTGAACGGCCCAAACTCCGATAAAAGCTACCACTGTACGTTGAAGACGTTCCATCATTCTTGTTAAATTACCAACTTCAGCTGCCGATACCTTTGTACTCTCTGTCGATTTTCTCTGCGCTTCATCGACCTTTTTGTTAGTATCATAAGCCTCATCGTACATATGACGAGTTTTTGTAGCACGATCACGAGCGGTATCCCAATAATCCGCTTGAGCCTTCATCTGCTGGGTCATAGGATATGCGCCAGTAGTAGCAGCTGTCGCGGCTTTCTTTTGTGCCGCTGCCATTCGCTCAACAGATTGGGTTAATTGATTAAATCCAGCGATTAACTGATCAACTCCTGCTTTAGATTCCTTACCGACAACAGTAATCTTAGTACCTAAATCTTGTACGGATTCTCCAGTCTTTTCAGCGGAAGCCCCTAGTTCATCTAAAGGCTCTGATGAAATCTCTCCTACGGCTTTAGCAGTATCCTTAGCAGCTTGGGAAACCCCCTTCAGGCTTTCCGAAACCTCTTTGGCGACTATTTTGCCGTTGCTTTGGACTTCAAGTACATAAGTGATTTTCTTATCGGCCAAACGTTTGTCCCCCTTTAGGAGAGGGTTGGTTATCAGTTGACTTGTCTAAAACCTGAATTATCCTCAAAACCTTAAAAATACATTCCTGTGTATCCTCCACCTCTAGAATCTCGCAAACCTTAACTATACTTGGTATCCCAACCCCAGAAGGGTCGGAGCTGGCCAATCTGAATACTTCCCAAGCTTCTGTGTTCTCAGGGTCTACCCCCGGAAAACATTCTGAACAAGGGGGGGAAATTTCTTTACCAGCTCGCTTACTTCTAAATTCGTAGTGCTCAATACACTGTTCGCACCAGAATTTAGTTTCCCGCTTTTCCTTTATCCACTCAGCGAGCTGGGAGAGTTTCCCATTTCGTCTTTCAGTTTCTTTTCACCATCTTCACGTATGGACTCCGACTTCTCGGAAATAAACTCACGAAGTTCTACGTTGTCGAAGATGATCGTCTTGAGGTCTTCCAGAGAGGTATCCACTTCGCCTTCAATGGAAATTCCCTCTACGTCCTGAAGGATGTAGTTAAAAATCTCCCAAGTGAATTTGGAAGAATCCACATCTTCCAGAAGAGTGGTTACTTTCCCCTTGGTTTTCCCGCGTAAGGTATCAACCTCCGTAGCCACTCGTTCCCGAATCCTGGAACGAATTTGAAGGCCCACGGAAAGCGGAAGGGGGCGAATTAAAAACCGCACCCCTTCCGCATCCGGGTAAGGAAACCACTGTCCCTCTTGAAACCGCTTCAATTTCAAAGTCATAACCTTGCCCTCCTAGTTTGTTATCCGTTATCCTTATACCAGGGTGATTGCGCCGTAGCCGATCACGGCCATTGTGACCGAAGCGACTCCAGCCTTGTCGTGCCCCACGTTGATGGACGAAATGTAGGCTCCGGCATCCGACTCTCCCGTTACGTCAGGAGTCCAGTAACTGGTCGAGTCGATGTAGAACCGAATGTCCGTCAGCTTGGTCGCTGCCAAAGCAGCGTCCTGTAGGGTTTTCTGCCCATCCGTATCTGCGGGATCATAGAACCCTTCGATTGATCCCGTCCAGGCTTGCATTCCGGGAATTTTCTTCCCCCAGACAGACCCGAACACCGATGTGTCGATCTCGTCCATCTTGATGTCCAAAGTCCATTTGCCCAAGTTCTCGACTAGAACCGCACCTTTCTTGATCGAGGCGTATCTTCCTAACAACGGCGTAGGCATGCTACTTTCCTCCCTTCTGGTTGTTTACTACACCCAGTTCCCGTTCTTTCCACCCCTTATCATCTAATTTCCGGAGCAACTTGAATAGGCCATCCCAATTTCCGACCTTGTTCAAGATTCCGAAAGTAAGCCAGAGGTGCCTATCTACGGCGAACTCCCTGAGGTGCCCAATATCGTAATCGGTGTTGATCAAAAGTTTAAACCCTGCCGTAGTGGCTTTTCTGGTAAAGTAGGTATCCTCTCCCCTCCTTATCACTATATTCTTTCCATCCACGGTTTTTTCTTCCTGATGGATCTGGAACCAAGGACGTTCCAATTTTTCAAAGACCTCCCGCTTGATCAATAAACAAGCGGCTCCTGTAGCTCCTGCTTTTACTATATCTCCGAATTTATAATCGTCAAAGGGTTTAAGTAGGTTCTCAGTGTCTAAATCCCAAATTAAAGGATCATAGGGCTCATATCCTCTAAAACACAGTCCACCAACCATATGCGCTTGGTGAATATCGAGGGTTTTAAATAAATCTTTTAAAAAAGTGGGAGGGTAAATCATATCGGCATCTAGGAGGATAAAATGAGTACATCCCTCCTTCATCCCCATTTTTACTTGGGTGTCTCTTTTCTCTGCTACATCTCCCCCTCTACCTGCTTCTAGAAGGACAAAATCAGGACGATCTGCGGCCAAGAGACTGGTATGCGTCATGGCGTTAATATACGGCCACGACAAGGGCATCGCCCAGCCTAATTTAATATCTTTTGGCCAAATCATTAGGGATTGCTCCTGTCAAACCGATATAGTAATTCCAATTCCAAAACGAACAGGGAAACCCCGTCCCCCATAGCATGAAGAGTCCCTTCATCAGTTTCCATTTTAATAGGGCGCATCCCAGCTTTATAAGGATTGTACTCCTCATCATCTAAACATTTGAGAACATTTTCTAGCAATATACATTGTTCTTTCTCAGGATCTTGACTACTCTTGGCATACCCCGCTACTTTAACCGCCATTTTACTTATGGTATGATTTCCCAATTGGTCGTCAAAGATTTCGTCTCCCCCCAATACCATTAATAGGGGAAAACTATGAACGTCATCAAAAAATACGAATTTCCTTACAACGTCCTTGACGTCGGATATGTTCTTCAAACAATCCTTAATCCCTTCTAATATAGTGTTTCTAGTTGACATTAGCTTTCTCTGTAAGACCTATCTATGGCTTCTTGGATCGCCCTATCTATAAACGGAATGGATTCTGCCATGCCTGGACCTATGAACGGACGGGCAGGGATAGGTATTTTATGCCTTCTGGTAAACCTCATGTACACTATTCTTCCAACCTTTTTCCAAAAAAACTTCATAAACTTTCTTGGAGAATTGGCCATAGATCCAGAATGCTGAATGGTCGCTCCATATTCATGAACTCTGGCATACGGAAGGCCACCTGCTTCTAAAACTCCAGTAGCGAAGATTCCGGGAGCACCCCCCATCTTTACTCCCCATCTTACACTAGATCGAAGTCTGCCCGTAACTACAGCCAATCTATCCGGTCTGGGCCCAGTTAAATAATGCTCTTGAGTATTTTTAGCAGCCAAAGCCATGCCGTCTTGCAAAGCCTTATATACATTGGCTTGAATTAATGGAGGAAGATTTTCAATGGCATTCTTCCCCGGAGGAAGTTTGAAAGCCATTGAAAATAAATAATCGGCCATTAACCTACCCTACCCATCTTACGGTACATATCCAGAGCAACCTTAGTTTGAGGAAGAAGGGCATCAATAACATAGGATACACTTCCTCCACCCGGAATCGCCCTATTCGGAACTCCCAATCCCCCACTTGGCCCCTCTTTTATTTTCCTGGCTACCATTTCAATACAAGCTTGTTCTATAGGACCAGGAACTGTCGCTGAACCTCCGGTGTAAGAAACCTTTACTGCTCCGGGGGAACCTCCCACTTCGTAATCGAAGGAGATAATTCCACTTTCATAGTCGATGAAATAATCGGAAGCGGGGATTAAATCTGAAGTAGGATAGGTACGATCCCAACTATCCCAAACCTGAACTGGAGGAGAAGTTGCGATGGGGTATCTGTTAAGGAATATCTTGCTAGATCCTCCATTGTGATATTCTGTCTCTGCCGACTGTTCAAAGGATTGTCCGCAATATTCGTCAATAAAGGCCTGAGAGGACAAGATCAAAGTGGAGATTAAAACATCCTTATCTTCCTCGATGACTTTTATATCTAAATATATTTTTACTTGTTCCTTAGTGCAATAGGCCATGGCTATTTCCCCCGGATAATCCCTCCCTAATGGAACTGATTAGGGACTCGGCAGAATTTTCCCACGTAAAATGATGTTTTATTCTAGAACTAGCCTTAAACCCTTTTTCCAATGCCTTCTTATAATTCGTCTTCACCAAAACCATCTTATTTACTAAATCCCCGACGTCAGGCATAGCTGCCTCTACCATACCCATATCCCCGTAAATCGGGGAAGTCATAGGCATTTCCCTCAATTCATATCCTACGGGATATCCAACGGTATCATCGAAGAAATCAAGCACTCCGCTAAATCCTGTAGCAATACAAGGAAGCCCTGTAGCCATCGCTTCTGCTAATGGAAGTCCGAAACCCTCTCCACGAGTGGGCCAGACGAAGCAGTGGGCATCCTGATATATTTTAACCATTTCTTCCTTAGTAGCGATTCTACTGTCTAAAATTACATTCCCTCTTTTTTCGATCTTGACGTTAGGAACCCGTGTTGTCTTTATATATAACTCTATTTCTGGATTATTAGCGAGTCCTAATTTCCCCCAAATGTATACTATTTCTTGGTGGCCCTTTCTAGGGTTGGGGGCACCTACCCATAAATACCGAAACTTTTTGGGATTCCTTTTCCTAGAAACAAACCGGAAGTCCTCCTCCACTCCATGATTGACTACCCAAATCTTATCTTCGGGGAAGTGGGGGACGAATACACTCTTTACCCAACTACTAGGGGTGAGAATAAAATCAGCCTTTTGAATTTTCTCTGCGTACATCTCATGTAACTTGGTTCCCTCGAACATGGTGAAAAGGAAGGTAGGCTTGTCCGGACGATCATCGAATACTTCTGGAGTGGTAATATATAAGCAGGCATCCGATTCTTCCACGGAGTCCACCAGAATAACATCGTCCCTCATTTCAGTATATTTGCGAAGTGTTTCGTTGTGGGTTTTATAACCAAACAAATTTCCTACGTGTCTATCATCCGTGATCGTTCCCCAAAATAGTTTCAAAGGTTCCATTATTTATCTAACTCAAATAGATAATCAAAAGGAGGTTTAAATGCTACTCCTATCCCTCTGATATAAGAATCTTGAATAAATAAATAATCAGGATATTTTGCTTTAAACTCTTCCCAAAGTCCTCCCAATTCCATATGAGAAGGATGATTAATATCATCGAAAACTAAAGCACCCCCTGGAGCAAGTAATAGGAAAGCGTTTATGAGATCGACTTTAGCCCCTAAGTAGGTATGGTCTCCATCGACTGTGATTAAATTTATTTCTCTGGGATAATCAGGATTATGAATAAATCTCCCTAAAGTTTTCTGAGAAGCCCCATCTATTAACGTTGGCTCTTTTGATACTCCCAAATTACGAAACTCTTTTAATACAAAATCTCGTCCAGGATTTTTTACTTTTATACCTTTCTCCACATCAGATCCATAATTTGGTAGCCAGATATCGAATCCGAAAGCTGTAGTGTCCGGAGATTCTACGAGAACCTGAGCCATGGACCTTCCCCTTCGAACACCAATCTCTAGGTAATACTTTGGTTTAAAAGTATAAGCGTACCAATTTAAAACCGTCAGCAAATCTATCCAAGTTTTATTTTTTTCATAAGCGTCTTTGTATTCTTTGATATCTATTTCCAACCAATAATCAGGACTCAATTTCTGTATAATAGAATAGGTTCTTTTCTTAACCTCCGCTGATCCTATGGAGGATACCCATTCCCAATTAATAGTATTCGACATATCAATTTCCTTCAGAAAATTCGCTACTTTTAAATCCAACAAAACCCATAGGACACCGACTACAATATGGCGATAAATGGTAATGTCCCATTTTAATTTGAGATCGAACTTTTTCAGCGTACTCCCCTAGATATACTTTACTGATAGACCCCGAGGACATGTCTCCTAGTTTATTTTGAAGACCATAATCTAAACAACACAAACCAATCTTCCCGTCCCACGTAATCGGACAATGTTCATAGTCTACTTTGAGGCAAGTTTTTGGATCAGGATTGCTTCCCCAAACACTAAGGAAAGAATCACCCCCTACACTCATACAATCATTAACGAAGATCGACAAATTTTTATATCCTTTAAAATATCTCAAAAAATCTTCCTCAGTCTCGTGTGGGTTCACTTTGGTACGAAGGAATTGGATTTGACACTGAATATTTGGTACTCCCTTGAGTAACTTCTCCGTTTTAAACAAAAGCTCTTCATGACTCAAACCACCTCGTATCTTTTTGTATGCTTCGGCATCTAAGGTATCTACACAGACCCGCACACACTTTACCCCTGTTTCTTTGATACACTCAATACGGTTATCAGTAAGGAGATGTCCGTTGGTAGAAATGCGTCCTTCTAAACTTAAACCGGATTCTCTCCAAGCCTTCATCCCTTCGAAAAAATGATCCCACATTAGAGGTTCCCCATAGAAGTGAACCCAGTCAACGAAATGCCCTTCTTTCCTACAACAAACTAGAATTTTAAGCCATAATTCCATACTCATATGTCCTACTGGTCTCATATCTTGTTCAGACGTAGGACATATACTACACCTCAAATTACACTCATTCGTCCATTCAGCGAGGACGCTAACCCTTCTCACCAAAGGATTCCTCCGGGATAAATTTAGTAACGCAAAAACCAAATTTCTCCTTAGAAAGATTTAAAATTTCAAATCTTTTATCTTTTTTTATCTTTTGAAGACTACGATAATGCTTTACATGATAGACGTCATCTAGAGCGATAATACACTCTCCTCTTAAAGCCTCAATTAAGACATCAAATTCTATCTCTCCCATATGTCCTGCGCTATCTAAAAGCACGAAGTCTACCTGACCATTTAATTTTTTCAAACAATCCAAAAGCATTCCGTCCGGAACATAGTCGAAGTTGGTTTCTTCAAAATACTTGAATGTCCTACTATCTTTATCATGATCTACATATATTTCCTTGGGCCAATCCATATCTACGAATTTCTTCTGAATTTCATCTTTACTTAATAGCTGATCTTTACGAACGGAAAGGCCGTGTATCAAATATACGAAGTTTAAAAGCTCTTGATCTTTAAGATGAATATAGGCTTTTCTAAAGAAATTTGGATTTACCTCTATAGAATAAAATCGTACTGGATCTAATTTAAAATCCCTTATCGAAGATGCTATTACGGTGGTAGAGCCTTTTCCCAAATAGGTTCCCGTTTCAATGATATTCTTGGGCCTATTTTCCTTTATAGTTTCCCTTAAAACTTTGCTAAATTCAGACAATACATTTACAGACATTCCTGGGCCTGTAGCTACCGGAGACATAAATTTTTACCTCCCTTAAACAATAAAGGCCCATGAACAGTTTCGTCCCAAATCTCCGCTATGGCTGGCCTAGCCCAAGGTAGGTACAAAGCAGGATTCAATTGTGACTCAGTAGAGGATTGAAGTCTAAGCCAATGGCCTAAAGCACCTTTATATTGATCCCCGTAATATACTTCTTTGAATATTGCTTGCTCAGGAATAGCGTAAGCAAAGTGCTGAAACGAAATGTCTGCTTCACGGACTTCTCTTTTGGTTAGAGGTTTGAGACGCCCCAAATCCGTTCCATTACTATTTACTAATGTTGCAGGAGTGTGCTTCTTCCAATGCATTCCTTTAAAGAATCGAAATATTCTCGGATTGTCTTCGGGTCTGGTTGCCCAAGTATCTTGAGAAGTTATAAATCTATTGGGACCCACGAAAAAATGACCGGGAACGAAGGCCATCATTTTATTTGGATTCTTTTGAAATAGATCCGCCATTTTGATTACGTTTTCTTTATCCCAAAATTCATCTACGTCCATCTCCCAAAGAAAACAATAATTTGGAAGGTATTCTATAGGAGCGTTTACCATCTCCACTTTCCCTTGCCAAAA
>Ga0307378_10003016_pt1 | contig 25050 bp, 25 predicted proteins | sample UN1MG_FD_202238 | JGI IMG/M metagenome (GOLD analysis project Ga0307378, IMG submission 202238) | Soil microbial communities from Risofladan, Vaasa, Finland - UN-1 | ecosystem: Environmental > Terrestrial > Soil > Coastal area > Acid sulfate soil | place: Finland: Risofladan, Vaasa | collected...
ATAAAAGATTGATGGGTTAGGCGAACCTATCCATCATGAATACCATCTGATAGAATCTCAAAAACTGTTTCAACTTCTGGTAGATTGGGTGAATCAACTATACGAGCAACACGTTTTGTTTGTTTTGATTTCCTCAAATAAACTCTTGTAGTACAAGAATGAGCGACAATGTTTCCACCAATAGGTGCTGTTGGGTCTCCAAAGAAGAAATCTGGTCTGGCCATAACTTGATTAGTTACTAGTATTGCTACGTGATGCATTTCAGCTAATTTGAGTAGGAAGTGTATATGCTGATTCAAGTTCTGTTGTCTTGAAGCAAGTGTTCCTCTACCGATGTATTCAGCTCTGAAATGAGAAGTTAATGAATCGACTACCACAAGTCTGATATTTTTATCTCGAGCGATAGCACTAATATCTCTTGCAAGATTAACTTGATGATCAGAAGTATATGCTCTACCAACAGTGATATTTTTTAGTGCTTCTTGAGGATCAACACCAAATCTTTCAGCCATTTCTACTATTCTTTCTGGTCTGAAGGTACCCTCGGTATCAATATAAGCAGCATTACCACCCAAACCTCCTTGTTCTCGAGGTAATTGAACCATAACACATAATTGGTGTGCTATTTGGGTTTTCCCAGTTCGATATTCACCATAAAGTTCTGTGATACTACCTGTTTCAATCCCCCCACCGAAAAGCTCGTCGAGATTATCTGAACCAGTGGATATTCGCTCTAATCCTAATCTTTCACTATAAAGAGTATCTGCTGTGCTAAAAGTGAGTCCTACTTGTTCTTGACAAATTTTGATCAATTTAGCAGCTGTTTTATCACCTAGCTCAGCATTATTTACCAAATCGGAAATACTCGAAAGAGCGATCGATCTTATAGTAGTTAATCCCGCTTCCTTTAATTTGTGTGAAGTTGCTGGACCAACACCAGGTAGATCAGAAATAGGTATTTCTTTTTCATTATCTCGAGAGATTGCATCATAGAATTCATTAGGTAATTCAACGAGTTTTTTCTCAGTAGATTCTTCATCAAAGTCATCCTCTACTGCTTTTAGTTTCGAGCTTGATTTAGTAGTTTTCTTAGCTTTAGAATCTGCGCTTTTATCGCTAGTTTTACTTTTGGGTTTTGCTTTTATTTGCGGTACAGCATCCTCTACTTCATTTTCAAGAACGCTTTGATAAGCATCTTCTACCAGTTCATCTAATGGTGTTTGCTCATCACTATCTTTAACAGATGACGTTTTCTTTGAGTCATCATTTTCCTCTTTCTTAGTTGACATTTTTTTTCTCCTGAAATAAATCAAAGACCTAATTTAATATGATTCTTTCGCTTCATGGAGATAGAAAGAGTTCTCATTTATTATAATTCCTTATAATTCGGTTGATTTTTTTGTTTCGCTTTAGGTTTCTGATGTATTTCTAAGTCTTTTTACTCAAACTCTTTTAAAAACGGAAGCAAGAGAGTTGACCGAAACTATTGTCAAAGCAAAATTATTAAGAATTCCAAAAGTTAATCAATAAGTAGAAAAACTAAAAGACAACTACGTTTCAAAAGGTGATATTTGTGACAGGTGTTGATACTGATTCAAGGATCGTTCTTGCAACTGGAATAGTAAAATATTTTACTGATTTGGTTCAAAATAAGAAAATTCCATTATCATTAAATCGTCAAAAAATCCTCACGAGATTGTCTGAGATTAATAGTAAACTTATGGTTCTGAAATGGAGCTATAAACCATTAGAACAAGTTTTACTCTCAAAGGAATTAAGAGCTATAGAAATTTACGCGAAAGAGATTTTTGATGAATTGCCTGAAAACTGGCAAGAAATGTTGAATTCAAGAGGTCTTGAGGGAAGAAGATCAGTTGCAAATTTACTCTTTTTGAGAAATTTCTTCTATACAATGCGTGAGCGTATGAAAGAAGGTTTTTCTGATGATTTTGCAGATACTATTGATATTCTCTGTGGTGAGATCCTTAGTATTGAGAAAATTGATGCTAAAAATTGGAAATGTTTGGTAACTGATGGTAAGGCGCGATATAATGTTGTTACAAATATTGCTAATTTGAGGAAAGGAGATATTGTTCCTATCGCTAAATTACCCCCTGAGATCATTTATGGCGTTTTATCTGAAGGAATGTTTATGGGATCATCAGATGGAATAAAGAAATTTACTTCAGAGGATGTAGGAAAAAGACCTGAGTTGGAAGATAAGGATTTAGGTCAAGCAAGAGGGATATTAGAACAGCACTTTTTAGGTAAAAAACATTAGGAGTTTTTACTCCTTCTTTTTTAATTTTTCAGCGAAATTAGTTATTAGATAAGCTTGAATTTTACCATTTATGCGATCGCCATCAGCACAAACAGCTCCACGTACACCAACTATATCAGGTAATAATTTCTGGAGTAAAGGAATATGTGTTAGATTAATGGATCCCCCAAAAGCAGTGCCAAGATCGAACTTGCGAGCTTTCGCTATAAAACTCTCGAGAGCACTATAAGACAGAATATCAAAAATTGATTTTTTCATTGATTTATCATAGGTATCGATCATAGCAAAATCACAAGATGCCTTAGCAGCAACAAAAGGAATATCTAGCGGAGAGATAGAACCAATACTATTGCCTTCCGCATAACCTGCTGCAACAACTGAAACAGATAGTTGAAATTCATCAATGGTTTTAGTCACAGCTTGCATTACCTCAATTGCTTCATCAACTGTTTTAGTTCCTAATAAACCAACTTTGACAAAGTCTGCACCTGCAGTAGCAGCTCCTAAAGCTGCTAAAGCAACGGTTCCCGGTTTATAAGGAACATCACCAATAGTTGCGCTTATAGGAATAATTTTGGGTACAGCTTCACGAATAGTTTTAATTACCCAAGGAAAATTCGCCCCTAAAGAACCTTCAGCTGGATTTTTAATATCAATAATATCAACAAAAGCTTCTACACATTCAAGTGCTTCATTCAGATTTTGAGGGGAAACTAGTAATTGCAAAGTTATCAATCCAGTATATTAAATCAATCTCAATGGTATATTAAAAATGAAATTCAGTTAAAAATATCTTTGGAAGAAATGAAAATAATGAAAAGAGAAGGAAAGATGGTAATTAGCCGTACCAATTTCCACCATGAAGATAAAGAAAAGCATTCATGACAGCAGTAGTTGCTTGACCAGTCGATACAGTAAGTTGTTTTTGACCACCTGTAATATCGCCTGCTGCATAGATACCTTCAATATTAGTTTGCATTTTTTTATCGACACGAATGTAACCAAATTCATCCAGTTCAATACCAGCATCAAGAGCAAGCTCATTGTTAGGATCATATCCGACGGAAACAAAGACACCACTGACAGGAATTTCCTGAACTTTTTCAGTTTTAACATCTGACAATAAAACACTGGTAACTTTCCTACCATCACCTAGTATTTCTTTAACAATAGAATTCCAATAGAAACCAATATTAGCTTCATTGATTTGTTTTATGTACGAAGCTTCAGCTCGAAGTTTATCACGCCTATGAACGATATGAAGTTCACCAACAATTTTAACAAGATGGAGAGCTTCGATTGCAGCGGAATTACCCCCACCAACAGTGATAACTTTTCGATTTCTAAAGAAGTGGGCATCACAAGTTGCGCAATATGAAACTCCTTTCCCAGTATATTCTTCTTCTCCGGGAACATTTAATAGTCTATGCCTGCTACCTGTTGCAAAAATTATTACCTTTCCTTTTACTTGTTCACCAGTATTTAAAGTAATTATTTTTTCATCGGGATCCAATTCTGTAACACTAACAAGTTCCTTTGTCTCAGCTCCATAATAATTGCTTTGTTGTTTCATTCTTTCAGTTAGGTCAGTACCTTTTATTGGTTCCACTCCCGGATAATTTTCAATTAATGGTGATATGGCCATTGCTCCACCCACAAGCTGCTTCTCAATGATCAATGTTTTTAATCCATATCTTCCACCGTACAAACCTACTGTGAGTCCTGCTGGTCCACCACCAATCGCTATAATGTCATATTCGTTCATCTTAATCTAATATTGGTAAAACATACTATTTTTTAAACAATTTGCTAACTTTTCTTAGGAATCCAGTGCCTTATTCAAGACTATAAGAAGTACGGTTTGTCTCGTCGTTTCTGTTTAACACTTTTCTCGAGATAACATGAGAGTTCTGTTGCAGAAATATCACTTAAGGTCACAAAGATTTCCCTTTCAACATAATGTAAAGATACTATGCACATTTTCTCGAGATCTCCTAATATTTCCGAGAAATATTTTGCTTGTTGCATTTGGTCATATTCTTCACATATGCTTATGTATAAACATGGTAAATCAAGAAAATTCAAAAATGCTTTTGTATTTGCCTTAAACTTTCTGGCTATCGTTAACAACATTAATTTTGTTCCAAGAGTAAATTCTTCTACTTTTTGTTCGGTAATTTGGAAATCAGTAATTCTTTTGTTGATAGAACGTATATGTTCTGGATGTATCGTAATCGATTGCTCTCTTTGTGCAAGTGCTTCCCCCTCTGTAAGAAGTTCAAAAGCTAAATGCATATTACCTCTAGCAATCATGCTGATAAACCAGACAGTCTCTTCAGTGATTTTTCTTTTGACTTTTTTCTTTATGTGTTCATTTAATAATTGAACTGTTTGTTCTGACGAATAGGCTTCAAATGGTATCACATCAGTTGATATTTTTCTAAAGACCGTTCGATCAAGTTCCGTTAAAAATTCCAAATCTTGAGCGACAAGAATTTGCGAGAAAAGATTAGGTTCATCTTTAGTTTTTCCTTCAGAAAATCGTTGGAATCCATAGAGGAGGGAATTAACCTCTTCTGGTTCTTTCGTTACTAAAGAATCAATATTATCAAATATTACTATGAGCGTTTCTTTTTTAGCTAAAAGAATATCAGCCAATATATATTGTAGCTCAGCAGTAAAACATTCGTCAAGATTAGCATAAAAGTAGGGATCTATTTGTTGAATGATTGCCATAACAACTTCTTTCGAAGAATTATATTTGCCGCAATCAACTGTAAGACATTTTAATTGTACATCTGTTTCTCGATTAATTATTCTCTTCATTTGAATCTTATTTTGAAAATTATGAAGGACAAAGCTCTTCCCTGACCCTGGAGGACCAATTAAAATCACTCGAGCGATTGCTTCTCCAGGATTTGTTAATACTCTCCTAAAGGATGTTAGAAGTTCCTCAAATTCATAATCTCTGAAATTGAGTTCATCTGATAAAATATCAAGTCTAGGAGTTATTGATTTGGCAATCATTAGCATAACCTTGTCCGATTTTTTTTGGAACTATACAGAGAAGAATGATCACTTTGCGCTCCAGTAGAATTCTATTGTGAGTTCCAAAAACTAGTTTCAACTGCACTATAAAAATACCACGAGAAAAACAATGAAAATAACGAAAAAAGCACTCAGAATTATTTACCAAGGAAAAAAAGTAATTGAAAAAAGAATAAAGAAATTAAAAGTATTATCTTATGGTTTTAAGATTCCAATTAGCTATCTTTTCACTAATATTTACAGCGGTTGCTTTGATAATTTTATCGCTTGGTTGAATTTTCTTAATTACATCTAATCCTTCAACAGTTTGCCCAAAAACTGTATGAACACCATTGAGATGTTTACAATTATTAGCATTTAGAACAACGAAAAATTGTGAACCACCAGTATCTGGACCTGCATGTGCCATACTTAATGCGCCTACATTGTGTACTTGTTTAGGTGCTCGTGTTTCGCAAGGGATTTGGTAGCCTGGACCTCCAGTACCAGTACCTTTTGGACAACCACCTTGAATGACAAAGTCAGCTATTACTCGATGAAAAGTCAATCCATTATAGAATCCTTTCTCGACTAAACTGACGAAATTTTTTACTGTATTAGGTGTTTCTTCGTCAAACATTTCGAGTTTAATGACACCTTTACTTGTTTCTAAAATTACATTAGTCATATTGCTGTTCTCCTTTTTAGACTATTTTGATTGAAAACAGATAGCAAGAAAAAACCTTTTGGTAATTTCTTTAATCTAATCAGTTAATATATCGAATAGCTACCCTTTTAATTGTTTTTGACGTAATACACTTGTAAACTCTATTTTGAGGTTGAAAAATTATGAAGAAAGCAATCAAATTAATCCTACCATTGTTTTTGATTGGTTTAATCTTTACAACTCAAACAATTCAAGGTGAATATTTAGTTACAGTAGATTCTACTTTTACTTATGATGTTGTAGCTTCGGATTATAACGTCACTTTTGGTGTCAATTCCGCTGAAGTGTCTGGTTATGAAATTGACGGTCATTATTTCGATGACGGTACACAAGTAATCCTTAATGTAACAGAGATTGATAGCCTAGGTATTACATTTAATATGAGTGCCGGTGGGTATACAGAAGAATTTTATGATACGACTATTGCTACTATTTTAGAATATTCTCTATTAATGCTTTATCCAATAATCGCGATTGAGCAGATTGCCTTTGAAGAATGGAATCAAAACGATGTTGAAGATAATCATTTGGGAGTATTAATGCTACCCTTCATCTCAGTTAATGAGTCAACTTGGAATGATTTGATTCAAATCGCTGATAATATTCATACGAATGGTGATTTTTCATATGCTACTTTAGTCAGTGGTATTACTATGGATGCAACATATACTAATGCAACTGACTATTTTCTATTCGATTTCTTACTCACTGCTAACATAAATGAAACTGTAGATTTTATGTCAAAAGAAGCATTCCTAAATACAACTATCAATCATAAATTCCAATTTGCTTACAGTAAAGATTCTGGTGTAATGTTAGGGATGAGAATTAAAGGATCAATTTCAGGCTTTTCTAACGGAACAATATTTGATATTGATTATAACTATCATACTGAAAGAGAAGGATATGACTTACCAGCTTTTGCTTTGGGTGGTCCGACTTGGCCTTTCCCTGGTTTTGAATATCTCCTAGCAATTGGAGCTTTAACTTCAATAGTTGTATTGATTCCAATCATAAGAAAACGTAAGTAATTACTAGTCGGAGTATTTCTCCGATAATCTTTTTTCTCATTATCCTAATTTATAGAAATAAGTTAATTTGAAAAAAATATTATGATAAAATCTATTTTTGCTAATGAAAATAAAAATAGAACCGCAGATAATCTGCGATTATTTTAATTATTTGAATTCTATTTTCTTCTTTTACTAACAATAGTTATACCTGTGGTAATGATTCCTATGAAGATGAAGCTAATTATGAAACCAATGCCAGGTAAGCTTGGTGTGCCACTTGATGATGAGGGCAAAACGCACATGTTATCAAATTCATCACACCAACCATTATTTGGTGCAAAATCTTTTACAACTATACCATAAGCTGCATTTGCAACACCTTGTATAACATACCCTGTACCAACGGGTTGCTCTCTAAATATAGCACTTGTGACATCCCAAACAATTGTATTACCTATGACTTGACCAACATCAAGATCTGGATCTGAAGCTTGCCAAGAGTCAGTATTAGGATTCCACCAGAAAGTACCCATAACCTTAGCACTTCCATCTCCTGTTAAGTAATAGCGACTAGCCATTAAGTATGATTCATTTAACCAAGTATCACTGGACCAACGACATGTTAAATGAGCTACATATTCGTATACATCTGTACTCCAGGTGGTTGTATCAGGACTTGCGCTTAGACTTGTGTCAACCCAGAAATTATAATCATATCTTATAGTATGATTTTCATCTATAAGTGGTGCTTCTAGTAAGGTTATTTTTAGAATAACCTCATCATCAACAGGTGTAGAATGATAAGTAACATCAACATCAACGCGAGTAATATCGCAAGCATTAATATCGCTAGCATCACCTGTTGGATCTGTTAGATAACCTGCTTGTATATAACTTATATTTACAAAAGAAGAGGCAAGTATAATAAACAAAAATACCGGGGGGATAAACCTAAGTTGTCTCATATAATATTCTTCCCATTTTATCTTAAAAAAGATAACTTTTTCTGCAAAACGACAAAAAAAATGTTACTCAATATCCCATTCGATATTTTCACCTATACTATAGAGGAAAATATAACTAGATTTCTTACCTAATCGTTTCATTCGTTTTGTAAGATCCTTGATAATCACCGCATAATTCTTTTCTCTTCCTATAGAATCAAGGTATTTGAAAAATGAACCAAATCCCTCAGTTATCTTTTGCAGTTCTTTTGCATTATGTAGAGTAGCTTCAATTTTAACTGAATTACGGATAATATCCTTATTCTCAATTAAATTAGCTATATCATCTTCGGTAAAATTGACTACATCATCAATCGAAAAATTAGCAAAAGCTTGTTGAAAGCTTGGCCATTTTCTTTGTATTATATCCCAGCTTAAACCTCCTTGGAAAATTACTCGAGTTAAGTTTTCAAAAACTTCATCATTAGTAAGTGGTTTGCCAGAACGTTTAAACCAAGATGTTCTTGCTGAATCCATAATGATCACAAAAAATCTAATACAATTCAATAATATAACTTCTTCCAAAAAATAGGGAAAAGAATGGATTAGCTATTTAAAGCTTTATCCATATCTACTTCTTTTGGTTTGATTAATGGTTTATAGTTCATCCAATCTACTTTGTTAAGCATGTATTTGAAGTTCAAACGATTAGATGGTTCCTTTGAAGCTAAACTGCTAAATTTAATGATTAACCACTCATAACTTCCTATGAAATTTATCTGTGCCCAAGACCAGATGAGTAGATCATAGAATAGAACGGTTGCAATAGCAAATAAAAGAACAATACCAAACCAACCTTTCTGAGTGAAAGGATCTATTAATTCATTCATAGTATTCATAGACATTGTCCAATTGAATGCTGCTCGAGGTGCAAGGGACCAGATTTGTAGAGCGAAAATAGTTAATGCTATCATACCCCAAGTTCGGAAATACTTAACAACGATATTTTTAGCAAATTTCTCGCTTTTACCCCGCCATTCCACCAGATAAAAGAATAGTAAAATTGCTCCTACTTGTCCTCCTGTTAGGAAGAAGAAGAATCCTAGGTAAGGTCTATTGAATGTAATATCAAAGGGAAGCAATGCAGCACATATGCCACCAGCTACTAAAAGACCAAGGAATAATCCCAATCCCCAAAGTGGTAAACGTTTTGGAGGATTAGGCTTAGCTAATACAGTACCAATAACAGCTCCCAATAAGGATGCTCCCAGGAATGGGAAGAGTGGATAATAATCTCCTGCAACGATCACTAAAAGATATGCAACAATTCCAGCATTATATGGTTGGAAAACATCGCTTGGCCAGCTATAATGATAAGGATCCAAAGATGGATCTGTGGGAATTTTCCAATAACTCATATTATCAACTAAGTTCCAAATAATTGGTGATAGAATAAAGATTACTAAGGTCAAGGAACCAAGGACAATAATATTTCGAAGATATTTACTAGCTCCACCTTTTATAAAAAGAAAATATTGAATGATTGCTGTTATGATCATACACCAACCAATAATCTGTAAAGCTTCCATATGGAAAAATTGTCTCCAAATATTATTTACAATATTAGGATTTGTCCATGCAGCAGCAGTAAAGGGATGATCAGAACGTAAAACAGCGCCAAAGTAACCATAATAACCGAATCCTTCGGTAATTGCTCCAGCTATTAAAATACCAATACCTGTTAGAATTTGTTTTCCAAATAATCTCCTTGGTGGAGTTCCAGCTAACGCTTTTTTAGTGGTAGCATAAGCATTAACTATAGCAGATATGATAATGAAATATCCAATCCAATTGCCAAAAAATGCTGCAAAAACAAAGAAAAGGGAAGAAAAGAATCCATATCCAGCTTCAAATGAAAATAATTTACCCGCATCTACAGCACCATAATCGACCATGTGATTAAACACATGTAGAAAGACCATCATCCATATTGCTAGACCTCTTTGAAAATCTAAAGAGGCTAATCTTTTTGTTCCCGTTAAATCCTCAGGAACAGTTTTTTCTCTAATTGGTAGTTCATCCAATTTTTACACCTAATTCAATACATGGAAATTAATAAATTGAATTACTATTAATCAAGGGGATAAAAATTTTTAGTAAAAAATACTCTCTAATGCAAATGTAATTAAATTTATTTTGGACAATAATGGTGGAGCATTCTTACATGAAAGCCGAAGTGGAACATCTATTTACTGATGATATTTTAGAGCAAGCAATAGAGAAGTTTAGTCTAGATAAAGAAAAAACAATTAAATTAAATTCATTTGAAAGCTTCATTTTTACCAGTGAATTAAATGGCAAGCCATGTATATTACGAATTACTCACAGCTCTCATCGAACAGTCAATGAAATCCGTGGAGAAATTGATTGGATTAATTATTTGGCTGAAAATGGTGCATCTGTTTGTAAAGCGTATCCTGCAATTTCTGGTTGTTTTGTGGAAAAAATAGAGCAGGTCGATAGTTCATCCTATTTTTGTGTTTCAGTTTTTGAAAAAGCTGAAGGAGTCTTTCTATCAAAAAATAGACATCTAATAACTGATACATTAATTGAAGAATGGGGAAGGATAGTAGGAGAATTACATCGTTTAACAAAAGATTATCCTGATCCCCCCACTGAAATGAAAAGGAAGAACTGGGAACATTATCTTCCGGTGATTGAGGAATATTTAGAAAATGAGCCAATTGCATTAGAAAGAGCTAAAGAACTTTTTTCTAATTTAAAGAAACTACCGAAAGATAGAGATTGTTATGGATTAATACATTACGATGTCCATCATGCAAATTTCCTAGTTGATAATGGTAAAATTAGACTTTTTGATTTCGATGATTCGGAGTATAGTTGGTTCATTGCAGATCTTTCGGTAATACTGTTCACAGCTATTTGGGATAATTTTCAAGGTGAACAAAGCAAAGAAGAATTTGCTCAGGATTTTATTGATAAATTTATGATCGGTTATCAAAAGGAGAATTCATTGAACGATTGGTGGTTAATTCAATTAGCTAATTTTATTCAATATAGACTCATTCTACTTTATGCTGTTCTCTCGAGAGAATATCAGTTAGCTCCTGCTGAATGGATAAAGAAATTACTTGATAAATGGAAACTACTTATAGAGACTGATAAATCATATGTTAATTTAGATTTTTTAACTAATGATTGAGCTATACTACTTTCGTAAAGTATTTGAAATAGTATAAATATGTGTCACGTACAAAACTAATCGAGATAATCTAAAATGTATCCACAATCAGCACGAATAGTACCACCTTCATCACCAAAGAGTAGAACAATAACATTAATTTTATGCCTCTTTCTTGGATGGTTAGGTGTTCATAGATTTTATGTAGACAAAATAGGCACAGGAATTTTATATCTATGTACTGAGGGTTTATTTTATATAGGTGTTTTAGTAGATTTTATATTAATTCTTACTGGTGATTTTACAGATGGAGCAGGTTTGAAGTTAATTGAATGGGATGGATATCAAGGCACACCTGTAATAGTAACCACAACATATCAACAACCATACCAACAACAATATCCACAACCCCCATATCCCCCTACACCCCAACCTCCTCAAAAATCCTATCCAGTAGCACAACAATCTAATACAAAAGTAAAATATTGTCCAACATGTGGTTCTGCTAACGAACCAATTTCAACTTATTGCAGCAGTTGTGGTGCAGTAATCGAATAAAGATTATTGCTCCATAAATTACTCTTTTTTTATTTCCATTTTTCTTTAGCCCATTTTGTACTAGCATAATTTCTTTTTCGAGGTATTTTTAGTATTTCACCACAATTTGGGCAAAAGAGAAATATCCATAATTCTGTGATATCTTTCAAATTAAAAGCTTTGAAAATTTGGCAATTTGTACACAATCTAAGAATTTTCATCTGTTCTTTAGCTTCTTCAAGTCCTTCATTAGGAAAAGGTTTCTTCGGAAACCAAGGAATATAGGTATGATGGCTACTCATAATAAAAATAAAATAGGTTCACAAAATAAAGGGTTCTCAAGAGAGATTATTGAAAGTAAATGTTGCTTAACAAAACACTCGACAAATTTTTAATCCCTAAAAAAGAATTTCTTATTAGGCTTATTAAGCGAGGAACTAATCTTTTGTCTATAAAAACTATCCTTGACCAAGTAGATATTGAAAACTTGTATCAACATTTGTTATATATAGAGGGTGTTAAACATCCCCTAGACAATCCTGAGTTATTAGATGAAGTAGCAAATTATCTCCGTTGGGAAATGGAAGAATTCGGATTAGAAACAAAAGAACATGTTTTTCGAGTAGATGGTTTCGATTTTGATTTCAGAAATATTGAAGGATTAATTGACAATGGATCCGAATCAGAAATCCTTGTAACATCACATTATGATACCATGAATGTCTCACCTGGTGTGAATGATAATGGTTCTGGTGTTGCGGGAATGTTGGAAATCGCCCGAATATTATCTAATGCAAAAATTAAATCCAATATTCGCTTCATTGGTTTCACTCTAGAGGAATGTCATCCAACTCGAGAAAGGATTTTTAGAAAATTAATGATGGATTCAAAACTTATTGATGAAGAATTACGATTTACTTCTTATCACACAATTAAACTCCTTGATAAAATAGATGAATTAAGAGAAGAAGCAATAATTCAAGGAAAGAGTATAACAGAATCTTGGCAATTTGCTTATGATATTGTGAAAAATGATGCAACAAAAAAAGAATTACAGTATATAGAATCTTTAAAGAAACACTATGCGAACATCACAAGAATGAATTGGATTGGTAAAACCATTTGTGTGGGAAGTACTTCTTGGGTGAAAGCTCATAGGAAATCTTTGGATAAGATTGCAGGGGTAATTAATCTAGAAGAAATTGGTTATTCTACTGAGAAGAAATTTTCTCAAAATTATCCCAGTGGTATTGATCCAAAAAATTACTCATCGTATAAAATCAATTTAGAAGAGATGAAAGGTAATTTTGTAGGTATTTTTGCAGATAAAAATTCATCTGCATTAACTCAGACATTCTGCAAACAATGTCAAGATGAATGTATTGATTTGCCTTATCATAATTTGGAAGTAGCTATGAATTTTGAAGAAATCTCATTGAAAATAATTGATTTACTTAGATCTGATCATGCCCCTTTTTGGCGCGAAGGAATTCCTGCAATAACAGTAACAGATACTTTTGAATTTCGATATCCATACTATCATACAGAAGCAGATATAATGGATAATTTAAATTTTAATTTTATGAAGAAAATCTGCCAAGCAACTATAGCAACATTACTTAATTTGCCATGATTAAATATAAAAGAAAAAAAGAAAATAAGAAACTATTTCTTATTTGAATAACGTTTATTTAAAATATAAATAGCTGATAAAATGGTTATCAATGATAGAGAAACAAAAAGATAAGTAGGTCCAGCATTAATAGTAAAATCTTTCACTAAAAAGATATCATCATATTTTGCTGTAAAATCAGTATCAGAATTTTGAACTATAATCTTGATTTGATAATAACTAAGCGTCGAAGCAGTATGTAATGTTCCCGTTTCCAAAATATGAGGTATATATGTGTTTTCTGATTCAGAAACTTTTTCGCTTATACTATAGAATTTATCTGATCTACTGGTGCCAATTTTATAAACTGGAAATTCTCCTAGTTGATCGAACATAATAGAAGTATCAGCTAAATAATAAGTAAATCCACATACTATATCATCTGTGCTATTGTAAAAGCTACAACCAATTCCTGTAATGCCCTTCATGTCACTTATAGATAGTTTTGCATCAAAATAGCATTCAAAATCAGTAAAGTTTCTATTTAGAGAATATGAGCAATATCCTTCTTCATCAAAATCTAATTGCAAATAGTCATTTCTAATAGAGCTTTCAACATCAGTAGAATTACCTTTAAGTTTCCAATCTGAAAAATCGTTATCATCAAATGTTTCTGAAAAAACAACATTGCTTTCTAAAACTGGTTCACTTAAAGCTATACAAGCTAAATCCGTTAACCCAACAACAACTCCCAAAATGAAAATCATTTTCAATATTTCTTTTCTAATCAATATTTTATCAACCTCTCAAAATTGATAATTAATATATAATCAATTAGTTTTTTAATATTATTCAAATATCGAAATTTCTTTAAAATTTTGTTTACGAATTAAAATCTTAGAAAATAAAGTAAAAAGCTATTTAGACATGAAGGTCGTTTAATTTTCAAGATGAAAAACTCAGTGAAAGAACATAACGAAGCATTTACAATATGCAAAAAAACTGGTAAGCTTCACCAGAAAACATCTTCTAAAAATAAGATAAGGAATAGCTTGGTTGTTTTTATAGTTTTGAATTTATTATGGTTAATATTCCGAACAGGTACAAAACCATCACGAATTGTTTATCCTTGCCAACAAACTGCACTAAAAAATATTGGTCTTGCATTGGGTTCGCTTATTCCAATGATTTCAATCTCAGTGTTCTTTTTGGATAAAAAAGAATGGAAAAATCATTTGAAAAAATTAATTCTAGTGTTATTAATTTTCACACCAATAAGTAGTGGTTTATTATTACAACAAGTTTCATCAGGTAGTGAGGTTGCTTTACTAATAAATCCTGTAGAAACTAATGATCTATATTCAACGGATATTTTTGTAGTAAATGGTCGAGAAGTATCACATATAGAAGATTTGATCAATCTAATGGGTTCTAATGGTCTTCTATTTTATCAATCAGAAAATGCAGGTTTAAATCAGGGACCTACTGGCTTAATTTCAGATGATGATGTAACACTGATTAAAATTAACTGTCAATGGTCAGAACGGGGAGGAACAAATACTGATACATTAAAAGAGCTTGTTGAAGCAATAATCTCTCATCCTGATGGTTTTAAAGGAGAGATTATAGTTGCTGATAATGGCCAAGGCAGAGGTTCTATGGATTGGAGTCAAACAAATGCTGAAGATAAAAAGCAATCAACTCAAGATGTAGTCAATTTATTCTCTAGTACTTATAATGTATCGACATATCTTTGGGATGAAATTTCTAGTTCAAATGTAGATGAATTTTCAACTGGGGATATGGATGATGGCTATTTTGTTTATGATACTGCTGACATAGAAACGGAAATAATACCCTCTTATCCAAAATTCACTACTCCTTTTGGAACTAAAGTTAGCTTCAAATATGGAATTTGGAATGGAACGAGTTATGAACAAAAATTGAAAGTCATTAACATGCCTGTTTTAAAATCTCATAGTAGTTATGGAGTTACAGCTACATTGAAACACTATATGGGTGTACAAACACAAAGTCTAGCAAATGGTCATGACACTATTGATACTGGTGGTATGGGAACTCTCATGGTGGAATTTGGTGTTCCAACATTAAATATTATTGATGCTATATGGATAAATGCTAATCCTGAAACATCACGTTTTGTAGGTCCCGGAACGAGTTATAGTGTAGCTACCCGAACAAATATCTTAATTGCTGGTCTTGATTCAGTAGCATTAGATTATTGGTCTGCGAAACATATTCTTATGCCCGTTGCTGAATTGATTGGTTATACTGATACTTATAGTTTGGATCCTTCAAGCAGCAAATCGACTGGTTTAACAGAAGCTTTTGGTATTTGGTTAAATAACACGAAAGCAGAGTTAATTAGAGGGGGGTATAATGTAACAACAAATGAACAAAAAATCAATGTTCATGCTAATTCTCTTGTTCTTGATATAGAAGTGGTGAAAAATCATCATCTGTGGATGTGGTTTGGTATTAGCGGTTCTATTATTGTACTTGTATCAATAATTACTGTTGTTAGCATAAAAATTGTAAAGAAAAGAAGAAATAAAATAAATGAAGTGCACTTAGATAAAAGCTAATATGTAATAAAATGAATGATTTGGCATTAATCTTTTACGAGTAGAAAGACAAATGACATGTGAAGAGCTTTTCAAATTAACTCCAATGAAACCTGATTATAAAGGGAAGATAATTGAGGGGTATCTTTATACTTTTGGTGGATATACAAATCCCGAAGGAGAACTGCGATTAGCTACTCAATATTTGCAAGATAGAATCACTATAAAACAAAATAAAGAATTTTTAATAACGGATCCATTAGGTAATTTCTGGGAAAATGCGATAATAAGAATACAACTCAAAGGGGTAAAAATACCCAATGATAATTTGTTGAAATTAAAAATTAAAATTAAAACGCCGGAAAAGAATGTTGTACAATTTTATTTTGGTATCCAAAAAATAAAAGAAGATTTAGTTGAAGGAGTAAAAACCATTGAAATGGAATTAGAACCAATTAAGGGCGATAACTATCTCCATATAAGAACTATCAAAAATGGTTCTATTTTACACTTTTATGAAATTGTTGGATATCTCATTTAACCAATTTTACTCCACTAATGGACTTTATCATACACCTAGCATGATAAAGAAACCTAAGACTTCTATTCCTATACACATTGTTACCAGGTTGAAAATCAACAAATCAGTTTCCCATTCTCGTTTCCATAAAAGAATGAAGGTTACAATAGCTAGTAACATTGACACAGAGATCGTTACAAGAAAGACCCAAATATTTAGGTTATAAATAAAATAAACAATGGTAATAATTATTTCAATTAAGAGGATACCCATCCAATATAAAATCGTTGAAATCTTCTTTCCTAAGAATACTGAAAAATTACGATTTTCATGTTGTATGTCTAGATTTAGATCAGGAAGTTCATTAGCAATATGTGCTGGTAAACTGACAAATATCAAAACTGGAATCATCCACAATTGTTTGAACTCAAATCCTCCAAAAGTAATCCAAGTATAAACGGGAATTAGTGGAAAACCTAACATGTATGGTAATATGCTAATAGGGCGATGTTTTGCATATAAATTATAAAAAATACCTACTAAATTTGCTCCTTGAATAAATAGAACGCCCCAGTAACCTGTTAATGACCAAATACCCACTACAAAAGAAAATGTCGTAAATAATATAAAACAAGTTATACCAAACCAAAAGGTGAATGTTTCACTTACCCAACCATCAGTTATGGCTTTTGATTTTTGATATAAATGATCTGTTTCACGATCTATGTAATCATTTTGCACTCCACAAAAAGCTTCTTGAAAGAAAATAGTTAAACCGAAGAATATTAATGAAGCTATGGGAATCGCTCCTGAGGAAATATTCTGAAATAATTGACTAAAACTACTTGATCCTTTTATAGTAAGAATTGCAATAAAGAAACCAATAGTGGTTACAGTAATAACAGGTAGAAAATGTGTTAATCTAAAGGCTCCAACAAAACCTTTGAAAAATTTAAATCGTTCTATTTCTTCTTGAGCTATTTCTGACATTTTTCTCTATTTTCATATAAGGTTTTATAAAATAAATGTTTTGCAAAAATAAGAACTTCTGTTTAAATTTGTTATATTTTTTCTTATTTTGATATTTTTGTTTGGTAAATTTTTTCTAATTAATTGGAAGCTCTTTTCTTAGGTTGCAGTCTCATTACAGATGCTTGTTGGTGTACCATATTTTATCCAAAGAGAATCAAAGAGGTTTTTAGCTGAATCACTAAAATAAGGATAAGGACACACTGGTGATCCTTGTTTTATTAACATAAAGTCAATATGTGTACCTTCTCCATGATAAAGTAATTGACCAAGTACTTGACCACGAAGAACTATCTGATCAAGTTCGACTACAATTGCATCCCGTTGAAGATTTGCATAGGTTTCATTTAATGCCCAGGATTCAAAAGCGATATTTAATCCATATGCTTGATTGATTTCTAATAAAACACTTGTTTGCCATCGATCTGGATCGGTTGTATACATCCATGTTTGTATTGCTGTTACACGCAAATCGCATGCCGCTAAAATATTTACAGAAGCATTACAACCAAAATCTATTCCGTAGTGAAATGATCCCCAGCTTGTGTTACCATATCCTCCTAAGATATGTATTACATCAATATTTTCAACAGGAAAATCAAAAACTGGTGCTTCTTGTGAGGAATTTCCTGGCCAATACCACCAAAGTAAAACACTTCCAATACCAGCTCCTATGATTATTATTGTTAAACTTATACCAAGAATAATTTTACTTTTGCGTAACATAGATAGAAAATAATCGATGGTATTTTTAAATAATCTGGAAAAAACAAATAGCTAAAAAAAGCTATTTGTTGAAAAATTACTTCTGTAAAAGTGCTAAATTCCTCTTAATGATTGGAAGGAAGTAATAAGCATGTTCTGGTTTAAACATCTTTAATTTCGCTATAGCTGAATTAAGTATTGTTTCTTCACCTTCTCCTTTCAATAGAGCAATGGTTTCTTCTTGGGTAAGATCTTCATATCTTCGAGTATTGTTTATAGCAAGTCTATTTGCTGGACAATACATTTGACATTTCATACAACCCATTAGAGCATTATGAGCATCAGTAGGAATCCAATCAGGTATTTCTCCTTGAATTTCATTGTATAAAGGAATACATCGTTCGACATTAAGAATAAAATTGTCTTGTGAAATTGCTTGGGTTGGGCAACTGTCAAAACAAATGGTACAATCCTCACAATTCTCCATCATTTCTACTTCTTCCCAATTATCCATTGGAAATACATAATCAGTAAAATAGACCCACAATTCAATCAAACTACCCAATTCATCTGCATAACTTATATTGTTTCTACCATATTTAACAAGACCACTATTAGCTGCTAATAATTTCATATGCAATTTTCTAGTTTGATAAACTTGATATCCAGGCTCTTTGATAATTTCAGTCAAAACGAAATCTTTCATTTCATCCTTAGTTACACAGGTTTGTGAATAATTTGGAGGAATCATAACCTCTTGCTGTATTCCATTATGGTTAAAATTGATTAAAACAAGTTTATTTTCTTGAGCCAAAATAATGATTGATTTAGCTTCGGGAAAATCTTCAGGAACCTCAAATTTGAAATTACCAATATATTGTTGAATAACTTCATTTTGAGTTATTTTTCCTTCACTCTTCAATTTATCAATTTTCTCTTCTAATTCTGGTAGATGACTTACAGATAGAACTCGATATTTTACTCGTAAATTATTTAACGTTAGATCTTTAGGGATAATGTTCTTAATGTCCATTACTTCACCTTTTTGTCTGTGAATTATAACTTTATTACTAGAGATTATTGTTTCATCATTTATAAAAAATTCTCACACATCTGAGAAATATTTCTGATTCAAAATCAGAAAATCATTTCTTAACAGATATATTATTCCATTTCAGCTATTTTAACGATGATCTTTTTACTTATTTCTTCAGGGTGCCAAGGGATATTAGTTAAATCCTCTTTAGATTCATCAATATTCAAATGAAGAATAGCAAAAGTATCGCTTGTAAGAAATTTACTGAGGTCATCTTTTATTTGATCTGGATTGGCCTTTTTTGAGTATTTATACCCGATATCAAAAGAAGCAAGGAATTTGGGATAGTCTAACGCGGAAGAAACTGTTGGTTGACCACCTGTGGTATAATAGGTATTATTATCAAGTATGAGGATTTTTAGATTAGCTGGTCGATAGAAGGCTGCAGTGACAGACGAACCCAAGCCCATGAGAAAATTACCATCACCAGTAATAACAAGAATTCTTTTCTTGGGATTAGCTAAAGCTAAACCTAAACCAACAGAAACAGGCAAACCCATGGAACCTCGAAGATAAACTTGTGGTTGAGGGAGATGATGAAAAACTTCACGACTGATATTGCCATTTGAACTAACAATTACATCGCTTTCTAAAATGAATTCTTTCAGTGATTTGATTACTTCAAAACCTTTCATTAACTTAGCACTCCTTTCTTAACAAGTAAAGCGACGGGGGAAGAGATTGCTTCCATTTCCTGAAGAGCAAGATTCATGGTTGACTCCCAAAAATCTTCTGTCAAAATCCAATAGGGTAATTTAAGGGATTTTAAGACTGGTTCTGTTAATTCACCCATAAGTGAATGCTCAGGAAAATCTCTATCAGGTTCTAATCCTCTATAACTGATAAGTAAAAGCAGAGGAAGTTTGTAAAGTTGAGCGAGGGATGTAAGAACATCACCAATATTTCCCAATCCACTATTTTGCATATAAACGAGAACCCGTTTTCCTGAAAAAACTGCTCCACAAGCAACTCCAACTGCTTCATCTTCTCGAGTAGCATAAATGTGCTTTAAAGGGGAGTCATTGTCATTTGAAGCTAATAAACTAAGAAAAGCCTTAAAATAGGAACATGGAACTCCACTGATAAATTGGAAATTTCTCTCAAGGTATGAGACAAAACTCTTTGAATCGATCATTCTAAATCATCAATAATTAGTATAATTCTTTACTTTAAGAATCTTTTATCTTTGAGTGAAATAATTGTTTCTTCAAGATTTAATGATAATCTAATAAAGAGATTAAACTTGAAAATATTATTAAAAAATAACAGGTGTCTAGCGAAAAATGGTTCATTTGTTTTTGTATAATGATTTTGCAGAATTTGAAATATCTCAATTATTACTTCTATTTAGAAACCAACCTTTAATCACGGTGGGATTTTCTAAAGGATTAGTAAAATCAGAAGGAAATCTTCAAGTCAATGCTGATATCAGTATTGATGATTTAAAAATAGAAGAGGTCGAGATTTTTATCATACCAGGTGGAGAACCTAAAGAATTCATAAGAAATAATGATTATAAAAACAAGATAACAGTATTAAATGCAAAACTAAAAAAAATACTTTCAAATGGTAGTATTATTGGTGCTATTTGCGGTGGACCTACCTTTTTAGCTAATGCTGGAGTTTTAGATGGAAAGAAATGTACCGCTTCAATCGCTGAAGATGAAAGAGAGTTTTATAAAAATGCTTTATTTAATGATACTGATTTGGTAATAGATAATAATATTATAACTGCTAAAGGACAAGCTTTTACAGAGTTTGCTGTTAATGTTGCAAGAAAAAGTGGTCTTTTAAAAACTGAAGAAGAAATGATTGAAGCCATAAATTGGTTCAGAAACGTTAAAAGTTAAACAATCTTTTGGCATTTCTCATAGTTTTTTGTGCAAATTCTAATATTTCAATATTTTTAGCTGAAGCTAGATTTTTTGCTATATCAGGTAGGTTTACCGGTGTATATCTTGGTTTAGGTGGATCACCAACAAAACCAGCTGGACTATCAGTTTCAATTAAAAATTGATCAAGAGGAGTTTGCGATATAAGTTCAGCAATTCTCGCATCGTCTAATGGATTTATAATATTTGAGGAAGGAGGTGAACCATAGGAAAGGTAAAACCCCATATCTAAGAGAGATTTAGCTACTTCCCAACTATTTCTACAGCTATGTATCTGACCACCAAGTTCATCAGCTTTTTCTTCAAGTAATATTTTTAGAAACTCTTTACTAGAATTATAACCAGTACAAGTTACTATAGGGAGGCAATATTCATGAGCTAATTGAATTTGCTTTCTGAAGAGTTCATCTATTCTCTTTTGCCGGGCAGAGTCATCTACTTTAGTATAAAATAGCTCCCCAATGGCATTTGGCTTATTTTTCTCGATGATATTTTGAAGAAGAACTAATTTTTGGTTTATTTTCTCTTCTAATGGCAGAGAATAAATACCAAGGACATTAATAATATTCTTGAATTGGAGCTGCTGAGAATAAAATGAATAATAGTTTGGGTTACTAATTACACCAACAATAAATTTAACTTCTTTTACATCTGCATCTAATACAATTTTATCAATAGTATAATCTTGATTTATAAGATTATTAAGATGAGCATGACAATCAATGAACATAAATCTCAACAAAAATAATTTTGATATTCTTTGTAATAAAATACTCCATTGATATGAAGTTATTGAAATTGATTATAATTATATGATAGAACTCGCTGGATATGATTTGCCAAAATCAGAATTTTAGTTTGAACCAACCTCATATTACACATTCAATTTCGGAATGCTAAATTATATAGCAATTACTTTTTATTTTATAATTTCAACACTGGTGTTTGCTATAAAAAAGAACAAAAAATAATTTCTAATTGAAAATTAAAGTAAAAATCAAAAGAAAAATTGGTGGTGTCGTAAACCAGATTTGAAGTTTATATTTATTATTCTTATAAATAGTTAATAAAAATTGAAAATTTAATTTAAAAGAGTATAATTGAAGGCAAGGAAATATCTTACCTTCTTTTTTTAATTATTTTAACTGTCAGTACAAATAATAGAACACTAAAAATCATTAAACTTGGTATATAAAATCCCGTTGCTTCTGTTTGTGTTCTATTTATAGAGAATATCAAATCACTTGTATCTGATGCAACTCCACCGAAATTATCATAGGCAGTTACACGTATGAGAACGCTATCAACAATCCCAAAATTAGTTATATCCCAAATGTATGAATCCTCTGTTAGATCAAGTATTAGTGATTGCCAACCTTGGTTATTTAGATTATAAGCGATTGAATATGTTAATTCATCATCATCTAGATCAGAACTTGACCAATTGATAATAATCTCATCACCAGAATGACTTTCACCACCATTTGGTGCTATTATATCTATAATTGGCGGTCTATTAATAACGGTATAACTAAATGGATTTCCATGTGGATTTTTCTTCACTGATTTTTGATTGGCATTGTCTTCTGCTTCAATAAACCATTTTACAACTGTTCCATGTTCCTGTGATGGTATTTGCCCCTCCCAAAAACCTGGATTCCCTGACTGTTCAATTAAATCTACTTTACTCCAACTCAAACCATCATTTATTGTATAGTTGATCCAGGCATTTTGTATACCTCCTTCGTCTTCAATCTCTACTACAACAATTGGTTCATCATCTTCACAAGGGAATAAATCATCAGCTGAGCTATCATAATTAATTGCTGGAGTATATATTATTGGTTTAAGATAATCTACAGTATTATGTTCAAGAGGATTAGAAGTTAAACAGGAGTCTGTTGTTCTGAAAACAAATGTTCCAAATCGTCTATCAAATCCATAATCATTAACTATTATGTCATTAACATCATCATCCATTATATGATAATATCGCATTATTGAAAAAGCCGAAGAAACTTCTTTGTATACTTTTGTCTGTAGATTCAAAGTAAGTGTGGCTGTAACTGAACCTATTTTTGCACTAGCTTCTGTACCAATATCTATTGGTATTGAATGATGAATTGCTTCTGTCGAAACAATTTCTTGAGAATCAGTACTTTCACCTCCTCCACCAGAAACAACTTTCGTTCCTAACCAAGTAACATTTTCAGAGGGGTAATTAGGATAGAGACTTAAAGCAAGCCATTCTTCTGGTGCTTCTCCAGCAATTAGTAAAATAGTTGCTGTTCGATTAATGCCATAGCTTATACTGTTATTGAAATAGCTGGTTGTTCCATTCCAATATTCTAAGTGATATGATTCGAGTTTCCAAGGAATAGTCCAAACTTCTCCCCAGAAATAATCGCCAAAACCAGGGCCAATCGCTTCTGGATCATCCTCTGATTGAGCACTTGTTATTTCTGCCAGTTCAGTCGTTTCATATCTAAAATCATAACCACTTTCTTCTGTTACCTTCATTTCAAGATTTGCTTCGCCAGAACATAGGGAAGCATTGAATTCAACTCCTATATTTACACCTACACCAATAGCTAAGGATGCACCAACGCCCATTGAAAAGGTTGACCCATCTTCCCAACCAGAATAACTATTATCGCCATTAGGGTCATATAAAATGCTATAGAGTTTGTTACCCAGATATCCTACTCCTTGATTCAGAATTTCATATCCAATAAAAATAAGTTTAGCAAATGTAAAATACCTTTCAGCTGAAATAACAGCTTCCCCCTTAAAATATCCTACAAGTTCAGCTTCAACAAAACCATCAATTGTTTCATTATAGGGAATTGGCACAGAAACATTGTTTATTAAAACTAAATCTGAAAATTCATAATAGAAGGTATCATTGATAAATAATTCAACAGTTTGAAGACCTTTTTGTTCAAAAGAAAAATCAAAAACTGCTGTCTCGTCATCAGGATCTGGACCAAACTCGATATAGCCACTATCAGGCTCTAACCATTCCAGCTCTGTTACTGGGTAATAATCAATTGTGAAATCATAGTCTGCACCAGCAAGTGGTATACCTGTACGAACTATAAGATAATACCATCCTTCTTGGCTTGCAGAAATATTTAATTCATTTGGCGGGAAACCCTCATCACATATTTGATTAAAATTGGGGTCATACGCTTCTATACCAAAGGCATTCTCATAAACACCAGTATATACAATATAAATAAAACTATTAGCTGCACATTCAACTTTCCAATAATCCGGATTTGAAATAGTGGACCAACCAATCAAATGGCCATTTTCTGGAAGGTTAGCATGAGCAAAATCATCATTGGGTTCAGTTTCAGCTTTTACTCGCAAATTGCTTGTCGAACAAAAAAGTAACAACAAAATTAGAAACAAAAACATAAAGTATTTTTTAGCATTTATTATTTTTCTTACCATTAGCCCCCACCTATACTAGGTACAATATTTGTGGTAATTAACATCACTCATATTGAAGGATTTAAATTAAGGAAAAATTATTCTTAAATCCCGAAGTCAAATTTAAAGCCTAGCTGTAAATAACATTTCCTCCAATAAAATAAAACGTGAAAATATTAAAATGTTATTCAACAATTGTTTGTAGCTTGATTTTAACTAAAATATGTTAATTTGAAATGTTAATAGGTTAGGTTGGCATCTAACAATAGGTCAATAATAGCAGAGAGTGATTGATCAAATTGTAAAATTGAACCAAAATTCAAAGAAGATATGAAAAAATTATATGAAGAAAAATCATGGGTTGAGAAGGTTGAAATATTTATTAAGTGATTCTAAATAAAGAGAAATAATGGTGTCGTCGGCCGGATTTGAACAGGCGACG
>Ga0307378_10003017_pt1 | contig 25042 bp, 15 predicted proteins | sample UN1MG_FD_202238 | JGI IMG/M metagenome (GOLD analysis project Ga0307378, IMG submission 202238) | Soil microbial communities from Risofladan, Vaasa, Finland - UN-1 | ecosystem: Environmental > Terrestrial > Soil > Coastal area > Acid sulfate soil | place: Finland: Risofladan, Vaasa | collected...
GCATATGGATTCTTGCCCCATAGTCAGTAACTGAGAAATGATGATAATGAGCAGTAATAAGAATCTTCGCCTGGGCAAGAGGCCCTGTGGCAAATATCTGGCTACTCCACCAATCATGTAATTTCTTTCTAGGGTCGCCGCTTCCGCCTTTTGTGATATGGCCGTGGAAGAAACCCATGACCGTACCAGCAAATTCGTAGACGATGTAAACCTCATCCTCTGGGATAATGAACTTCACATGCCCATATGCATCAGGATTAGATGCGAGAATTTCAGCTACTTGCTCAAATACTCCAACATCATCATTATCCCCCGGCGTTGTAAATGCCCGTCCGCCAGCGTTTCTATTTTCCCCATGATTGCCGGGGACGGCCAAGACGAATACTTCCCCAAACATCTTCGACCATCTACAGATGGCGTCTCTAATGAGCCTTCTTGCAATTCTGATTTGCTGTCGCCTGTTGGCCTCAATCATAAAAGTTTGCGATGGATAATGGCCTTCGCAGTTTTCAACAATGTCGCCAAGCCCCGCAACAACAAGGGTACCAATTTCGGTACCAGATTTGCGAAGATCACGAATTTGAATTTCGATTAAATCAATTGCTTCAACAATTGCCTTAACTGTACCAGCAAGTCCGTGTCCATCTCCCTTGCCAATTTGCCAGTCGTTAATGCAGGCGAAAAATACATCATCGCCCTTTGGCATATCTTCTTTTTTAAGTTTTCTATGCTTTTTAACTTCTTGGACCAAATCAGCATAGTCCAACCTTATTTTTTCTTGTCTTTCCCTTACCCCAAACTTATAGGACCAAAGTGTTTGAATTCCGTCTGGCGTCTGGGCATCCCATTGCGAAATTTTGACAGGTTCAACAATGTCGTATTCGTCTGGGGAATATCCAGCACTCAACAGCACTTCATCCCAATTCGGGTTGGGGGAGTCATATGGGTCGGATGTTATTTCAACCTCATCGCCATCCCAAGAATTTCCAGGTTTCAGAGCTACCGGCAACTTCACTTCTTCTACTTTTTGTGCGTATGGAGTAGCTTCGTTATCTTCTACTGGATCAAATATCTTATCTTTTTTTGTCATTCACGTTCCTCCGTTTTTCGTGTTGCAACACTATAGCACACCGAACGGTCAACTAGACGAACTGGCCACGATTATTTCTCTGCCGTTTTTTCGACTTGGCGGCTTTGCTAATATCCGTCCGCTGTTTGAGGTTTTTCTTTTTTCCCTCTCTATGAATCTTAGCGTGCTCTTGCGGCGTGCATAAATAGAGGTTTTCAACTCTGTTATCTAGTTTAACCTCGTTAATATGATGAACACTCTCAAACGTCTGAAGATATCTACCAAGAAAATCTTCGTAGACAAGTCTGTGTTCATAAACATATCCTTTGTTTGTAAAAGGATGATCAGGCCTTAAAACTCTCAGATATCCTTTATCATCAACATATTTACCCCCGGTAAAGTTTGAATTCCCTTTACCCTTACGAGCATCCATCCCCCACTTGAGTTGCTTTCTTCTAGTCACTAATCCTGGCTTGTAATGTACCATCATCCAGTCGCTATGTATGCGCCCTTATCCTCAACAGAAAGTTGTCCAGGTTGTCCAGGGTCATTTCTAAATGATACAGCAGCAAGACCATTTGGTTGAAAAATTCCTATCTCTGTATGAAATGTGTGAAGCCCCTCAGTTAAGTTTCTTATTACTTTTATGCTATCCATAGAGCTTTTCTTCCCCCCGAGAATTGTCGTTTCCCTTGACGCTACCATTGTACCATCAATATGAACTTTGATTCTTGCTTTTGTTGCTACATAACCGAGACTACACATTAATGTAGAAAACGTTTGCCTGACTAAAGTTAAGCGGCTTGCAGGAATATAGACATCTGGGAGATAGAAATTTAGATATTGGTCATAGGCCGCATCAACATCTTGAGTCCACTGATCATCAGGATTTGAAATCCAAGCCCGCACCCCCTGAGGCAATGGGTCGGCAATATCTGAAAGTTCCTGGTCATTATCAGACATTTGCGTAAAGCTTGCGCTACTCAGCGGGGTTCTATTTTTCCAAGTTACATAAGAGTATGCCATTATGTATCCTTGCTAACAAATGCCCCAACATCTTCAATCCAGAATTGCATGGGCTGGTTCGCATCTGCTCTAACGCTTGGAGTTCCTACTCCGCCGACCTGATATCTCGTTTCTGCAACAAATGTATGTGACCCCCCGGCCACACCAATAATTGCCTCAACGTCGTCAAGGGAACGCTTATAATTTTTTTCAACATCAGCTTCTCTTGAAGCAAACATAGTTCCATCTACAGTAATTCTTACCTGAATGCGACAATTTCCAGTAGTTGACCCCTGCAATGTTGAGCAATGAAAATGAACCTTCAGCAATCTATCGCTAGGAATAGTCTTTGTTAGCGTAAAGCCATTTATTGTTGTATATGATGCAGTTACGTTATGATCTGCCGTGCTTTCTCGCCAACCAATAATTCCCTGAGATGCACTAGTCGCCAACTCATAGGCATACTGATCATTCTCAGACATCTGGAAGAGCTTATTAGTCGTAATAGGAGTTTTGGCTCCCCAAACTACATAGCTAAATTCTGATGGCATACTATATTATATCATCCAATCCCTTGTTTTTCCAGTTTGGGTCCCTATTTTCAAAGAACAATTCAGGAGTCGCAATAAATTTATCTTCTTTATTTTCTTTGCCGTTTTTGTATGTATTCATCAAATCAAGAAGTCTTTGACCATCCTCGCTGAGAGACAAAAGGGCCATCCTGTATTCCCACGACTCAGACTGTCCACTTCCTCTTTTCAGTTTTGCCGGTAGCCTCTCATGTGCTGAAGCACCCTCTAATTCAAGAACTTTATTATTTAACTTTTGCATCTCTAAAACAAGGTAAGCAATAAGGGCAGTTTCGTCTGGGGCAGTATATTCCCCAGTCGAAGAGTCGATATAAACTAAATCTTCATCAATTGCCGCTAATTCCTCAACAACAAACCCCTTGTACCATCTGTCAGGATCATCAGTTCCTCCATTTAGCCTATCCCATGCTGCTTCGCTTTTCCAAGCTCTAGGGTGTATATCATAGATAACTGATGAATCTTTAATTTCGTCAAGGCCAATAATTTCTCGCTTCAAGTCGATGGTAGATGTTGATACTGTAACAGCGCCGAAACCCCCGCCCGAATTCCATTTCAGGTAATGAGTACCTGCTCCCGAACTCAATCCAGGCATCCACAAAGTCGCCGACCCAATACCAACAAAATCGTCGCCCACGAGGATACCCTCAGTGGCATTATTGTCTGCCCCAAGACGTATTGCGTTGTCTGACAGCCCAGACTTACCAGCAATAACGACTGTACCGTTGTTTCTTTGCAGAAAACCAAATTGTTTGCTTGCTCTTACACCCCAGGATCTATGGCCAAAGACAGCATTATTGGCGTTGCCATCCTGAGTTCCCATAATAGCAACGCCAGAGTTGATATCATCCACCGCCCAAATTTTACTTCCCACATAGAGACTATCTTCAACTATGTTTGTTTTGTATACCCCTACGTCATCAACGTACATATTCGCCGTATTAGACGCCCAAGTAGAACTAATCTTAAGGTTCATTGATGTTCCTTCAGCTACAGTTAAGAATGTATACTTATAAAAGGCATCTTCGTGTGTAAGGTTCCATACCATAGGAACATAACTATTGTTGCCCCCATCAGTATCTACGCTGATAATAATGTCATTACCGCCAGAATCGGCTGGGGTAACATTATAAACCCATAAACTAAATTCATAGCAGTTACCAGATGTAAGTCCAGAGATAGTAGTGTAGACGCCATCAAGGGGAGTAACTGAAGCTCCTGGGTTTATCCTGAGAGAACCCGATCCTGACCTGACTGGCGGGGGGCCAGCCTCACCCGTATTTGCTCTAGTTATAACTAAGTCGGTAGGATCGTCGCTTGTCCATCCGGAAATATCTACATCAAATGTTCCGTTGCTACACAAGTTTGTTGTGTCCCTTTGAAGAGAACCAGCAATAATATCAGAAGCGTCTACAGTTCCTCTAACTGTAACATCACTAAATTCCGCCGAACCATCGCCCATGATGGCCCAGCCAGCAGAACCAGTAGCATAATTATTAGATTTTAATAAATCGGCTCCAACAGTAAGAATATTGGTTCCTGTGATGCTTGACCCGTCTAATGTACCTCTTACTGTTACATTGTTGAACTCTGCATTTCCATCTGCAAGAATCTTCCACCCCGCCGATCCCGGCGTATATGTTGTCGAACTAATATATTTAGATGCCGTAAGCTCTATAGTGGCTAACTTCTGGGCTGTAACAGCATTGGCATTAAGTTCATTAGCTGTAATCGCATTTGAAGCAATTTGATTTGCCGTAATTGTATCAGTAGCAATTTCAGCAGCAGTTATTGTTGAACCCGCAATTTGAGAGGCAGTTATTGTATCTGCCGCAATATCCCCAGCAACAATTGTGTTTGCAGCAATCTCTGTTGTCGTTATCGTTCCTGAAGCAATTTCTGCCGCCGTAATCGTATTAGCAAAAATCTCACTAGATGTAATCGTATTAGCAGCAATTTGAGTTGCTGTAATTGTATTCGTTGCAATCTTTGCGGCAGTAATGGCTTCTGCATTAACTTTTATGGTTGTTACCGCATTAGTAGCAAGCTCATCTACAGTAATGGCTCCAGTATTAATCTCATTAGCCGTAATTGTATTACCGAATATTTCACTAGCTGTAATTGTATTACCAGCTATCTGCCCCGCCGTAATTGTATTCGCCGCAATCTCTGTTGCGGTAACCGCCCCCGCATCAATTTTAGCAGTTGTTATTGCATCAGCAGCAATTTGCCCTGTATCAATTGAGAGTGCTACAATCTTATCGCCCGTAATAGTAGTACCAGCAATTTCCGCCCCAGTAATTGTAAGGGCGGCAATTTGACCAGCAGTAATTGTGTTGGCTGCAATTTCAGCAGATGTAATCGTTAACGCTTCAATTTTAGCTGCCGTAACAGCCCCAGCAGCTAACTCAAGAGTGTCAATTGCCCCAGAGGCAATCTGATTGGCCGTAATCGTATCTGTCGCTATATCCCCGGCAACAATTGTTCCAGCAGCTATTTCCGTACTTGTAATAGTGCCAGCAGCGATATCTCCAGCAACAATAGTGTTAGCGGCTATCTCGTTTGATGTAACTGCACCAGTATTAATTTTCGCCGTAGTTACTGCATTTGCCAAGATTTCATCTGCCGTAATAGCATTTGCAGCAATTTCATTAGCCGTAATTGTATTAACAGCAATCTTCCCGGCAGTAACAGAGTTGGCGGCTAATTCGTCCGTACCAATGGCCCCCGACGCTATCTGACCAGCCGTAATTGTATTGCCAAATATTTCATTAGAAGTAATTGTATTGGCGGCAATTTGAGAAGACGTAATTGTATTTGCCGCAATCATATCCGCTACAATGGTTCCAGGTAAAATTTCGCTAGCCTGTGGCTTCCAGGCTGTAGGGACATCGCCTTCTTCCAACTGAACCTGATCAATATAAATTGTATCTAAGTTATCTGCATTCTGTAGGAGAACAAAACATGCAAGCTCTGTGTTTGAGGCGCTTGTAATTGTGTGCGTAACCGAAAGTCTCTGCCACCCTGTCGTAGCGGTTGTGTCAAAAACAGAAGAATTAGTCGCCACGGACTGTTCTTGCAACTGAAGCCTAAGTGTTTCTCCATTAGATGTTCCATCACCCTTGACCCAAACAGAAAAGGTATAAATATCTCCAACTTCTAATTCGGCTGGGATATCTATTTCCGCCCCCGCCGAAGCCGTGCCATTACTGGTTATTTTAAGGCTCCAACTCCCATGCTTAAACTCAGTATTATTTCTTGCGATAGAACCGCCAGAATAAGCAGCCCATGCATCATTATTCGCCTCAAATGATGAATCATAGATTAAATTGTCCCCGCCGACTGTTACTAACAATTTATTTGCTGTAACAGAATTGGCAGCTAATTCGTCAGTTTCAATAGCCCCAGAAGCAATTTGTAAAGCCGTAATTGTACCAGTAGCTATTTCGTTAGCTGTTACTGCGCCAGCATTAATTTTTGCTGTTGTTACGGCCCCCGCCAAAATCTCATCTGATGTAATAGCATTTGCAGCAATTTCACTGGCAGTTATCGTATTGGCCTGAATCTTCGCCGCAGTAACTGCGTTGGCCGCAAGTTCATCTGTGTTGATTGCGCCCGTCGCAATTTCTGCGGCAGTTATTGTATTCGCAAATATTTCACTTGAAGTAATTGTATTTGCGGCAATTTCCGCAGATGTAATTGTATTGGAAGCTATATCTCCAGCAACAATTGTATTGGCGGCTATTTCATTTGATGTAACAGCGCCAGTATTAATTTTCGCTGTTGTTATAGCCCCCGCCAAAATCTCATCTGATGTAATAGCATTTGCTGCAATCTCGGCAGCCGTAATTGTATCAGCGGCAATTTTTCCAGCCGTAACTGCATTCGCAGCAAGTTCGTCTGTATTTATTGCGCCAGTAGCGATTTGACCAGCAGTTATTGTGTTGGCAAATATTTCATTTGAAGTAATTGTATTTGCAGCTATCTCAGATGCAGTAACAGCGTTTGCCTGAATCTTAGCTGTACTAATTGAATCATCCGCAATTTGTGTTTCAGTAATTGTACCAGTTAATGCAGATGTAGCTACCGCATTTGTCCACGTACCAGCGTCATTTCTATATAAATCTCCATCTGTTGTAAGCGTAACAGTTGATCCACTTGGATAATTAGAATCTGGCAGCGTCGGTAGGACCCCCACAATCGCAACAGGGCGAAGTGAAGATGCATAATGGGTTAAATCATCTAAAGAACCTGCTGATATCTTGGCTGAAGTAATTGCATCATTAACAAGCTCAGCAGTATCAACAGCATTATTAGCAATTTTAGCATTTGTGATGGCATCAGCTACAATCTTATTTGTCGTAACTGCATTATCTGCAATTTGAGCCTCTACTATGGTACCAGTAAGGTCTACTGTTGGAACAGCGGCAGTCCATGTACCTGAGTTATTTCTATATAATTTTCCATCTGTAGTGAGGGTAACAGTAGAGCCATCTGGATAGCTAGAATCTGGGAGTGTTGGCAACGTGCCAACTATAACTACCGGCCTGATAGATGAAGCGTAATGCCCAAGATCATCCAAGGCCCCAGCAGCAATTTTTGCAGATGTAATAGCGTCAGCCACAATTTCTGCCGTATCGACAGCATTGTTGGCAATCTTCGCATTAGTAATGGCGTCAGTCACAATTTCTGCCGTATCAATTGCGTTATTTGCAACCTTTGCATTTGTTATGGCATCATTTGCTATCTTGTTTGTAGTAACTGCGTTATCAGCAATTTGTGCTTCAGCTATAGTACCAGTTAAGTCAACTGTCGGAACTGCTGTTGTCCAAGTTCCGGCATTGTTCCTATAAAGCTTACTATCTGTCGTAAGAATAACGGTAGAGCCACTGGGGTATGACGCATTCGGGAGCGTTGGTAGCGCCCCTACAATGGCAACTGGTCTAATTGTTGAGGCATAATGTGTAAGATCATCTAGCGCCCCCGCCGATATCTTGGCGGAAGTAATGGCGTCATTTACAAGCTCTGCCGTATCTACTGCGTTATTGCCAATCTTTGCGTTAGTTATTGCGTCGTTTACTATTTTTGACGTATCTACCGAGTCCGTCTGCAATTTGGCTAAGCTAACAGATAGGCTAGCAAGCTTGGCTTCAGTAACAGCAGTATCGACCAAATCTGCTGTTTGTATTTGAACCATAGCCCCAGAGTCCTGAGTACCCGCCGAAGCAGAGCCATCAGCATCTTTTGCAATCAACTTACAATAATAAGTTGTTCCATATGCGAGTGGGGTTCCATCCCCCTCAAGAGTAATGAAATAGAATGTGCCAGCAGTTTCGCCACATAATGTTCCAGCCCCAGGAGTGAAGCCTGTTGTTTGACTGACATGCACTTCATATGTAACAATATCGGCATTGGAAACTGGGTCCCATTCTGCAAGAATGTAGTTCGGACCGCCAGTAAGAGATGGCGTTGGGGAAGAAGCTGGCGGGTTACCATCAGAAGTACCAATACTTCCATCTGTGTCTCCGACTCCAATTTGATCTACCTGACCAGAATCTTGTGCAGATGCCGCAGCAGAACCGTCAGCATCCTTTGCAATTATCTTAAAGTAATAAGTTGTTGCATATTCAATATCTGTATCGTCAGGTTCTTTATCAATATTAGCAAATGAACCTGAAACCTCCCCCGCCAAAGTTGCCCCGCTAGGGGTAAACCCACTTGATGTTGACATATGAACTTCATATGTAACTATATCGGCATTGGCAACTGGCGTCCACACAACATAGAACGAACGAAAATGAGACAAAACCGTGGGCGTTGGAGAGCTAGCCGGGGGGCTACCATCGGACCCTCCAATGGTCCCATCTGTATCCCCAGTAGTAATCTTATCAACCTGAGCAGAATCCTGTGTTGACGCAGAGGCTGATCCATCCACATCTTTAGCGATTATTTTGAAATAATAGGTTGTGTCATATTCAATATCTGAGCCGTCTGCTTCTGTCTCTATAGTTGCGAACGATCCATCAATTTCCCCAACCAATGTCGCCCCGCTAGGAGTAAACCCAGTTGTTGTTGACATATGAACTTCATATGTAACCTTGTCATCGTTAGTAACTGGCGTCCATGTTACAAAAAATGAACGAAAATGAGATAAGGCTGTCGGCGTGGGGGAACTAGCTGGCGGGCTTCCATCGCCAACTTCTGAAGTACCAATTGTGCCAGGAGTTGTGTTGACAGTTGCGGACCAAGTTCCTTGGTTACCAGATGAGTCAACTGCACGAACTCTCGCATAATAAGTTGTCCCAGTATCAAGGTCAGAAAATGATACGACAGTACCAGTGTTTTCTTCCTGCCTTAAGTTTCCCGTATTAAATGTATTGGCTGTATCAAACTCGATATCATATTTCCCCCGGCTGTTTTTGACATCAGCCTCGGTATTTGCAGTCCAAGTGAGCAAAGCTGTTTTGAAACCAGAACTAAGCGAAACTCCTGTAACTTGCCCTGGGGCAGTTGTATCAACTGACGAAGTAATAGTATCTGTAATAGCATTAGATTTAACGCCAAGCTGACTTACTGATCGTACTTCTACAGTATATTCAATAACAGGCTCTAATGGTTGGAATGTAACATATGTATTCTTTGTTCTTTGAACATTCTCTTCCCCCGGCGAAGATGTAGGATAAAGCGTAACTTCATACTCAATTGCCTGATCGCTGTATGCAGGCGGGGCCGTATCATCAAAATTGTCATTGTCAATATCTTCTACCCCATCTTCTAACGCTGGCGCTGTCCACGTAGCCTTGACCCATACTTGCTCATAATTTACGAAATTCTCCCCAGTAGTAAGAATAAGCCCAGACGGGGGAGGAACAGCATCAAAAATATATGTCGTCCCAATAGTGACTCCAGATGGAAACTCTAAGTTTACTGGAATATTAATATTTTCAATTATCCTGTTCTGAAGTGGGGCAAAGTCGGATTCAGAATATTTTGTAATGTCGATCGGGGTCGAATTCTCGCCGTCGTGGTTGTGACCGCCCTTTTTAAAGAAGCTAAGAAATTGCTCGCTGAAGCTTTTCATACCGGAACCGCCCTAAGAACCATTGAATTTCTGACCCCTCCATCAAATGCTGTTGTCTTTCGCACAATCCAAAAATCCTTACTTGCGATATCCAATTGGTCGAGTGCAGTCATAGTTATCTTGTCCCCCAATTGTAGCTGAGGAATGCCCATTGTGTCAACTGAGACGATTTCAACTGGTAGTCCGTAATTTGAAATAATCCAAGAAGCGAGAGTTTGAGCGTATGATTCACTCTGAATAAACTTGTTGTCAATAAGCAATTCTTTATTTCCATACTTACGAATGTTGTCCGCTAATGACTCAACCTTATCAATCGCCTCAGTTTCGCCAACCTCTTCAATCAAGGGAATGCCAGCAATTGAAAAGAAATTGTCTTCTTGCGTATCTGGATTTGTGCCTTCAAGAATGACAAGAGTGCCTTTCGTGTTATCTTCATTTGCGGAAACCACTACCTCAGCGCCAAACGCCGTTACGTTCCAAACATCAACATCAACAAGCTTATCGAATATTTGTGCAGTAATAAATGGTCGCTTAATTCCTATCGCCGGGGACTGGCTGAATTCAATATTGAAGACTCTAACTTCTCTCACTAACGTCCCGCTTGGATGAGAGTCCCCTGCTCCGTCTCCATAAATATCACGCTCAAGACCAGTGAATTTATAAGCCGTTTTGCCACTGTATGACATAATTTCGTTGCCCATCTTTATATATCCAGTATCATACCAAGCAAAGGGCTTTTCAGTTGACTCAACAACTACTTCTGTATCCGATACGCCAAGTAAAGCGTCTGACTCTGTTATGGCAAGTGATGTCCCAGTTTCTGCCCGCCAAATTCCCTGCACTCCTGAGTTAATTGTAGTAATTGGATTTGACCTAACAATAACCTTGTTTACCTGAAGACTCACATCGTATGAAGCAGAGACAATATCTTCATCTTCCGTAATTGAATATTGAGAAACGGCATGATTGTTGAGGGCAGAATCATTCAGTGTATTACGATAATCATAAATAAAGTTTTCTTCCTCATCGAAGTAAAATACTCCAAGATCAGCAGTTGCCCACTGAAGCATCATTTCCCAAATATTTTCTTCATTGCCATATAGATAATTGAATTTAGGCACATTTGCAGCATAGGCAGATTCATATAGTCTCTGACTTTGTGCGTCTGTCAAGGCAAAATCATATAATGCAAAATGAGACATATCCCCATCGAATTCATCTGTATTTGCAGAATAACTAGCGTTTCTCACCCCTATCGTCAAATTGCCTGTATTTGTGTTTGGCGTTTGAGTAAACCCAGTAGCAGTTTCTGTATTTCCATCTAATGTAATTGACAATGTATTAGCGTCTGAGTCAAATACAAAAATTGCGCTATAAATTTCTTCAGCCTGAAGAACTGCCGTGTGCTCCATTTGTCTCGCCGTGCCTCCATCGCCAAAACCGAAAACTAATTTGCTACCACTTTTTATATATGCATAATAGTTATGATTAGAAAGAGCATTACTTCCTTTTCCAAACAAATGATTGATATTACTACCAGTTGGGAAAGAACTTGGTCTAAACATTGTGGAGACTGAGAACGATCCGGTCATGTTTAGACCAGAGTTATTTGTAAGATTTATATGCGACCCACTGATTTGCCCAAACTCAACAGAATAGTCGTTTGACCCCGACAAAAGGCCAGGGTTTCCAAGAGAAACGCCAGTCCCCACTACGGCTCCATCTAATCCGTATTGTTCTTCTGCAATGACCTCCCCGGCGAAACTGCCCCCAAATCCGCCAACGGTTCCGCTCTCATTCAACTTCCAGTAATATTTAGGATTTGTTTTAACAATTTGGGCATCGTGACCAAGCTGAAACTGGATAGATTCAGCCGGGATGTTGGCAATCTTTGCCAAATCGGCAATTCCCTCGCCAGCAGTTAAATCAGCCCTAAGATATCCCTCTCCAAGAACTGTCTCTTGCATGAACTTGCCTCTATCACGAACAGCAACAATTGCTGTCATACCATCTGATTCAACATTCCATGTGTCGGCATAAAAGTATCCCACTTTTACATACTCATACGTTCCAAGACCGTCAACATCCCATCCAAGAGAAATATCAAATCTTGTATCTACATTAATATATGGAGCATATGCCGATGTTCCATCGACATTATAAAGTTTACTGACATTGCTGAGTGTTAATGATCCACTTCCTGTGGCTAAATGACCAACTGGACTTGAACCATCTTCATAATTTTCCCTATCTTTGTTTACGTCAAAGCTAACTACATCATCTGAAATATCTACTTCGTAAATAGGAATGATTTCGTGAATCCTTGCAAAGTCACTGGCGTTCTGAGTTGAATATACAGTAATTTTAACTCCCTTTATTTCAGTGACCCCGCCGAGTGAATGCTCTTGACTTGTTGAACCGACCGCCATGTTAAATGTTCCAACTGTGGTAAGTGTATCGCCAGTATTGACGTACTCAACTTTGTACTGATCTATACGACCATAATTAAATGCAGTAACAACCTCAATAGATGTTGCTTTTCTTTGATCGAAATCGGCACGAACATATGGGTCTGTCGCAAAATTCCCGCCCCCGTCAGATACGTCTTTAGACCACCAACCAAATTCTTCATCCTCTGAATATTCGTCTGGACAAACATAAAAGTTTCCATTAGGGCTAATTAGTACGCCATTTTCATCAATAGTATCAGTAACGGCATATGCAAAAGTTTGTTCCTCAATTGTATTTATCGACTGATATGGCGTAAAAAACTCTATCCCGTTCGGGAAACCAGAAAATGATCCATCATTTGATGACACCGACAAGTTATCCATATATTTACTATTTGCAAATCTGGCAATGACCTTAGGCTTAACATACTGGCTACTGTCCCTAATTGCAGTTCCAAGTTCTGTTGAAATATCTAGCATTTACTGTTCCTCAAAGCTCATTGTAATTTCCCAGAAAAACTCCGAATCGGATGATGATCTGCGAATAAGCTGCTCTTCATATCCAGTAACAAACACAGTATATGAGTCAGAGCCGCCCGTTTCGTCTCGAAACAGAAGAGTATGAGTATTTCCAGAAGAAGCAAAATTTGAAACCAAAGTATCTCTTCCAGCGTATCCATCAAGTGTGCTCGCATCTTCGGAAGGTAGCCATGTCCATCCAAAACTAAATTGGTTCTTGACACCCTTGATGTATTTTTTTCTATTTCCGTTAGCAAGCTCAACAATGACAGAACGCTCTTCACGAACCCTACTGACGGGGGACCGGCCTTGGTCCGACAAATCAATTGCATCTAGTTTAACTGCGGCTGGGTAAAACAAGGCCATTATCTATTGTAGGAAGTAACTTTCCTACGCCCCCCTCCTTGTGCCATTTGATATGGCTTCTTAATCTTGATATCATGTTTATCCATCATAGCACGGAACCATGCCTCTTCGCCAATGAATGTATCTACATAAATGTTTGTTTGGCCCCCGCCGTCTGCGCCGTTTTGAACCTTCTCTGCAATTTGGCGGGGCAGAACCATCTCTCCCTTGTGCAAGCTTGCAGGGAAGTTGTCTTTCGGTACCAAACCGCCCTTCATCATCTTCACAAGACCGCCTTCGTGATACCAATGAGGACTACGTGACTGCCATTTTGAAAGGGCTTTGCCGGGGCTTCCATATACTTCTTTAATATAACGCAAACCTCCATCAATCTGTTGTTGAAGATTTGAATTGTTACCATAAGGTAGATACCCACCCGGCTTCTTGTGCATATCAAGAAACTGAAACAAACCCCACGCAGAAGAAGTAGGGTTTTTCGCATTTGGATTCCAACCAGATTCGCCTTGAATAAGCTGATGGAGAGGCCCCCATTGGTCGTCGCCCCATCCATATTTACTCATATTGCCTTTCACCATTGCTTTAGCTATGTTACTTCCGACCGATGGGCCAGCGAAACCGCCGCCAAGACCAAACATTTGACCAAAGCCTTCAAGGAAATCTAAGTGAACGTGATTGTAGTGGTCATTCTTTCTATACCCCCCACGACGCATACCTCGTTGCAGGCTCCAAATATCATTCTGCCAAATAGCAGTTTTCAGTCCAAGTTTATTCTTTTGCCCAAGCGCCCAGTTGAACACATCATGAAGCACATTCGTAGGACCGCCAATGTCAACGGCCAGCCCCTTTGCGTGCTCTGACAGGACGTTTGTTCCTGCAATGTTCCTATAAACGTAGTCACCCATGTTGTAGGCCCCGCTGCCTCCGAACAGAGAGAGAATATAGTTTGCCATTTGTTTAATGTTTTCGACCCCAGGAATCCCTCCCGGCCCAAAGCCGCCGCCCTCAAGGCCGCCAATTGGGAAGGCCCCAGCATAAAACGAATCTTCAAGGTTTTGCAGACTTACCCCGCCAATTGTTGCTGGACCTTGCGAGCCAAATGAAGGCTTTTTGCCCATAAAGTCTTTTGTTATACCTTGAAGCTTGGCACTCATGACTGCCTTGATCTTGTTTGCCCAACCAAGAGTAGGACCGCCCATTTCGGATTTTCCGCCCCGCCAAGACGGGTTTGTATCTGATGGGTTCTTACCTTGGTTAATACTATCAAGTGTACGAGTGCCGAATTTATTAACGGCAGTCTTTTTGATAACATACTCCCCGCCCTCAAGAGTGGCCGGAATGTCGCCTTTGCCGCCGACAGAACCGCCAGCGTGGAACGTCGGATCGCCACGCCTACCAAAGTTTACCGGGCCGTTATAAGAGTCGCCAGGATCGCCACGATAAGGAGTGTAACGATGCGGAGAGGTCTGACCAGGATCGCCACGATAAGGAGTGTATGTATAATTATAGCCTGATCCATTGTTACTATTTCCGCTTTGGGTATTTCCGACATTTCCGACATTTCCGCCGTCGCCTTCCAGAGCAACAAGATCGCCAGACATGAAGGATGCAAGCCAATTGCTAGCCGATGTTTTACCAGCCACAGCAGCTTCGTGCATAATACCTTCATTGGCATCATTAATTGCTGACCTGAACCCCGCCATACCGCCTTCGGCCATGAGCGGCCATTTTGCAACGCCGTTGGCAAACATGGCTCCGTTGATTTTGCCCATCATGTCATTGAACTGAGCGACATTCAGCGGAGTGTATTTTGTAATAAGATCAAGCTGTTTCTGGAAAGCATCTTCTTGCATCTTCAGGCGTTCGGCATGAGCATCCTGTTCGATCTTGATACGCTCCTTTTCTGCATCTCTGAGCGCATCAGTAATTGCTTGCTGACGATCAGCTTCAAGGTCCCCCAGCGACTTCGCATGATCACGAGCATTCTTTCTTTCCTCAAGATCAATCATACGAGCGTCATCAATACGCCCCTCGTAAATCGCTAAGGCTCTATTCTTCTGATAATTGGCACGCTGAAGGGCACGATCTTCAAGCATCTCACGACGGCGAGCAAGATACTCTCTCTCTTCTTGAAGCTTTTTCTCTTTTTCAATTGTATCATTAATGGCATCAATAGAAAGTTCATACAACTCAAGGATATTTTCATGATGTTCCTTGAGTGCATCTACTGCACTCTTTTTGATGTCGTCTATAATTTTTTCAACATTTGAATAAACTCTAGAGACAAACCCTTTAAAGGCGTTGTCCCAAGCCTCATTATCTATTTCCGGCTGGGGATTAAATTCAGTCTCAAACTCTTCTGCCGCATCATCGCCAGCATCGCCAGCGTCATCGACTACCTGGCTAAATGGCTTCTTCCCCCCTCCCTTAAGTTCAGCCCCAAACTGATTGTGGAATGCATTAGTGAATGCATCTCTTGCCGTTCTGCCAGCATTGGATGCATCAATTACTATTTCTGGCGTTCCCGCAGCCCACTCAGCTTTTTCGTCTCCCCAGATAGCTCTACTTCCAGCCCCATAGATAGAACCAAGTTTGCTTAACTGCTCGTCCATCCAATTTCCAGGCCCATTAGCCAAAGCCTCAACTATTGCCGCACCAGCTATGACGGCGGCTTCAACTAAGAACCCCATAAGATTGACCATTGGACGACCAATCGTCTCATATATAACTTTGCCAAATCCAAGCAAAACTTGCTCTAAGTCACCATTTATAACTCCATCTACAATATCAAGGAGAATTTGCCACATCCTTGCCCAATGCCTAATAATATCTGGTAAGACGTTCTCTGCAAACCAAGACAAAAGGTTGATAAATGGAACAAGAATTTCTTCCATAACCCATGAAATAGCGTTCCCAAAATCTGCCCAGAACCCGCCCCCATCGTTGCTACTAGAGAAGTTATTGTATGAATCTCCAAACAGAGAGAATGTTTTCATTGCCTCGCCAAAAGCAGAAGAAAGTTTGGACCATGCCTCCCCAACGGCATCAAGCCCAGGCTTTATTGCTTTATAAAAAGAATCCCAATGATCAGAAAGTGACTTAATTGCCAAAATTACAAGAGTAATTACAGTGGCTATTACGCCAAGTTTAAGGCCAACTTTCGCAAACTGAAGAACTTTCGGGACAATATTTTTCAAGCCCCCCAAAATACCCTTAAATCCAACGCCCTTAAGCGCACCAAACCCAGCTATTACATTTTTACCAAACCTAACAAATGCGCCGCCAACTGATTTTAGTATCTTCCAAACACCCCTAAATGGAGCAATTATAACTTTAGTTAAGAATGTATCAAGCTTACCAAGCTTCCCCTTTGTAGCCTTTTCGGCTACATCATCCATTGAGCCGCCAATTTTTTTAGTTGCGTCTGCTACGTCATCTGCGGAGTCGGCTACATCATCGAGGCCATCAGCGGCGTCCTTGGTACTTTTCCCGATATTTGCTGGGATAATATCGAGTCCACCATCCCCGCCAGCCGCTGCTCTACGTTTCATCAACTCTTCATTGCTGACAATTTCATTTTTACCATCCCCCGGCGTCAGGATAACATTGCCGGGGCTTGTAAGTTTGCCAGGTACTTCATTCCCCATAGCATGAAGGGAAACAACAAGATCATCAATCTCATCGGCGGTATAACCAACTTGCTTGGCATAACCTCTCAATGTATCTTCCGCAGCCGCTATTGTTTTACTAACATCTTCTGTATCTTTACCAAGATCAAACAAACCATCGCCAATTTGAATGAGCAGTCGGCTCTCATCAAGAAGCTCTTTTCCGAGTTCTTTTGTTGCCCCGCCAAGACCAGGGATTAATTTTGTCAATCCAGCCAATGCGGTCATTGAAGAAACTCCAACCATAGCAAACGAAAAGATAATGGGGCCTAGGGCGGCAGCGAGTGCTCCAAGATAAACAATAAGCTTTTTAATCCCGTCAGGAAGTTCATTTACTTTTTGCAGAAATTTAGAAAAAGCCTTGAACGCCGCAATGGCGGGTTCGATGACTATCTCGCCAAGATCAGCCATAACTTGTTGAATTTCAATTTTCGCTTGACTTAATTTAAACGTAAGAGTGTCTTGGACAATTTTAGCCTCATCATCAACGGAACCCAAAGCTGTCGCAGAGGCCTCCATAGCTCTTTCAAAAGCTGATCCATCTTCGCCTACTTGCCTCAAGGCAGCGCCCATTCTGGCAATCTGTCTGGTACCGAACAAGTCTTCCATAGCCTTAAGTTGTGTCTCTGTAGCTTCGAAGTCATTATTGAGGAATGATAATTGTCCCCCCAACTCCTTCAAGACTGGGAGCATCGGCTTAATGGTTCCATCAGTATTAAATAATTCAACCCCAAGAGTTTTCAGGGCCTCCCCGGCAACTTTAGGTCCAGCCGCCATTCGTGTAAGACCAAACTTCAGGGCATGTGCGGCTTCTGAAGCATCAAAACCAGAAGCTTTCATACCGGCCATAAGGGCGGCAGTTTCTTCAATTTCAATGTTTAAGAACTCAGCAGCGCCAGCAACTTGAGGAAACGCCTCAGCAAGCTCAGAAAACAAAAGCGGAGTTTTGTTTTCAATTTCGTTCATAACATCAAGAGTTTTTTCAAGGGCCTCCCCTTCAAGACCAAATGTTTGTCTAAGACTTGTAATAAGACCCGTAGCCTCCGAGACATCCATTTCACCAACCATCGCAATTTTTTGTGCTAATTCTGTGAATTGCTCAAGATTAACTGTTTCTCCCTGTGCCGCAAAGTCACCCATAACCCCAGCAGTTAATGATTGGGAAACAGCAAATTCCTTAGATATTCTCTTAACTGAATCGCCATATCTATCCATTGCCTTAGCGGCAGTATCAATTGCGGGGTCACCAAGAACCTTGGCAATTCTACCAAACTCTGTTTCAACAGAAGAAAATTGCGATATGAGTTTTTGAGCAGCTATACCGAGAGGTAGGGTAATACCAACAATCATCTGACGGCCAACCCACTGAGCATCCTTTGCTATACTTCGATGCGCTTGAGCAACTGAATGAAGACCTTGTTTTAGAACTGTAAGCTTAACCCTATATTTCTCTGCATCAGTCAGGGCACGCCGAAACACACCCTGCGATCCATCTTGCAGGGATTGAAGTGAACTTTTCGTTGCAATTCCGGCATGACCAACACTTTTAAGATCATGGTCTACTTGACGCAAGTTTCTTGCTACTTGCTGAAGTGTTTTGGGTTGGCCCCTGACAGCACGACCCATCAAGTTCCACTCTTTTTTGGCGGCAGCCAATGCGCCCTTCTGCTTCATAAGAGCTTGATTGCTAGTCTTATAGAAGACATTCGCATCATTAAAGGCCGCCCCAGAATTACGAATCGCTACCGCAAGCTCTTTGAGGTCTTTCTGTGTCTTGACCGTTGTTCCGTTATATTTCTTTAATGCCGCACTAGCAGTATTTAAAGCTTTAGCGGATTGCTCAGCCTTTGCAGCCATCCCGCCTACATCGCCAGCAGCCTCTCGACTGATCTTGGACAGTCTGGTAAGACCATCGACAACTTTTCTTACAGCCCCGATGTCGGCAGCTATTTTTAGTGTGATATTATAGTCGGTTACAGCCATAGCAAACTCCAAGACAAAGGATTAACTATATTTTACTGTATCCCAGGTTAATAGGCAAGGCCTGAACATCGTTCCCATCTTCAACAGCGCCAAGATAGCCCCCTACTTTTGGATCATAACTACCAGTAGGTATAGGGCTTCTTTCTTCTTCCCCGCCGCTCATATCTGCGCCAAGGGCGGCAGCAACCGTCTTCATGAGACGTTGCTGTCTATCCATTGTTGTTTCATGTAACTGAAGTAGCTCGTCAAGACTGAGTGAATCTTCAAGTTCAATGAAGTTCACCCAGGCTCCGCACTCAGCCATTACTTCTGCTTCTAAATCAACGAGAGGGATTTCATCAAAACTGACCCCTCCTTCCCCCTCGCTTACTCGTTTGGGTCTGCGCCCATAGCAGCAGTTAACATTGTGTTGAAGCTCTTGAGGTCAATAAGGTCTTCGACTTCTTCCGCATTGTCAGCAGAATCATGTAAACCGCCGAGAACAATCTGGGAAGCCTCAATCATTTTGTCGATTGCGTCATCAGTCAACTCACCAGACTCAGTGTCGAGTCCCTTAATCGCCTTTAGAAGTTTACGAACTTTGCGAAGCGAAACAGGACGAACATCAACTACCGAACCATCCGTGAGTGTAACCTTTGTAACGGGTCGAATATCATTTTTTCCAGCCATATATATGTATCATACCTTTCTTGTTAGTTTATGTAGTATAGCACAAAAAATGGGGACTGAGTAATTTCAGTCCCCATTTTTTGTTCCTTGTCGGGAAAATTACGCTTCGTCTGTAATAGTACCGTACTCTGCGCCTGTTTGAGACGAATCCGGAAGGATTCTAAAATCAAGCGGCACAGCAACGTTCTCACTACGCTTCAAGCTATGAGAGCTTGAAGAATACTGAATACCACGATTGCACAGATATGTGCGTGTCTTCGTAACTGTAGCGGTAGAGCCAGGGGCGTTACCGACAATCTGAATAATGTGTTCCTCAGGGTAAACTCCCTGAAGCCCAACACTAAAGACCTGCCCCGAAACGGCTGAATCTGGATGATTCCAAGCAAAAGCAAGGTTAGCCAGAGTAGCCTCAGCCACTGTGGTTCTAATCGAAACCTTAGTCATGTTCTGCACAACTCGGGCCGCATCGCCAAACTGGTCGATTTCAATATCAACCATGTCAGGCTCCCAGGCAATTTCGACACCATCCTGTGTAGCGCCAACTTCTGCACCATCAACCGAGACGGTACCTTCGCCAACAAGAATGTTTGTGAATGTTACTGCCATGTATACCTCCTAAAAAATTTTAATAACTTCGTCCTATTTGAGTTTGCTAGACTCGCTGTAATGCTAGCTTATCTCAAAAATACTTCTAAAGCAAGATATAACCAACATCAAAATCGACTGATGCAAAGCTAAATCCTTCTCTTTCCAGCGGAGGGCCTGGGTTTCCACTCATCAAAAAACAATAGAGAATTCTATAATCTGTCCCAGCGGGGACCAAAGATTTTATATTTGTGAGGTTATCTCCAACATTTAAAAGAATTTTAATTTCTTCTACAATTGCGTTCATTCTGTCAATATTGTTGTCATAGACGTAGAATCTCGCAATGCTTCTTCGCTGGTAATACTTCTCAGCAGATACATTTGCATGAACCCACGAATAAACAATGAATGGCGGCTCTGTGTCGTCATATCCATACAGGGGTAATATCTCTGGGATAGTTCCTCCGTTTAAGGTTGCCCAGTCCCCGCCGTCTTTGATTACTTGGTTTAAATCATATACAATCATCTGCTCATACCCGCCAATGCGAAGGCCTCAACAAGAGCTTCCATAGCTGCTGCCTGTATTTTTGTACCATATTCTTCTGTCCCTGGATGTTGAACTGACATCGAAAAAACTCCCCCGCCGATTGGCATAGGAGATGTTGATGAAATTATATGTGATTTCGTACCAGAGGCGATGAAACCACCAACCTCACTATTTGGCTTAATCTCAACAAGTAAATTATTTGCGTTAGGACTTACATTAATATCAAAATGTTTCAGTTTATCCCCAAGAATTTTCTTGAGTTTTTGATATAGAATAATTTTAATAGTAGCCCCTATCTCCATCAACATCAATATTTGCTTAGATTCAATGTCTTTTACATCGTTAATAGCTTTATCAAGGTCACGAAAATCCATAGATGCTCTTATCATTCCGTAACGTTCTCCACTCTGACCTGAAGATGGTTTGGTTTGCCACTCCATCCTGTAGCTATCTGAATTGATATAACTTCTAACGGCCCCGCCCGAACTGTGTTGCCATACAGGTCACGAACATTGTAAATTCTTGTGTCATACGTTATGCCCGCATCGTGCGGAAAATACAGTGTGTCGATATCGGTTTCCTCTGTCGTGGGGACAATACGAATATTTGTTCGACCCATCGAGAAAATACAAACCGTCTCTCCTGTTTTGGCCCATGAGGCAAGTCTTTGGCCAGAACTTGATGATGCGACAGATTTGCTATAAATATCTGCACGATGTTTGAATGCGAGCCAACTACGTGACATAATCCATCACCCAATAGACATAATCCATTAGAAGAAGGTCAGCATCAAGGTTTCCGGTCGTTTCAAAGAAGCTATCTTTGAACTCAAATCTCTGATGGTCCTGCCAAACCTGATCAACGCCATGTGAAAAGTAATCATGATCGTCAGTTAGATGATCCCTGATTAAAATTTCAGCAGCACTTGTGATATTCGACGGGACATAACCCCATCCCCAATCTCCAGTTATTTTGACAGTAGACTCATTCGGAAACGATGATCTGGCGAGAACGTCTTGTACCTCCCCCTGCGTTTTAAATCTTATATAGTATTTAGACCCCGGCGTTAATTCTATAAGGGTAGTGTAATCAACTGAGTCAATAAGAACTTCGGAAAAATCATCAAGTCTATGCCCAAGATGAATTGTCTTCGATCCGTCCCCATCAAAAGTCATATACTTGGACGGATAAAAATAAAAGTTTTGTCCACAATATGTGTTAATTATGTCTCTTACCTTCAAGGATGTCAACTCGTAGGCATCATCAAATTCTGTCTCTAGCGTAGGGTTGTTGTCGAAAAAGCTTGTCTTTGTAATATACTGATCATAGACATATGCATATTCGTACTTATAATAATCCGTCCCAGAAATTGTGTATCTCCATGTAATCTTGTGAACCCCCGCCGAAATAAGATCAGCGGCAGTAAATGTGTATTGATATGATTTTGCCTCATTTCTTGTAGCTCTTGTCTCAGCAACTACAGTACCGCCCCAGTCGTGTGTAAGCGTAATGAAAACATCATAAATACCAGCCGTATCATCTGCCTCTGTATCCAGAAGCAAGAATACTAAATTCTGTTGGTTTCTCGTCCAGTTCTTCATCATTACGCCACAAACTTCGCTTTAAATTTCGCTCTTTTTAAATGCGTTTTCCCGCTGAAGACTCCGGAAACTTCCGCAACGTATGTTGCCGAGATATTTGCTGTCGTCGTCCAGTCATAATAGTATACACCTTCTGATTCTCTAGTTGCAGCCCCGCCGTTAACCAATCTCTGCAACGTTTCAGCATTGTAGATCACAACGCTGGCCTGCTGATCGTCAGTATCCTGAACAACAGTAGTCTCTTCATCTGTAAAAGTTACTTTTACCCGTATTGTATCGCCGTGGGCAAAACTCTCAATGGTCATGATAATAGTATAGATGACTGGCTCTTTTATTGCAATCAGTCATCATGTTCCCTCTTTTCTTTAATCTATTTCAAATGTTCCGACAACAAGGTCAACAACAGTAATTCCTGGCGGTACTTCAGATTCGCCAAATGCAATCACACAATCAACGAAGGAACGCACTTGTCCTTCTTCAACTATTCTTGCATCAACACTATGTTCAACACTTACTGAGCCGTAGCTTATAACATCTACGCTATGTGAAGTCGTTGTTTCTGACAGGATGGAGGAATCGACATTATGACTGATTTCTACGGCCAGAGAAATCAAGGCATCTGTATCGTATTCGGATGTACCCGAACCACGAATAACTGCGTCAACATCATGTGTAGCTTCAATCGCCTCAAGAATCAGCGCATCTACAGCGTGACTTATGAGCGAGAACGAGCTTGTGACGGCATCTACTGAATATATGACTGAGATGGCTTGACGGGCGATCGCATCCACTTGATGTGTCAGATTTAGTGTGCCCAGCGTGACAACATCTACGTTATGAGAAATTGCGGAAATCTCGCCCGCAATCGCATCTACAGCATGTGAAGCAGAAAGTTGTTCAAGAAGTACGGAATCTACATCATGTGTAACTTGAATCTGCTCAAGAACGATGGCATCAACCAAATGGGTCAGATCAAAGACGACAAAGATAAACGCATCAACGTCATGTTCAATCGAGCTTTGAGCAAGAACAACTGAATCAATCGAATATGTAATCGAATTTCTTTGAGCAACAATCGCATCTACATCATGAGCGTATTCTCCCACACTAAGAGCGATAGCATCAACCTGATGGCTTACGTCAAGGCCAATCGAGATAAAAGCGTCTACATCATATGTAGCTTCACTAGTAAGTTGTATGAGGGCATTTGTATTATGTGTGACCCCCGCCGTTGTTTGCAATACCGCATCGACATCGCCAATAACCGATTGGGTTTTCAGGAGAATTGTATCGACGTTGTGAGATTCGCCAGAAAGACCTCCGGTAATTGCATCGACCTGATAGGAGACTTCGATGTTTTCCAGCAGGACGGCATCTACATCGTATGTTCTTGTAATTGTATCTTCGAACACAACAGCATCAATACCGTGGGCGACAGTGAATGTATCGAGCACTAAGGCATCTGTCTGATAAGTGACCTCATTAACAGCACTCAATACTGCGTCGGCATCATGTGTCGCTTCAAAGGATTCAAGAACTAACGCATCTGCATCATGTGTAATCTCAAGAGTCTCTATGGCGATAGCATCAACATTGTGAGTTTTATCTGTTGTTTTGAGGATAACTACATCAATGTTATGTGATACTCCAATTGCCCCGCCAAGCGTTGCATCAACATCATGAGAAACTTCAATAGCTTCAAGAATTATCGCATCAGCATCATACGTTACCTCAAGGGCTTCAAGAATAATTGCGTCGGTATCATATGTTATATCGTATGTCTCACGAATTAATGCATCGACATTGTTGGTAACTTCAAGATTTATAGAAATTAACGCATCGGTATCGTATGTAACTTCGACAACTTCAAGAACGATAGCGTCAGCATCATGTGTCGCCTCAATAGTTTTAAGAATAATTGTATCAACGTTATATGATACTCCGATTGCCCCGCCAAGCGTTGCGTCTACATTATGCTCAATATTAGGCGTATCAAGCAGGACTACATCAGCGTTATGTGTTATCTCATATGTTTCAAGAATAATTGCATCGGCATCATGCTCGATTGTTTTGGTTGGGTCAATAATTGAAGCATCTACGTTGTGATCAACCTCAAGAGTTTCGAGCACAATTGCGTCGGCATCATGTGAGGCCTCAAATGTATCAAGAGCGATCGCATCTGTATCATAAGCAACAGTCTTGATGGGATCAATCGTTGAAGCATCTACGTTATGTGAGGCCCCATTCGTCTCAAGAATTATTGCATCTGTATCATGCGTTTGCTCAAGCTCGGCAAGTACGATCGCATCAACATTGTGTATTGTCTCAATTGTCTTAAGAACAATGGCGTCTACGCTATGCGTTATCGCAAATGTATCAAGGAGAATGGCGTCTACGCTATGCGTTATCGCAAATGTATCAAGGAGAACAGCGTCTACGTTGTGCGTTATCGCAAACGTATCAAGGAGAACTGCATCTACGTTGTGAGATACCGTAATTACTGTGACCCCAGCATCAAGAACTGCATCTACGTTGTGCGTTTTTTCCTGTGTTTTTAATAGAATTGCATCTGCGTCGTGCAAAACAATGAGATAAATATCTGTCCATGTAATGCCAGCACGATCAGCGAGTTCTTGGCCGACCCCGTTAAGAATAGCTAAATTATCTGCCGATATGAGGTTTCCATCATAAAGAGACAAGAAGTTTTCATCGCCAAGCAAGTCTCCATATGCGCCCGACCCAGGATACGAAGCACCCATCGTAACGCCCCCGGCGTCATTACCGCCCGACGCACCAGTTCTAATGGGGACGCCCCCGTCATAGTAAAATTCTGTTCGAACGCCATCATATTTTACAACAAAAACATGCCAATTTGCATCTGGGACTACACCAGTATCGGTTGACTGACCAGAATA
>Ga0307378_10003019_pt1 | contig 25021 bp, 24 predicted proteins | sample UN1MG_FD_202238 | JGI IMG/M metagenome (GOLD analysis project Ga0307378, IMG submission 202238) | Soil microbial communities from Risofladan, Vaasa, Finland - UN-1 | ecosystem: Environmental > Terrestrial > Soil > Coastal area > Acid sulfate soil | place: Finland: Risofladan, Vaasa | collected...
TCTCCCGTCTGGCGGCCCGGGCCGGGATAATCGCCATCGGAGGGGAGAAACAAATCGCTGCCCGCCTTGGGAACATAGCCGAAGACTTCGGTGCCTGCTTCCAGATTATCGACGATGTGAAAAACCTAAGGATGGGAGTACCTGGAAAGCAGCGGGGGGACGACATCATCGAAGGTAAGAAGAGTTTGCCGGTCATCCTCTATCTCAATCGCTATCCCGAGGCCAGATCGAAAATCCGGGATTTTTTCCAGATCGCCGGAGGGCATGAATCCGAAGCCGCCTGGAGCGCTGTGGACGAGCTCATCACTCTAATAACCCCTTCCGGGTGCCTGGAGGAGGCGGAACAGCGGGCTTTCGCCCTTCTCCAAGAAACCAAAGGGCGTTTCCAGGAGATTGCCACGGCTTCCACAGCCCGGGACCAGCTGATGGAGCTGGTCGATCTACTCATCACCGGTTGACGACTCGACCTCGGCATACGTACTTTCAAGGTATGAACGAGCTACCCTTTTACAAACGTCCCCTTGCCTACCGCTACTACAATGCCACCCTTACCCTGATCATCATCAATGTGGGACTGTTTCTGATCAATTTCTTGTTTCCCCGAACCACGGCATATCTGGCCCTTACACCGTATCTGGTAGTACGGCAGAGAGCGGTCTGGCAGGTGGTGACCTATATGTTCGTCCACGGAGGTACCTGGCATATCCTCTTCAACATGCTGGCCTTGTTCATCTTTGGAGCACCTCTGGAGCGAAAATTGGGAAGCTCGGAGTTTCTCCTGTATTACTTCATCACAGGGGTCGGTGCCGGACTGGCCACTCTGGTCATCAACTGGTATACAGGATTGGCCATAATTCCCGTGCTCGGCGCCTCAGGAGCCATCTATGGGCTTCTGTTAGCCTATGCAACCCTCTACCCCGATGCCCGGCTGTTCATCTTCGGAATCCTGCCGCTGCGAGCCCCGATTGCGGTGCTGCTGTTCGCCGGATTGGCGTTGTTCTTCCAGTTGACCGGAACCCACAACGGAGTGGCCCACCTGACCCATCTGTCCGGATTGGTGTTCGGCTACCTGTATTTCCTCTTCCGTTTGGGGATCAATCCGATAAAGGTGTTTTTCAGGCGCTAGTAGTGTTCTGCCGATACTAAGGTAGGATGCCCCGCAGACTCTATCCCGTTCTCATCCTTATCCTCCTCCCAATGTTCTGCTACGCCGAGCAGGACCTGCTCGCAATACGTCTGTGGTGCGAGCTTGAGCCCATGGTCCAGGAAAATGAGGAGTACCCCCTTTCCACGGAGGCTGCCCAAAAGCACGTTCTGGAGGAAGCCCGGGAGATCCTCTCAGGGATGATTTACGGCTTCCGCTTCAGCTACACCCCCGGCGACAAAACCCGCCAAATCAACGAGGAGTTCACCGTAACCCCGATCGCGGAGATCCTTTGGGGAGATCCGAATATGAGGATCACCGACTCCTATGTACGGGACACCTTCCTGTTCGTAAAGGTCTACTACGATCTGGAGGACTTTCAGTTTGCCCGGCGCAGGGCCTGGGCCAGCAATTCCGTTGATTCAAGTTCCGGGGTGGGCGGGTACAGTGTGTTCATCGCCCCCAGCCCGGAAGGAAAACGCCAGGCTCTCCAGGAAGCACTCAAGAATGCCGTCCGTAATGCGCTACGGCCGGTGTATTTCAACAAGCCCCGGGAAGTCACCGGAGAGATGCTCATCTGGAGCGAGCCCCATACGATCATCCGATCCGGCACATACACCACCCAGCTGGATGTGAAGCTGCGGGTAAAAGCGATCCGTTCGTATAGCTTCTTCTGAAGAATATCAGTATTGTTGCCCTATGGACAGGAAAAGATTGCTGCTCCCGGCACTTCTTCTGCTTGCCGTAATCGCCTTGGTTCCTGCCCAGGAGGGACAGGAAGAGCAGGAGGAGCCAAGTGAGTTTGTGGTTGTATATTCCCCCAAGACCCTCGTGCTGGACCCTCGACACATCTACACCACGATGGAGTCCGAGCTTTCCACAGCTATCTATGAGGGCTTATTAAGTTATCATCCTTTTTCTCTGGGGCCGATCCCGGCTGTAGCCTCGGATTGGAAGATCAGCCCGGACCGGACCGTGTACACGTTCACTTTGCGGGAAAACGCTCGTTTCAGCAACGGCGATCCGGTGCGGGCTCAGGATTTTCTCGATTCCTGGCTGCGGGTCCTGGAACCGGGCGCCGGAGCCGAGTACTCCTTCCTCTTTGACGTGATCAAGGGAGCCCGGGATTACCGCTTGGGGCGGGAAGTCGAGGATCTGGGAATCCGGGTGATCTCTCCTACCCAGTTGGAAGTCGAGCTGGAGCGGCCGACAAGCCATTTTCTCAAGATTCTCTGTCACATGACCTTTGCACCCATTCATCCCTCCTACAGGGACAGGGAGGGATGGGACCGGGAATCCACCCTCATCGGCAACGGTCCTTTCTATATCTACGAACGCAGTCCCTCTGAGCTGGTTTTGAAGAAGAACCAGCTGTACTGGGATGCCGGGCGGGTAGAGTTGGAGAGCTTACGAGTCCGCTTCATGGACGATCCCGAAGCCATCAGCCAGGCTTTCAACAAAGGTGAGGTACACTGGGCCAATAATTGGGATACCCAACTGCTTCTCGACCGTACCAAAATCGTATTCAATCCCCTCTTCGCCACCAGTTATTTTTTCTTTGTATGCAGCGAAGAACCCTGGAGCGACGAACGGGTGCGTCGGGCCCTCGCTCTCCTGACGCCGTGGGAACAGATCCGCAACGAGGAGGAGGTGCTTCTGCCAACGAGTCATCTTATACCCGGGATTCCGGGGTATCCGGAAATCGAGGGTATTGAGGCCTCCGACCGCAGCGAAGCAATGCGATTACTCGAAGAGGCAGGCTATCCCGATGGGAAAGGTCTGCCGATCCTTACTTTCAAGTTACCCGGAGATTCGGAGAGCCAACGCATCGCAGAAATCATGGCAGAGGCCTGGAAACGGGAGCTCGATTTAGAGGTAGGCTTTCGTTCCTTTCATTTCGAGGTGTATCTGGATGAGGTCAAGAAGGGGGATTTCACAATCGGTTCGGCCACCTGGATCGGAGATTATGCCGACCCTTTGACCTTTCTCCAAATGTGGACCACTGACAGTAATCTCAACGACGCCCGCTTTGCCGATTCCGATTTCGATGCCCTGATCGAGCAATCCTTCGGCCAGGAGGGACGAGAGCGATATGCGACCCTTGGGGAAAGCGAGGAAATGCTGCTGCAGAAGGCCGTAGTGCTGCCGACGAGCCACACCCCGGCGTTCAACCTGATCGACTTGGATCGGGTGGAAGGGTGGTTTCCTAATGTTCTCAACATCCACCCTTTGAAATACTTACGGTTCCGGGCTCTACGCGTACCCCCCGGGGTGGTGAAACTCTAGGTCTTTCCCGTACCCCGTTTTCCAGAACGTCTGCGGGGGAGCCGTTCGAGCACGCGCTGAATTCGTTCTCGGAAGAGAAATCCCAGCACGAACAATACAGCCGCGACAAACAGAATCGTCCCAGCCAAAATCCAGCGCCGGTCCGCGGCAGCGTCTCCCATCAGAGCACTGCCTAAAATTCCAGGAATCCTCCCCAGGGTAGATAAAAGCAAGAAGATATGGAGCTTCATGATCGAAAGTCCTGCCACGTAACAGAGGATGTCCTTGGGTATTCCCGGGATTAGAAAAAAGAGAAAGAAGGAAACTCTGGCCTTGGGGGAGTTGGCGATCTTCCGGGTACGTTCCACATTCTCTCGTTTGAACAGGGCGTTGACGAAGGGGATTCCAAGAGCACGGGAGATCACAAAGTTGAAGGTTGCACCCAGGGTAATACCGGCCAGGGACAGGAATGTTCCTTTCCACAGACCGAATAGATAACCGCCGGCCACCTGAGGTATCTCCCCCGGAATGAAGAAAACCACCACCTGGAAGGCCTGTACCGCCACGAAAACCAGAGGGGCAACCACCCCGGTACCGCTAATCCACTCCCGCAGTATCTGGGGCGAGCTGAACAGGGTCAGCAGCCGGCTACGAAGCACAAATGCGACCACGAGCAGTGCCAGGAACAGACAGGGAAAAGCAAGTAAAGACAGCACTTTTCTGGCTCTCATGATGTTCTCGAGATGGTACTATAAATTCTTCTCCTTTGACTACATGCCCCTTTTTTTGTATTATTTCCCCATAATGGTGACACCCTTTAAGAAATCAACTCAGAGTATGAAAAAAACAAGCAAAACGAGCAGCAAAAAAACCTCAAAGAAGGCAACCATCAAAGCCGATTCCAAGAGCACGGGCAAAGGGGCAGCGAACAAGAAGACCGCCGCAGCCAGGGAAGCCCCACAGAAAAAAACGGATCGAGCCCCTACCATCTCCAAATCCAAAGCAGAGAAATCCACGACTGAGGCCAAGAAAAAAGCACCCGGTACCGCCCGTAGACGAAAACTGAGGTACAAGAAAAGTCAGCAGATCGTATATCCTTTGCAGGGAGTAGGTCAGATCCAACTGATCGAGGAAAGGGCCTTCCGCAACACCAAGCTTCTGTACTACATCATCTACCTGGAAGTTTCGGACATGACGATCATGGTCCCGGTGGACAAGGCGGATGAACTGGGGATCCGACCGATCGTTGACAAGCGCCAGGCAAACAAAGCCCTCAAACTGATTTCCGAAGATTATGAACCCGTACCGATGGACTGGAAAGCCCGTTATCAGAACAACCTCGATCTTCTGAAAAAGGGAAGCGTGCTGGACATAGCTACGGTTGTGCGAGCCCTCTATCACCGCAGTAGGATCAAGGAGCTTCCGATCCTCGAGCGGAAGCTGTACGACAGCGCTTTGAAATTACTGGTTGACGAGATCTCTTTCTCTCTGCAGAAGGGCAAGGAAGAGGTAGAGGAGCTAGTCTTGAGCAAAATGGAGGTGAGTTGAGCTGTACTGCGGCCATCATCACCGCCGCCGGATCCAGTAAACGCTGGGCGGATAAGAAAAAAAAAGAGTACGTTCACCTAAAAGGCCGACCGGTGCTGACATGGTCGGTTCAAACGTTCCTTGACGTAAAACCTCCCTTCGAAATCGTGATCACCTTGCCGAGAGTGGACATCCCCAAAGTAAAGGAACTGCTCCAGCCCCTGGTCGACATCCATAGGATACGCTTCGTTTCCGGAGGAAGCAGCCGTCAGGAATCGGTCCGTCTCGGGCTGGAGGCGCTGCAGGAGCGGCCACCGGAGATCGTGTTGATCCACGACGGAGCCCGTCCCTGGGTGGACGGCGCTCTTATCCGCAGAGTCCTCGACGGAACCCGGAGATGGGGCGCCTGCATCCCGGTGTTGGAGGCTTCCGAGGCACCCAAAAGGATCGGTCCTTCGGGACTGATCCTCGAAGACCTTCCCAGACAGCAGTGCAAGCTCGCCCAAACGCCCCAGGGGTTTATCTATCAACGGATTCTCATCGCTCATCAGCAGGCTCGAGAAAACCCCCGCCTGTTCATCGACGACGCCGAAGTGTACGCGGCATTCTGGTCCGCCGTGTTTACGGTCCCGGGAGAACGGGGAAACAGAAAGATTACCTTCAAAGAGGATCTAGACGAAATATGAGAATCGGTTTCGGTTACGACAGTCACAGATTGGTCCCGGGAAGAGCCCTCGTTCTAGGGGGAGTGCATATCCCGAATACCCTCGGACCGGAGGCCCATTCGGACGGGGATGCCCTGATCCATGCCTTGATCGATGCCCTGCTCGGAGCATGCGCTCTCGGAGATATCGGGCAGCTGTTTCCTCCAGAGGATGAGCAGTACCACAATATCTCCAGCCGCATCCTCCTAGGCCGAACCCTCGAGGCGGTGGTTACAGCGGGATTTCGGCCGAGGAATATTGACAGTACGATACTTCTCGAGTCCCCCCGTCTTGGACCCTATGTCGAGGAGATGCGAAGCAATCTCAGCGTCGATCTAGGAATACCCGGAGCCGCCATCTCGGTGAAGGCAAAGACCAAGGAAGGGCTTGGTGAGACCGGGAAAGGCCGGGCCGTGGAGGCTTATGCCGTAGCCCTGGTGGAAGAGCGTTGAGCCCACCGCCTGCTTCCGAACAACCGTTCGAGGAAATCATCGATACGCTGCGGGCACTCCCGCGGGGTTCCCGCCTTCCCTCGGTCTCTGAAGTGGCAGAGCGAAACTCCGATCCCTTCCACATCCTGGTGTCCACCATGATCTCCCTGCGCACCAAGGACGAGGTTACCTCCGCTGCCTCGAAGCGGCTGTTGACCCGGGCTCCGGATCCAAAAAAACTGGCTAAGCTCTCCGAGGCAGAGATCGCAAAACTGATCTACCCGTCCGGCTTCTACAACACCAAGGCAAAAAACCTGAAATCCACGGCCAAAACCTTGGTGTCCCACTACGACGGTCGGGTGCCCGAGAGCATGGAGAAGCTACTCGAGCTGCCCGGGGTGGGACGAAAGACGGCGAATCTGGTGCGAAACCTGGGTTATGGCCTGGACGGGATCTGCGTGGACACCCACGTACACCGTATCGCCAATCGACTCGGCTGGGTGCAGACAACAACCCCCGAACAGACCGAGAGTGCGTTGGAGAAAGTCCTGCCGCAGAAGTACTGGATACAGATCAATGAGCTGCTCGTTCGCTTTGGGCAAACCCTCTGCAACCCTGTCAGCCCGATCTGCTCCCGCTGTCCGATTCACGAGCACTGTCCCCGGATCGGGGTGAACCGCTCCCGATAGAGGGATTCGGGCGGCACCAGTAGCTCTTTGCTAATAAACCCATATTCGGCTATTATGCTTCTACGAACGTTTTATCCAGAAAGGAAAATGACAATGCCCAGTATGACCGAACGAGTATATCCCGATGAAATGGACAGCAGCAGGGAAATTCAAAGGATTATAAAGGAGGTCTTCCTCCGAAGGTACAGGCTGGCCAGAGACTGGCTCAGAGAACATTTCGGAAATCGAAAAATCAGGATTATCGACATAGCCTCCGGCTCAGGATTCGGTTCGGCGATTCTGTCCGAATTAGGCGAGACCTTAGGCGTCGATATAGATCCCGAGTCCATCGAGTATGCCAATAAACATTACCGCAACGGCCAGCTTCGTTTTCTGATTGGAGATGCAGACGACCCGGCATTCCTAGACAGCCTCGGCCGGTTCGACGCCGTGGTGAGCTCGGGTACGATCGAGCATGTCGCCGATCCAATGGCCTTTCTCGGCTGGATCAAGAGATGCCTAAATCCGGATGGCGCCTCCGTCCTTGTCTTCCCTTCGACCTTTACCATGGACTGGGCCGCCCCTCACCACAAACGGGACATAAAACCGCAGCAGGCAAACTCCATGTTTACCTCCTGCGGATTCGAGATAAAACGGCAGTATATCGAAGGGAACCGTTTGCGGATTCGGGAACTGAAAAAAGAGTCCCGGGCAAACCCGGAGCTTCCCGTGCCTCCTCTGAGACAGTGGATCCTCTATTATCTCCGCCACCCACATCATTTTGCCGTCAGATTACGTCAAATGACTGTGGGCAAAGGGATCCTCTTTCAGGATCAGGAGTATCTGCTTTCTCTTTCTCTGAATGGCTGAAACACCTAACCGTGCTGAGGATAACCTGTAGAGCTAAAACTTGTATCCAAAGGCACGCAGCATCTCTTTACGGGCCTGCTTGTCTTGCGAACCTTCAACGCCCTTTGGTGTGAAACCGTCCACGACCCCGACAATGCCCCGTCCCTGATCGGTCTCCACGACCAGTACCTGAAGGGGATTGTCCGTGGCACAGAAGATTCGGGCCACCTCCTGACAGGCCTTGATCTGATTGAGCACGTTGATGGGAAAGGCTTTGCGCAGTATCAGGTAGAAACTGTGACCCGCTCCTACCTGGCGGGCGCATTCGGCAGCCTGCTCGACGAGCTTCTCATCGTTTCCCTCGGTCCTGATCAGGCAGGGGCCGGAGGCTTCACAGAAGGCCAGTCCATACTCGACTCCCGGAACCGAGGAGCTCATTATCTCGGCAACATCCTCCACCGTCTTGATGAAGTGGGATTGACCGACGATGATGTTACAGCCATCCTCCCACTTCAGGCTTAGCGCCTGAACCTCTAAAGCCATGACTATCTCCCTTCACTATCCCTTTCAAGAATGGCATCCAGCTCGATCTCCCCTGCCGCTGTGGGTTGTTGGATCCCCCAACTCTCCAATACAGCCGGATGTATCTCTCCAACCACGCCGATTCTCCTGCCTTTGTAAAGCACCGCTCCGACCCTTCCAGAAACGAAGCGAGGATCCTCCGCCGGCTCCAGATCATACTCCCGGGATAGGTAGAAAAACACGGCGGAGAGGTGGGAGCTCACGTCGTTGAAACTCGCCTCCCGGTCGCAGAACATGAAGCTTAAACAGGTCACCGTTCGGGAACCATAGTTCTCCCTTTCGTCAAGATAGGCTACGTTGCCGACCTCGAAGATGCGGTGGGGGTACACGGCGTTGGAGGAAACCGATTCGGAGTTCAGCAGGTTCGGCAGCTGGGAGTTGCGCAAGCATTCACAGCTTTCGCTCATCGGATTGGCGATTTCGATTACTTTTTCGCCGTTCATATTCATCCGCTCCACGAAATCCCGACGGGATCCGAGGTAGCTGTAGATCATCTCCTGGTATCCCAGACCGACCAGGATTTCCCGCACCTCCCTGCTGAAATGCTCGATCTCCGACAGCCGTCCCACCGTGAAGTCCTCCGGCCATACAGGCTCGAAACTGTCTATGCCCCGGCCGATCATAACTTCTTCGATCAGGTCCGCGGAATGGAGAAAGTCGTTGCGGTACGGCGGCGGGCTTACCGTAAGGGTGTTGCCCGAACGGGTAACCGGATTGCCCAACCTACGGATGCAACCCTCCGCCTCTTCGGCGGAGATCTCTTCGCCCAACAGGCGGGATGCTTCAGAGACCTCCAAGGAGACGGGTTTCTGGAAGTAATAAGGGGTGACCAGCTCCCGCCCGTAGGTAGTGTCAAAGGGATAGACAACCCGGACCGGTAGAATTTCATAACCCAAGTCGGCAAAATCGCAGGCTACGATCGAACAGGCCACCAGCAAACTGTCCAGATCCGGACCGGTCAGCTCAATGAAGTGGTGGGAATCCCCGACTTCAACCGCCCCGAGATGGGCGCTGTTGATGATGGGGGGAAAGCTCAAAGTCTGTCCCTGATCATCCTCCAAATAGGGAAAGCGGTCGAAGTTTTCCACGATCCAACCGAACTCTACCCCCTTGGGATGAGTCTTGAGGATTTCTCGAAGGGACATCTCCCAGCTGTAATCCAGGGGGATAAAGCGGGTCTTTTCGGGATCCGCCGCTCGATAGTGCACGGGAAATTTCATCAAATCGGCCCGGTACACCCCCATGGCAATGGTGCTTCGCTTGCGGCCGTAGTTCCAGCACAGCTTCTCCTGGGAGTTGATCATGTCCACCAGGATCGATTCGGTTACCGGAACCCCCCGGGCGACGAAAGCTGCGATATACGGGCGTATATCTCTCAAAGCCTTGTCCACCTGGATCACCCGTTCGCCGGTTTTTTGAATGCTCCCCTCTTTAGACAGGAAGGGATACTCTGGGATTTTCCCGTCCTGGTAGACGCGCAGTTGGCGCACCAGCCCGGGGCCGGACCAGAGATCCGGTCTGTTGGTGTCGTTGAGCTCGATTTTGAGGCTGTTCTCCGCCGGCTGCCAGTCATCTATCTCCGCCTTGGCCACGGTTAGAAGCTCAGTCAATTCTTCACGGCTGGGTCTGGTTCCGAGCATTTCGAAGAAGGTCTTTTCCTGCAGCTCGATCTTCGGCATGGTTTATCTCCTTCTCCGCAGGCGTACCTGTTCGATATCCGCGGTAAACAGATCCCGAAGGTCGTTTAGGCCCAGGGCAACCAGAGCCATGCGGTCGATACCCAGGCCCCATGCCAGGACGGGTACTTCGATTCCGAGGGGTTTGGTCACTTCTGGACGAAAGATACCCGATCCGCCCAGCTCGAACCAACCCAGTTCGGGATGGCGGATGTGGATCTCTACGGAAGGTTCGGTAAAGGGGAAATACCCGGGGACGAACTTGAACTCCTTGGCGCCCGCCACCTCCACGGCGAACATCTTGAGCAGGCCCAGCAAGGTCTTCAAATTGACACTCTCCCCCAAGGCTATGCCTTCGGTCTGGTAGAAGTCTGCCAGATGGGTGGCGTCGACCTTGTCGTAGCGGAAGCAGCGCACCACGCCGAAGTAACGTCCCGGCACCTTGGCCCGCGGTAGGGCTTTGGCGGACAGCACCGTTCCCTGGCTGCGCAGGATCATCCGTCTGGTAAAATCTCTGTCAAAGGGATATCGCCAACCCAGGCTGCCCGTTGTCCAGCCGTTCTCGTGGCAGGCGGCGACCTGGTCGAGGTAGGGCTGCTCGATCGCCTTGGCATGGGTCGGATTTTTCACGTAGTAGACATCGTGGATGTCCCTGGCGGCATGAAACTGGGGCATAAACAGTGCATCGCAGTTCCAGAACTCCGTCTCTAAAAGGGGTCCGTCGAACTCTTCAAAACCCAGGGCGTTCAGCTTGTCCTTCAAATCCTCCAGAAACTCCACATAAGGATTTTTTCGTCCCAAAAGCACACGCAGAGGGGGCGTGTTGATGTTGTAGCTGCGGAAGGTCGCGCTCTTCCACTTTTCGCTGCGCAGCAGCTCGGGAGTGATCTGTCCGATCTCCTCGCCGGTCATACCGAGAGCTCGGAGTTCCTTGGCCGCCTGCAGTCCCGCCGGGGTCAACCGGTAACTGACTTGCTCCCGTTCCATCACCCGAAACATCCCCCTGTCGGCGCCCCGTTTCCGGCTCAAGGAGCGAATCAGTGTCTTCTGCGCTTCGGATAGATCTTGTTCCGCAACGGTCTCCAGGTCATCGAAAAGCCCGAGCAGCTCCCGGGTGTTCTCAGAACCACTCCGGGTTGACTCTACCTGAAAGATCACCTGCTTGGCTTCGTTCATAGCCAACAGCCCGGCCTTGGCCAGGGCACCGTAGGCCGAACCCACCTCTTTATTCTCTAAACCGAGTTTGTTCGTGATCTCCGGCAGGTTCAACGCCCCTTGCTTGCGGACAAGTTCCATCACCCTTTCTTCCGGAGTACCGCGTTCCTTGTACACCCTGCCCAGATCGGTAATCGAATATTCGGTGCTCTTCCTCCTCTCGGTTTCCTCGATCAGCTGCTTGGCCGTAAGCCAAGAGAAGGCCTGGTTGCTCTGCCCCGGTTTGTATCCAAGTTCCTCCTGCACGCGCTCCAGGGTGGCGGGTTCGTCTTTCCCAAAATGAAGCAAAACGCGAATCTCGAGAGGATGGAGTTCTTTGATCAGCTGTTTATTTTCCATTAGTAACCCAGATCACAATCTTCGATAATTAACAAAAGGTAGATTGTGATGTCCTCTGCCCGTGCGAAACGCACTGGCGTCGTAATAGAACTAAAGATTTGCTAAACCCTTGTCAAGACCTACAGCTTGAGCTCTTTTTCGAAACGGGGAATCGCCTGGTCGAGAAACTCAATTCTCTTTTCCGCCAGCTTCCGGCTCCTGGGAAAATAGAACCGGTCCGCGTACCCTCGCCAACGTTTCAGCAGATCGATCACTTCTCCCATGGTTTTGAGATGATGCCAGAAAAACGAACCGATGGACAACCTGACAAGGCCCACCGCACCGACGGTTTCCAGGAGATTGGAATCATGAAGGAGCTTACCCTCGATGGAGACCTCTTCGCCCTCTTCCCCCGGCATGTGATGCAGAATGGCTCGGTACACGGCATCGATCTTACCGGGGGTGAAGCCGGTCTCCCCGAGAATCGCCCTGGCTTTCTCCGCTGAGCTCGCCGGATGTCCCATGCTCATCTCTATGTCGTGGAGAAAACAAGCGGCGTGCAGCACTTCATCGTCGTAATCCATCCCTTCGCCGATCTTGCGGGACAGCTGGTAGATGCGGTAGGAGTGCTCGTATCCGGAAGCCAGACGTCCCGCGGTCAAGTCTTTCGCATATTGCTGAATCAGTTTTCTCATTCATCCCTCCCCTTCTTATTGTAAGAAATTCGGGAAGCTCCCGGCAACATTCTCAATGATTAAAATCTGCTCGGCGCACCCATGGATCAACTGATTCGGGAGTGCCGCCAGGCCAAGGACTTTCACGAGATTGCTTTCTACACAGATTACGACAGGTTTCTCAAACACGAGGGCATGGAGGCTCGAATAGTTTGATAGATTTCCGCTCTGTCGACCCGGTCCCAACTGTAATGAAGGGACTGGAAGAATCTCTGCGCAGCGCAGCCACTGAAGAGAATCACCAATAATCCCAGAACTGCTGAGTAGTGGCGCATAGCAAAAGCCCCTCGTTTCCATAAGAACAATCCACAATGTATAGCCACTGCGGCTCCTTCATAAGAGGGCCAGTCCAGATATTCGTTCGAAATGGGATCTATTTTTGGTGAAGAGGGGATATCCCGTTTCCAGCGCTGTGGCGGCAATCAGAAGATCTTCGTTGGCAATCAACCTGCCCTGGCTTTTCAAATCTGCATAGAAGCGCGCTGCGGCCCGGGCCATTGACGCTGTCAACTCGACAACTTCACAAAGCTCAATGAACTCTGCCCGCTGAGCAAGGTGTTTTTCGTTAACAACCCCTGCAAACAACTCATAAACCGTGATCGTTGACACAGCGGCTTCCATGCCTTGGAGGATCCTCGCCGTCTCAGCCGCTGTGTCGCCACCGGAGAGGTATTCAAAAACAATATCAGTATCGATTAACGTCACCTACGCCAATTGTCACGCACCGCTGTTAAGCGGGCGCGCTCCTGTTCCATTTGCTCCGCAGTCAGGCAGCCCTTTAAACGCTCGATGGTTTTTTGTCGATTCCTTCTCTGCCTGTTAAAATATAGCCGCAGGGCTTCGACAATAAGGGGAGAAAAGCCTCGCAAATTACGGGAAGTTGCTTCTTCGATGAGCTTTGTTCGCAATTCTTGCGGAATATCAACCGTAGTTCTCATTATCTGGTCATGATAGCATGCATGTGCATATGCATGTCAATAATAAAATGCTCCTTCAAGTTGCTTCGTATCCTTTACTTGTGATCCGGCTGACGGCTGCCCAGGGCGTCCATCTGGTAAGGGAAGGGGTGATCAGCTCTACACCCCCGCCAACAAAACAGTACTGCCGCTGATCGGCTTGCAGCGTAGAATCGAGATCGGTTTCCCCGAAGGACGGTAGTACTGATTCTCCAGAGCGCTGGAAACGGCTGGTACGGCCCGATTGTGAACCAGCAGCATCATACATCCTCCCAGACCCGCCCCGGCCAGCTGAGCGCCAAGGACACCATCAACAGAGAGAGAAACCTCCACCATCCTGTCGATCTCGGGTATACTGCAATGGTAGGATCCGGGCTGCCACTGGAGCTGAGCCTGCAGCACCCGCTGCGGGTCCCCGCTTTCCAAGTCATCGATCAGTCCAAGCAGGTAACTGTTGTCTGTGGGCGAGTAGTAGGGAAGCGTTTCGCCGTCTGGGGAGAGCCGAACGACCCGATCCCCGTCGTGGGAGACATTCATCAACCGCCCGATCTCCTCCAGACTGTTTGCTTTCAGAGCATCGGCAAAATGCCGGCTCCGCTCGCACTCGGCCAATCCGTACAGCACCACTCCCCGGATTGGATACATCCCATCCGCCGGCGCTTTGTGGCTGTCGAACAAAGACTCCAGTTGATCCGCGGGAAGAAGCTCCCTCAATTCATCCCGGGTCATCTTCTCCGGAAGGTGGAGAAGGATCTTGTAGATCCAGCTCAGAGGAACCGTGAGGTGTCGAGTGTTGACGTCCCGGAGGTGCTGAATCCAAGGCGCGTACCGGGGAAAAAATTTCTTGATCAGCAAAGTTCCCATCCGGTAACAGGCCACTCGGTGGTTGAACTGATCCTTGGCGTTTGTAGATTTCTCGGCCTTGACTCCGGAGTCGCACACCAGCAGGGCGTAGTCTTGGGGGAAGGGAACGATATCTTCGACGGCGAATTCAAAAAAGGTGACCTTAACCACTCTTCCTCTCTGCCCGTACTTGATCGCCGCGTGATCAGCGCTGCCTCCCCGTGTCCCAACAAACCACTCTCCCTGGCCGCAGAGATCCACAAACTGAGAGGGAAAGGTGTTCAACCTATTTACAACGGCCATGGCTTCGGCGGTGGCCACAACCAGGGCCGAGGAGGAGCTCAGGCCCGCAGCGATGGGAATGTTGCCGCTGACGACCATGTCCAGTCCGCAGAGCCTCTGGGCGGCGAATTTCTTCTGCAGACGCAGGGCCGCCGCCTTGACGTACTGGGACCAATCACCCCCGGCGCTCAGTACAAGATGAGACACCTTTTCGCTGTTGATCAGGGAAATCCAATCGTCCCAGGGCAATTCCGCCACCAGCTCGCCGATGGAAAACTCCCTGTCGGGAAAACGTTCCCGGTCCAGATTATAAAGAAAAACCCTGTCGTCCAGCCGGGGACGAACCGCGATGATAGTCTCGTAGCCGATGGTCATCAGGTTACAGTTCCCTCCCTGGTGATCCACGTGGCGGCCCATCATGTTGACCCGCCCGGGCGACCGGACCAGCAGCACCCTTTCCTGCCCGCCGATCACGGTGGCGGAATATTCTAAAAGACGAATATAGGCCCGGCTACGCTCGCTAAGCAGCTCCTCATCCTTACCGTACAGATTTTCCAGCTCTCCCCGAAGCTCAACCGCGCTGTTCTTGCCCGCCAGTACACCCCGGAAGGCAGAAAGCCATTCGGAAATCTGCCGAAAATGAGATCCTTCGGGGAGCGCAGGAACCATCTGCTGTTTCTTCCTGGCTTGAACGTAGCTTTCAATCTCGAGGAGCTCGGCGGGATCGTTGAAGGCCATAACGGCATGCTCATCCTGAACCCTCAACGCTCTGACCGTAAAAGCGCTGCCATCCGCCTTTCGCGACTGGGTCAGGATGGTGATCATATCCGGCAGATACTCCTCCCCTTGGGCGTTGTTGCGGTCCAGACGCTCCAAAACGAACTCGAGGGCTTGCGTCTTCACCAGATAGACCGAGCTGTTGTACAGCTGCGCGTTCTCCACCTGTTCGGGGCTTAAATTGAAGGGCTTGCCCTTTCGATCGACGAAGGCGAAGCGGGTCAATTCTTCGGGAATCAGGCTCAGAGCTTCTTCCTGTTCGGGTGTCCTCTTCTCCCGGGTCAACACATCCCACAGGCCTCCAAAAGCCTTGGCCGCTTTTACGTCGCTGAATCGCTCTCGAATCCGTTCGAGCATCCGCTGCCGGGAAAGGGCCTTGCCTTTCTCCGCTTGCAAGCGGAACTCCCTGTAGATCTGCCGCTGCCGGATGTCTGCCGCCTCCACATCCGCCAGTACCGATCCGTCCGGGTGGAGCAGAATCCTACCTAGGTTGGAGGGTCGCCGTCGCGGCAGAGATAGAAAGGCCAAATCGCAGTTTTGACTGTAGAACAGATCGAAGAACTGTTCCAGAACCTGAGGTTCAATCAATCGGTCCCCGGCAACGATCAAAACCTCCGCCTGGTCATTCAACGCCTTGAGGACCTTGGCTCCCTGCCGCGCTGCGTGGGCCGTGCCCAGCTGCTCGGCCTGATAGGCGTAGATGACATTCTCCGCCGCCACGGTATCCATGACCTGCTCGGCCATAGCGCCGACCACGATAATGTGATAGGAAATACCGCAGGCATTGTAGGTCTCCAGAGCCCTGTTGATGGCGGCATTCCCGTCGATGGGAAAGCAAACCTTGTGGAGATCGGCGGACTGCATGCGGGTCCCCTTTCCCGCAGCCAAAATGATCGAATACTGCGGGGCCCGCACTAGGACTTCTCCTCGCTTGGTTTCGAGTCGGGGGAGTAGAGCTTTAGGATCTTCAAGGCATTCTCCCCGGTGATTTTGGTGAACACCTGGGGGGCGATCTGATTCTCTTCGCGTAAGCCTCGCAGATAGCCCAGATGAGGCATCCTGCCATCCGGGCCGTCGAAACACACATCCGTACCGAACAAAATCTTGTCTTGAAACTCCGTAAGAAAGTCCACACCAAAAGCCTTGTCACGGCTGATGGCATTGAAGCCGCTATTGGCAGATATATCGGCGTATAGATTCGAATAGCTTCGCAGCAGACGGCTGAGACTTCCTTCCCTCTGAATCGGTCCGGTGGGATAGATGAATTTTTTCTCAACTGTGATGTCCCCTTCGATCTCCGCCCAAAAACCTGGCGCATGCCCGATCACGGTGGTATCAGGAACCGCCTGCAAGAGTCTATCCAGACGGGGAAGACCGACTTCGTCGTACAGCCCATACACACCTGCCCCGGGACCGGTACAGTGAAACAGCACGGGAAGGTCGAAATCTCCGCATTGTCGGAAAAGACTGATCACCCTCGGATCATCTACGGCGATATTGGCAGTGATTTCTCCGATTCCTACACAACCCAACTCCCGGAAACGGGTGAGGATCCAGGAGAAATCGGTCTCCGGCGGATTCTCGACCTGGTGAGGCTCGAGATTTCCGAGGCAACCCATCCGGGGGTCGAGATTTCCAAAAGGAATGATCCGATCCTGATACTGTTGGGCCGCTTTCAACTGGCCGATGATATCCACCTGCGATGAAAAGAGGAAAGGAGCATTCGTGCTTTCCGGCGACACGCCCAGCGGGAGCACCACAGCTTTGTCGATTTCTTCTGAGTCCAATCGCTCGATCAGCCCCTCCCAGGTAACCGGCAAACGGTCCATCCTCTCGGGGGCGCGGAGATCCCCAACGTGGGTGTGAAAATCAATAATCATAATTCTACTCTCCTTCATCCAAAAAAGGGAAAAAGCTCCGGAATATCACTCCTTTCAAAGCCGGCACCGTACTCACAACCTTCAAAGGCTTCGGCGTAGCGTACAGCCCGTCCCTTCCGTTCACCGTACAGCTCGATCAGCACCTGCCGATACTCATTCGCGACCTTCTCAAAATACGGGAGGCGCCACGAAGCTAACCATTCCTTTCGCTGCTCTGGGTCGACCGGCACTTGATCGGCAATTCCCTGGTTAAAGGGAAGCCACTCGTAGAATTGTGATTCGTGGCAGTGCATCATCTCCACCTTTTTCTCGATCACCTCATCGATCCCGACGACAACATCAGGCTGAAAAGGAATGGGTTTGCGAAACCAGTCATGCATATAGTAGATCTTGGGTGTCCGGGACAGGATATCCGTCAGAGCCACCATGTTGGGCACGGTAACGATGTAGGAGGCGTCCTGGACCAGCTGAGAGGTGTAGCGATGATCGGGATGATAGTCATTCGGCCGATGAGTGATAATCAGATCCGGATCGTACTCCCGGATAATCCGGATGATCATCTTTCGATTTGTCACCGAAGGCTCCAGCTCACCGTTATGGAGGTCTAGAACTTCGTATGCAGACAGGCCGGCTATTCGGGCCGCCGCCTGGGCTTCCCCGTACCGCCGACGGGCCAGTTCGATGCCCCCGATTTTATGATGCCCCGTGTCGCCGTTGGTGGTGCTCAAGAACTTGACATCGTTTCCCTGGGCGATGTATTTCAAAGCCAATCCGCCGCAGCGAACATCCGCATCATCGGGATGAGCTCCAATGACCAGTATCTTCAATTTGCTTTCCGCCACTTAAGCTCCGCCGTAAATTATGATCGAGGGAGTCATTGAATTACCCGCTCTCCGCTCGAGCAACACAAACCTTTACCTCGAGTTTTTCTTTGGACGACAGGGAGTGGTTTTCCGAGTTGTCGACACCGGTATCCCTGTTTTCCACAATCAATAACTGGGTTCCCGGCTTCAGCACGGCGGTGTGCCACTGCCTCTGCCGAACCACATAGATCCTTCCGCCAACGAACCTGATCGCTTCGTAACTCCCCGGCTGATCCTGGGTCCCGGCGGTCACCATCACCGCCTCGCCCTGGAGGAGAATAAAGGCCTCCTCTGTCTCGAAGTGTCGTCCCAGAGATGCAAGGGAATCCAGGGCATTCACCCTGGGATCGAAACTCAGCTGGGCTATCCGCCAGGAACCGTGATCTTTCAGCGGTTGGAATCCCTGACCTTGGATATCAATTTCTTCAAGCATCAGTGCTTCTCCTCTGATCTTGCTCTACACGATTGTAGAAAGCCACTTCGATCCTTGAGTATAATAGAGAACTCTTTAGAAATACTACAGAAGGATGGATGTCATGAAGACCATGATCAGCAATGGGAAGGTGATCACACCATTTCGGATGATAGAAAAGGGTACTGTGGTTGTCGAAAACGGTGTAATCGTCGATATCGCCGAGGGCGACCCGCCTCGATACGACAGCGAGGTGCGGGTGATCGATGCGGCTCATAAATTTATCTCTCCCGGATTCATCGACATGCACACCCACGGCGCGGGGAACGCCGAAGTCATGGATGGAACAGTGGAAGCCATCCGGATCATGTGCCGCACCCATGCCGAATACGGTACAACCTCGATTGTGCCGACGACTCCGGCGGCACGGTGGGAGGATATCTATCGAGCCGTGGATGCAATCCGGGAAGCCCAACAGGACAGCAGGGGTGCACACATATTGGGAGTGCATCTGGAGGGCCCGTACTGCTCTGCAGCCGAGAAGGGAGCTCAGAATCCGAGCTTCATCAAAAATCCCGACCCCAACGAGTATCTGAAAATCCTCGATTACTGGGAGGGCATTAAAATCATGTCCGTAGCACCGGAGCTCGACGGGGGATTGCAGCTGGGTCGAGAACTGAGGAAGCGGGGTATTCTGGCTGCGATCGCTCACTCCAACGCCAACTATGAGCAGGTGGTGCGAGCCTTGGAGAACGGATATACCCACATCACCCACTTCTACTCGGGCTGCTCGATGACCCATCGCGAGAATGCCTATCGCATTGCCGGCGTAGTCGAGAGCGGCTACCTGCTCGACGAGCTCAGCGTTGAGATTATCGCCGACGGACGGCATCTTCCCGCCAGCCTGCTGAAGCTGATCTTTAAGGTCAAGGGTGCCGGTTCCACCGCATTGGTCACGGACAGCACCAAGTTCGCCGGGCTGCCGCCGGAAGAGCTGAAGGACATCAAGACCCGAGACGGAATGGAGATCATCTACGAGGACGAGGTGATCAAGCTGAAAGACCGCAGCTGCTTTGCCGGAAGCGTGGCTACCACCAACAGGCTGGTGAGGAACATGGTCCGGCTGGCGGATGTGCCTCTGCTGCAGGCAGTCGAAATGGCCAGCTATACCCCGGCAAGAATTTTAGGAGTCGACCGCAACAAGGGAAGCCTCGCCGTCGGCAAGGACGCCGATATCCTCGTCTTCGACGAGAATATCGGCATCGCCCTGACCATGGTGCAGGGGAAAATCGTTTTTCAGCAGGACCGCCGAGATTAACCAGTCAGCTTAGGGCTGCCGAATGCGTTCCAGGGACTTGATAAGGTGCATGAAAGCCCGGGTGATGTGGTAGGGATCCTTGACCGGAAGGGCAACCACCTTGTCCTCCGGCCTGCCCTTCCGGTCCCTGATCTGGATCCACTCGCCGATCCGCTTATCCGGGTTGGGAAATGTCTCGAACACGTAGTCATGGAACTTCCAGTAGGTGTCCATGAACCATGAATCCCTGGTGTGCTCGTAGGCCAAAATCAAAGCGTACAGAGCCTCGGAATGAACCCACCAGAGCTTGTTGCTCCAGTTCTCGGTAAGTTCCGCGATCATGTGATCGTCTTTGTTCTGCTCCGCGACAATCCCTTTGGGCTTGCCGCCGTCGATGTGCAGAAACTGGGGCAGGCCGCCGTACTCCTCGTCCCAGCCCTTGGTGGTTTTCCAGCGCACGATCTGCGCGGCGGTATGCAGGGACTCTCGATCCTGAACTTTCGCGGCGAAGTGCATCAGGAACCAGGCATCCTCCAGAGCGTGTCCCGGATTGAAGTAGCTGCCCAGCATTTCGTCGTAGGCGGTCTGGTTGTCCTCTTTCAGCGCCTCGAGCAACACCTGCCGATCCTTTTTGACAAAAACCGTCAGAGTCTCCTGCATCGAATCCCGGGCGATCTTCTCCAAACGCTCCGCCGAAGGATGGTTGAAGAAACGAGCGATGTCCGCCAACTCTTGAGCTGTCTCCAGCATGATCATGGACTTGCCGTGGGGTTTGAACCCGGTTGGTTTGTCGTGGGGAAAGGACTTGAACCGGCCGGTGGACAGCCTCTCCCAGACCGAGTCAAAGAGTTTGAGAGTAAAATCGAAATACTCAGGTTGGTTTGCAGCCCTGGCGAACTCTCCCATTCCGTAGATCAAGAATTCATCCGCCGAGATCCCCAGGTCGTATTCGTCCCCCGGAGCCGCTTCCTTGATCGAACCGTCCCGGTTGGTGAGAATCGGTTTTCCCGTTTCGTCAACCACCCAGACGCAGTTGCCGTTGGGCAGAAGGGCGTACTCTTTGAGGAAGCGGGCACCCTTTTCAGCCGCCTCTCGTATCTCCCGCAAATTTTTGTCGCTCGTATAACCCTGAAAGGCGTAGACCAGACGGGAGAGCATCCACAGGAAGCGGCCCTGAGACCAGATATACTTGTGCTTCGATTTCAGAACATCTCCGGTGTTGTTGAAACAGGTGAAAAAACCGCCGTTTTCATGATCGATGCCGAAGCGCATCCAGAAGGATATCAGGGTGTTGAACAGATGATCGATATAGAAATTTCTGAGCTCGCCCAGTGTCATGGTTTTCAAGTTTTTCTCCTCCTGATTAGCCTTTGATCGAACCGATCATGATGCCGCTGGAAAAGTATTTCTGAATGAAGGGGTAGATCGCAAGAATGGGGATCATGGCCACGATGGTGATGGCAGCCTGGATTCCCTGCGGTCCCGCCTGGCTCATCATGGCCGACTGCTCGAAGGGCAGCTGGTCCTCGAGCATGTGCTGGGTCAGAATATCCCTCAGTACCACCTGGATCGTATACTTCGAAGGGTGGGTCAGAAAGAATACGGCGGGCATGAAGATGTTCCAGTTGAAAATCAGATAGAACAGTCCGATCGCCGCGATCACCGGTTTGGACAGCGGGACAAAGATCCGAAAGAGGATCGTCAACTCACCTGCCCCGTCAATGAAGGCGGATTCCTCCAGACTGTCCGGGATGGTCTGGAAGTAGTTCTTGATGATGATCATGTTGAAGGTGGTGATGGCGTAAGGCCAGATCAGAGCCCATAGGGAATTGATCATACCCAGCTTCTTGACCAGCAGGTAGAAGGGGATGATGCCCACCGGGAAGAGCATTGTAAAAACCGCGACCAGGGTGAACACGGTGCGGAGGGGCAGGCGCTTTCGGGACAGGGGATAGGCGATCATGAAGCTCATAAACAGGTTAATCGTGGTCCCGACCACAGCGACGAAGAAGCTGTTCTTGAAGCCCGAGACGATGCCCCTGGCTTGGAAGATCTTGACGTAGGTATTGATGGTGAGCTTCACCGGCCAAAGCCAGACCTGACCCTGCTGGATGTAGAACTCCGGGCTGAAGGAGCGGGCAAATACATTTAAGAAGGGGAAGATGCAGATCGCGGCGAAGACGAACAGAAAGATATAGACGAAGACGACGAAGATCTTCTCGGAGAGTCTGTAGTTCTTGAACCTGAGCATTGGCATATCTACCCCCTTACCAGAGGCCGTACTCGGTCAGCTTCTTAAGAACCGCATTGGAGCCAAGAACCAGGACAAAACCGATGGCCGACTTGAACAGACCTATGGCCGTGGTATAGGCGAAACGCCCCCCTAGAATGCCCTGGCGGTAGTTGAAGGTCTCGATGACGTCCCCCACGTCGTAGACCATGGGACTGTAGAGGATGTAGACCTGCTCGAAGCCGACGGTGAGCAGCTGCCCCAGCCGGAGGATAAAGAGGATGGTGATGACCGAGGCGATCCCGGGCAGGGTGACATGCCAGATCCTCTGGAACAGGTTGGCTCCATCACAGATGGCCGCCTCGTAGATCTCCTGGTCCACCCCGGCCAGAGCAGCCATGTAGATTACAGCAAAATAACCGCTGTTCTTGGTGATCTCCGAGGCCACCAACAAGGGACGGAACCAGGCTTCACTGGCCAGGAAGTAGATCCCCTTGCCCCCCAACTTCTCTATGAGCACATTTAGCATTCCCACGGAAGGGGAGAGGATGGCGTACATGATGCTGGCGTAGATCACCCAGGATATGAAGAAAGGAATGAAGGTGATGGTCTGGATCGTTTTCCGGTAGGCCTTGCTGAACACCTCGTTCAAAAACAAAGCCAGCAGAATGGGGAAGGGGAAGCCGATACCGATCTTCATCGCGCTGATCACCAGGGTATTGCGCAGCACCCGGAGAAACAGGGGATCTTCGAACAGAGCTTTAAAGTTCCCGAACCCGATCCAGGGGCTGCCCCCGAATCCCTTGGCGTACGAGAAGTCCTTGAAAGCGATCAGGTTCCAGTAGTAGGGTACGTAACGGAAAATCACGTACCAGACCATGATGGCCAGGGCCATGAAGAACAGAAACTTGTTCTTGACGAACTGCTTTCTGAAGGAATCCAAACGGCTTACGATACTCATCACCTGTTCCCAAAAAAGATGGGGTTTAAAGAGACTTTAAACCCCATCCGGTTGATCCATCAAGCTATATAGATTTACTTCACCGGAATCAGCTCATTCACCTGTTGTTCGATCTCCGGTCCGCCGTTGACTTTGTAGAAGGCCAACCATTCTTTCCAGACCTGATCCGCATCCTTGCCGGAGACGATCTTGGTGGCGATCTCCCGGAACATGGACTGTAGATTGACAAAGTACTTGGCATCCGCCGGTACCGGCACCGCCTTAGAGGAGGTCACCGCATACTTGTCGGCAAGTTTGTTGCCCTCGATTTGAGCATCTCCCAGGGTATTCTGGAACTGCTGCATTACATGGGCGGCAAGATCTCGGTCCGACCAGGTATTGGTCATGTTGGGATTCTCCAGAGCCCAGCCGGTCCAGATCCGGGAGTACTGAACATCCTTGCGCCGCTGCTCGTAGTCGGGATCGGTGAGCGCCTCCTCGTAGTTGTAGTAAACCGGCCAGCCCCTGGCGTTCAACTCCGGCTTGGGAGCAAAGGCGTAGTCCACCTCGCCCTTGGCAGCCAGGAAGAACTCCTGGGTGTACGTATGGTTGAACACCTCTACCGCCTTTTCCAGATTGTTGCCGGAGAAGAACGTTCCCCATGGTTGGCCCTCATCCGAGGTGCCCTGCCCGTAGGGTCCCTTTGGGGGTGCCACGGGCCACATCTTAGCATTGGTTATGCCGGCCTTCATCAGGGAGTTGTTCATTTCCGAAAGCCGCCGCGGTTGATGGTACCACATACCGACCTTATTCTGCAGATACGCGCCCCACCACTGGTTCCAATCGAAGGTGAGGGATTCCGGATGGATCACTCCCTCCTTGTACATGTCGGCCAGGTACATCAGGGCTTCCTTCATCCCGGGCTGCACCCAGTCGTTGGTGTGCTTGCTCCCCCGAACCCGCCACATTCCGATCTGGTGGTGGTTCGGCGCCACGCCGAAGGCGTTGAACCAGCTGTCGATGAAGTTGATGTTCTGCCGGAAGGCCGTCCCATAGGTGTCGTCCTTGCCGTTGTTGTCGGGATCATTGAAAGTGAAAGCCCGGGCCACGTTGCGGAACTCATCCAAGGTCACCGGCACCGCCAGACCCAGATTGTCCAGCCAGTCCATGCGGATGTTCTGGGCGAAGTACTTCAGACTGTAGCTTCCCGGGATGCTGTACTGCTTGCCGCCGTACTGCCCGAAGGCAAGATGGCCGTCCCGGGCGTTGCCCACGATGTCTTTGCCAACCTTGGCCAGCGCGTCGTCGAGGGCAGCGGCCAGGTTGCCGTCCACCAGCTGGGGCAGGTAGCTCTGGGCATTGGTCTCATAAATGTCCGGCAGATCGCCGGAGGCCATGAGCACGGGGAACTTCTCCTTGTAGGCCGAGTAGAGGATCGGCTCCCACTGAAAGTCGACTTCCGGGTACTTCTCCTGCAGGGCGGCCAAAAAGGGGCCGTTTTCAAAATCTCCCATTGCCTCGGGCAGCCACATCCAGCGGATAGTCACCGTCTCGATCTCCTGACCGCCTGCGGCGGACAGCATCATGGCTGCGAAGAAGACCAGGCATAAAGATACGAGAAGAATTTTTGATTTCTTCATTCTACATCCTCCTTCTTTAAGATTTATCCGTTCATTCTATGCCCAGTTCGGTCAGAAGTCAATCGACAATCAGTCCGGGGACTCCTAAAGTGTTCGATTCGGATTATTCCGTTTGGGATGATCCTTTGAACCCGTTCCAGTAGAACAGGACCCCCAGATAGTGTCTTGGACCTTCCTGTAGCCCCCGGTACATCTCCGCCGCCCGGGAGAAGGGGACCCTGTGGGTGATCAATGGCTTCACATCGATCCGCCTCTCCGCCAGAAGTTGCATGAAGAAGCGTCGCTGAACGCCGTCGGTCCAGCGGTCTCCAACTTCCGCCTGGGCCGGCAGCACCGATCCGTGAGCACCTAGAATCTGCAGGCCCTTGCTGTGGATGTGGTCGTACAAACGCAGGGACATGGTTCTGTGAGGGCTGCTGAGTACCGCGATCTTGCCCCGAACCCTGGCGATCTCGCAAGCCTGGAGGAAGGCATCCGGGTGCCCGCTGGCCTCGATGACATGATCGAAACCGGACAGCCTGTCTCTAGTTCTGCCCTGCGTGCTTAGAACAGGGTCGTCAGGCTCCACGGCAAGGACCCACCGGCTGCGGGAGACGATCTCCCTGCGCTCGTGAAGCGGATCCACGGCAATCACCCGGCCGGCTCCGGCCAGCACCGCCAGTCGGGCGGCGATCTGCCCCACCAGACCCAGTCCGAGAACCACGACCGTATCGCCGAACTGCGGGTGCAGGACCCGGGGAGCCGTCATGGCGATCGATCCAAGCTTGGTGGTCACCGCCTCTTCATCG
>Ga0307378_10003020_pt1 | contig 25018 bp, 23 predicted proteins | sample UN1MG_FD_202238 | JGI IMG/M metagenome (GOLD analysis project Ga0307378, IMG submission 202238) | Soil microbial communities from Risofladan, Vaasa, Finland - UN-1 | ecosystem: Environmental > Terrestrial > Soil > Coastal area > Acid sulfate soil | place: Finland: Risofladan, Vaasa | collected...
GAGACAATCGCAGCCGCTCATAACCGTATAAAGACTTCCGCCGTGCTGTACTCGTTTCCATAGACGGCGAAATGATTACACACTTTTTACCTGCATGGCCAGACCGGCCATTTTGGCAGGCTGTACCTCGTGGTCAAATTCCGCTTCAGTCAAAAATCCCAGCTCAAGAGCCGCCTCTTTCAAGGTAGTCCCTTCCTGGTATGCTTTTTTAGCAATGAGTGCAGCCCTGTCATAGCCAATTTTATTATTAAGAGCAGTGACCAGCATAAGGGAATTTTTAACATGGGCTTCGATCCTGTCCCGATTTGGCCTTATCCCTGCCACACACCTTTGATTGAAGGAGATTGAGGCATCTGCCAGCAACTGAATGGATTGGAGCAGGTTGTAAATCATCACAGGTTTGTAAACATTCAGCTCGAAATTGCCAGAGGCCCCGGCCATAGCGATCGTGACGTCATTGCCGATTACCTGGCAGGCGACCATAGTCAAAGCCTCACACTGGGTGGGGTTAACCTTGCCTGGCATGATTGAGCTTCCCGGCTCATTTTCCGGGATGCTGATTTCACCCAGTCCGCATCGAGGGCCGCTGGCTAACCACCGGATATCGTTAGCGATTTTCATCAGGCTACAGGCCACGGTTTTCAATGCCCCGCTGGTTTCCACCACAGCGTCATTGGCAGCCAGTGCCTCAAACTTGTTTTCCGCGCTGACAAAGGGCAGCCCGGTCATTTGGGAAATTTCCCTGGCGATGTCACCTGCGTACCCTGGTGGAGCATTGAGACCGGTTCCAACGGCAGTGCCACCAAGGGCCAGCTCAGAGAGGTGAGGCAGGGCATGCTGAATTGCCTTAATGCAATGCTCAATTTGAGATACATAGCCGGAAAATTCCTGTCCAAGTGTCAAAGGGACTGCATCTTGCAAGTGGGTCCTGCCAATCTTGATGATGTCGGCAAACTCTTTTGCTTTTTCCCTGAGCACCTCTTTAAGCTGCGTCAAGGCAGGCAGCAAGTATCTGGTGATCCGCTCAAAAGCCGCAATATTCATAGCGGTTGGAAAGACATCGTTGGAGGATTGAGATTTGTTAACATGGTCATTGGGATGGACGGGATATTTACTGCCAAGCTCATTGCCAAGGATTTCGATGCTGCGGTTTGAGATAACCTCATTGATATTCATATTGGTCTGGGTTCCGCTGCCGGTCTGCCAGACTACCAGGGGAAAATGATCATCCAATTTACCAGCGATGACTTCGTCAGCAGCCAGCTCAATCACCTCTGCAATCTTTTGATCCAGCAATCCCAGTCGGCTATTTACCCTGGCCGCGCCTTTTTTCAGGATGCCCAGCGCCCAGATAAATTCTCTGGGAAAGTGCTCATTACCAATCTTGAAATTCTCTAATGATCTTTGTGTCTGTGCCCCGTAGTACCTATCCGACGGGACCCGGATTTCTCCCATGCTATCTTTTTCTGTGCGATACGACATGATTTTTCCCTCCAGTTACGAATTGCACGTTGCGCAACCTCTCCCCCCTACTCCCATAATCCACCCTACTCTTCTACCCCCCTAATCCCCTAATCCCTAACTATATCACAAGGCTGCCAAGAGTTTGTAGGGGTTTTTGAATAAAATTCCTTTACGAAAAAGTATTTTACGGTTAGAATAAGGGATAAATACTATTGTAGATAGGGAGGATCTTGACCTATGCGTTCCCAAGTAACCGTCATTAAAACCAAACCGGACACAGTCATTGAGGATATTCAATCTCTTTGCACTTCAGCCGGATTGGAAAAGGCTCTTTCCCCGACAGAGGTAACCATACTGAAGGATAACATCTCCTGGCACTATCCATATTTGAGTGCCAATACTACACCCTGGCAGCTTGAGGGTGTTATTCTGGCCCTTAAGGAGGCAGGATTCAGCAAACTGGCGGCCGTCCACAACAACACGGTGGTTACCGATCCTGTTAAAGGAGGGCGGCTGAATAAACTGGATCCGATTTACCGGAAGTATAAAATTCCTGAAAGGTATAATTTCAATCCACAGCACGTCCAGTGGGTTACCTACAAGCCAAAGGCAAAAATGCTGGCACTGGACAAAATTTTTCCTGAGGGAATTACCATTCCGGATTACTTTTTTGGTAAGAACATTCTTCATCTGCCTACCGTAAAATGCCACATTTATACCACGACCACAGGGGCCATGAAGAATGCATTCGGAGGCTTGCTCAATACCAGACGCCACTATACGCATAGTGTTATCCATGAGACACTGGTTGATCTTCTGGCCATTCAGAAGGAGATCCATAGCGGAATTTTTTGTGTGATGGACGGAACTCTCTGCGGCTGCGGGCCAGGCCCTCGAACCATGATACCAATTGAAAAAGATTATATGCTGGCCAGCGCGGACAGTGTGGCCATTGATGCGGTAGCAGCCAAAATGATGGGCTTTGACCCTATGAAAATCGGGTTTATCCGTATGGCTCACGACGCGGGCCTGGGGGTTGGCGATCCCAGAGAAATCGAAATTCTGGGTGAGGATATTAAAAACGTCAATTTTCGGTTCTGGGTAGGAGACAATTTCGCCAGCCAATTCGGAGATCTACTCTGGTTCAGCCCCCTGAAAAGGTTTCAAAAGCTTCTCTTTCACACTCCTCTCGTCTATCTTTTTGTATTTAGTTCCTATTTCTACCACGATCAAATCTGGTGGCCTTTGGTGGGCAAGAAGATTCAACAAACCATAAGGTTCAATACCAAGTGGGGGAAGTTCTTCCATGAATATGGAAGCTGATGAGTTATGAGAGTATGAAGGCTTATGAGAATATAAGGGCTGATGAAAGCTAGAGTTTTAGAAAAATATCACCGTAAGAAACTGTAAGAAGGAGATTTACCATGAAGTATAAATCAGTTCTTTTTTTAGCTCTTTCCCTTTCCTTTCTGCTGCCGGTCATTTCCCCTTGCCAAGGCTTTGGCGCTATGGTTCCTTATGATGGGGGAACTGTGACCACCATTGTAGGAAAGATCACCGGCGTTTATACGGTAGATAACCGAACGACGTCAGAGCTTGGATTTCACCTGAAAGTAGAGACAGGCTCAGGAGAGTACATTGTTCATGTATCCCCCCAGTGGTATGCTGATAATCAGCATTTTCAATTTGTTACAGGGGAATTATTAACTATTACCGGCTCCGCTTTTACGCGGGATCAGCAAAAAAACATCTATGCGGCCTCTATCACCCGGAGATTCTCTTCCCTTCCACCTGAGCAGCAGATCTCTCTTGCCTCTGAAATCCTTGCTCCCTCCTCAGATCTTCAGTCTCTGGCAAAAAAATATGCGATCACGACCGACGAGACAGAGCGCATCAAAACCAGAGTGACGCAGTATCTAAACCAGGCGCTCTTCCCTGAGCCGATTCAATTGAGAGATCCAAAGACCGGTGATGGTTTGTGGGGAGGCCGATTCTACGAGCAGAATATGCCAATAATCCGTCAGCAGAGGCAGATGGAGATGCGAAAAAAAATGCTGGAGATGCGTGGGAAAAAATCACAATAAGTATGATTAAACCCCTTGCTGTTTAAGGAGATGTATTAATGTCTGTTTTTGATACCATCATCATTGGAGGAGGACCGGCAGGACTGAGCGCTGGTCTTTACGCTGCCAGGGCTGGTCTTACGTCACTCCTTTTGGAAAAAAGCTTTATGGGAGGCCAGGCCATAACTACGGATAAGGTCGAGAATTATCCGGGCTTTCCGGAGCCGATCAGCGGTGCGCAAATTATCCAGAACATGGAAGAGCAGGCGCGTAAATATGACCTTGCCATAGAGGTTCAGGGGGTAAAATCCGTGGAATGCCTTCATAAAACGGATTTTCATATTCATCTGGAGAATGGGCAAGAGCTTGTTACTCGCACGATTATTGTAGCCACCGGCGCATCACCCATTCCGCTTGGTGTCCCTGGTGAAGATAAATTCACGGGCCGGGGTGTTTCTTACTGCGCTACCTGCGATGGGCCACTCTTTCGGGAAAGGCAGATCATGGTAGTCGGAGGCGGGAACGCAGCACTGGAGGAAGCGATTTTTCTGACCAGATTTGCTCAAAAGGTTACTGTCGTTCACCGCAGAAGTGCTCTTCGTGCAGATAAGATCATTCAGGACCGGGCTTTTCAAAACTCTAAGATTCATTTCCTGTGGAACTCGGCGGTTCAGGAGATCAAAGGGGATTCTCAGGTGCGTGAAATCAGTGTGCAAAACCTGGCTGATCAATCCCTGACGGATCACCGAATCGATGGCCTGTTTATTTATATTGGCTCAAAGCCCAACACTGCATGGCTGCCTTCGACAGTCAAACTTGACCAGCAAGGTTTTATCATTACCGATGAAAAGCTTTTCACCAGCCTTCCCGGCATTTTTGCTGCCGGTGATTGCCGACAAAAACCCTTACGCCAGATTGTCACTGCCGCCAGTGATGGGGCACTGGCCGGGATGATGGCCTACCACTATCTCCAGGAAAACACTTGACAAAGAGTGAGTAAATACGGTATAAATACGGTATATTTATTCTGTCTTTCTTGACTATTAACTTAGTAAAAACAAAAGGTTTGGCATGTTACCATTGAGCATTTCCTCTCTGATTGGTGAAGACCTCTGCAAAGTTGATCAGCATCTCAAAAGCCTGCTGGATACGGATAATCCCCTCATCTCGCAAATCGGAAACTACATTTGTCAAAGTGGCGGCAAAAGGGTACGCCCGATTTTGCTGCTGCTGAGTGCCCAGATGGCAGGCTGCCATGTGCAGCAAACAAAAGACTATCAGGGCCAAAAAGAGCGGGCCATTCACCTGGCCAGTATTATAGAGTTCATCCACGCAGCTACTCTTTTGCACGATGATGTGATTGATGAGGCCCACCTGCGCAGGGGTAACCCTTCAGCCAATCGAAAATGGGGTAATCAGTTGCCTGTTCTGGTCGGAGATTACTTATATGCCACCTCATTCTATTTGCTGGTCAAGGATAATGATACCAGGATGATGGAAACGGTATCCAGGGCTACGGCCACGGTCACGGACGGAGAGATCCTGCAACTGCAAAAAGCTGGTGATCTTTTCATCAGTGAGGAAGAATATATCGAGATCGTTTCTAAAAAGACTTCCTGTCTGATGGCGGCCAGTTGCCGGATCGGTGCCTTTCTGGGAGGGGTCCCGGATGAGCAGGTCAAGGCCCTACACGACTATGGAACAGATGTAGGCATAGCCTTTCAACTGGTAGATGATCTATTGGATTACATCTCCTATGAGGAAAAGCTCGGTAAGCCGGTCAATAATGATCTGCAAGGGGGGAACTGCACGCTGCCCCTGATTCGCATTATGCAAGTGGCTGCACAGGAAGAAATAAGCCGAATCCGCCAGGTCCTCTCCAGGCCGGAGTTCTCCGGAGAGGATTTAGCCTGGATCGTGGGCCTGATAAAAACCTACGGAGCCGATAAATACACACTGGACCGAGCAGTCTGGTATGTGCAGCAGGCCAGGGAAAGACTGGCCATGTTTGGGGAATCCGCTTACCGTCAGGCACTCCTGGATTTTTCAGATTATATTGTCCAGAGGGATTTTTAATTGCTCATACCGTGAAAAAATCATATCTTACCACTAGTATTTCGTCCTTTAGGGTTTCGTCCTCTCGTATTTCGTCCTCGGCTTTAGCGTTGTCAGCTTTAGCTTTCGTGTTTGTGATTTTGACCCCATCCTGCAAATACCCGTTCTCCCCATCCAGCAAGGTTTATCAAAAAGACCGGTTTCTTATGGGCACCCTGGTCACCATGTCCGTGGTGTCTGACCGTGAGACTTTGGCTACGGCAGCTATGGATCGGGCCTTTCAGGTTTTGCAGGACATCGAAAATCAGGCCAGCAAAAGAATACCCACCAGCCTGACCAGCAAGATCAATCGGGCTGCGGGTTTTGGTGATGTTCCTGTCTCCCCCGATTTTTGGGAAATAATCAAAAAGGCTATTAAATATTCAAAGCTGACTCACGGGGCATTCGATATCACCATTGGTGCTGTTACCGATCTCTACCACTTTGAGGACGGGGAAGGGACGATCCCTGATCCGGAGGCCATACGGCAGAGACTGCCCCTGGTCGATTACCGGAATATTCACCTTGATGAGGAGCATCAGGCAGTCGGTCTGACCAAGATTGGTGCCATGATTGACCTTGGGGGAATCGCCAAAGGGTTTGGGGTGAATCAGGCCGTGAACTCGCTCAAGGCAGATGGAATATCAGCGGGTGTCGTTAATGCCGGAGGGGATATCCGGGTTTTCGGGTACAAGCCCGGTCACAAGCTATGGAACATCGGAATTCAACATCCCCGGCAATCCGATAAGGTTATCGTATCCTTAGAGATTACCGACAAATCCATTGTCACATCAGGGGATTATGAGCGTTTTTTTATGAAAGATAATATCCGTTATCACCACATCCTTGACCCCAAAACCGGATATCCGGCCAGGGGCTGTCAAAGCGTAACCATTGTCTCGGAGACTGCTACCGATGCCATGAGTGCAGGGGTTTTTGTCCTTGGCCCGGAAAAAGGCATGGCCTTGATCGAAAGCCTGCCTGGTATCGAGGGGCTCATTATTGACCGGGAAGGCAAGGCTCTGGTCTCCTCCGGTTTGCGATCCATGCTCGTCTGGAGGTAGGCAGCCATTAAAGTTTTCAAAGCCCTTCGTGCCTTGACCTGGGGAGACAAGCTCCTGATTTTTCTTTTGATTGTTGTCAATCTTGCATCTCTCTTTCTTTTGACCAGGATGGGGAAAAGTAAACAGGTGATTATCCAGGTAGATCAGAAGGTTGCCGGTATCTACGACCTCCATGACATCCATGCTCCAGCAAGGACAGTGATGGTCCAGGGGCCTCTGGGCTCTTCGCAGGTCGAGATACGGGAGGGGAAGGTGAGGATGATCTTCTCGCCCTGCCCTAATCACACCTGCCAGAAAGCAGGATGGATCAGCAGTCAGGGGCAGGTCATCTGCTGTCTTCCCAATAAGGTCTTGATACGGATATCAGGTGACGAGAGTGACCCCTCACTTCACCTGGATGGCATTGCCCAATAAGGAATTGATGGAATAATGAATAGATCGGAGGAACTGGTGAGGGAGACAGAAACTGATAGAGTGCTGGATAGAGTAATGGATAGGTCCCAGCGTCAGGAGAAAATTAACCGCACCATTCTTCTTTCTCTCTTATCAAGTCTGGCAGTTATTTTTTTTGTTGTTGAGTCTGCCATACCTAACCCTGTTCCGTGGCTGAGATTGGGACTGGCTAATATCGTAGTCATGGTGGCTATTGTACTCTATGGGGTGAAGGCTGGGCTTTTGGTATCTTTTCTGCGGGCTATGGTGGGGTCCATGATTGTGGGAACCTTCATGGGGCCAGCTTTCTGGTTGAGCATATCCGGCGGCATGGCCAGCGCTCTGGTTATGAGTCTCATGTATTGGCTTTTTTCACCCTTTTTCAGCCTGGTAGGAATCAGTATTGTCGGGGCCTATACTCACAGTCTGACCCAGATGCTTCTGGTTTTTTTGTTTCTCATTCAGCGTAAGGAGATTTTTTATCTCCTGCCGGTCATCCTTTTCAGTTCCCTGGCTACGGGATTTATTAATGGCCTGGCCGCCACCTTCCTGGTGGAGCAATTGCGCAAGGTTCTCACCCGTTCATATTAGGGCATCACTCAGGTTCTCTACCGCTCAAATATTTAGGGCATCACTCAGGATTTCTCGGCTAACACCGCATTCTCCAGAGTTTTTTGTGCAGGAAGGGGTTCCTTAAAGGCGAGTCGCAAAAGTATTGGAGTAACGATGGCCGTGCACAGGCATAAAAGGATGGTCATGGAAAAATCCGAACGGTTAATGATGTTTTGAGCCAAGCCAATGGAAGCTACGGCCAGGGCTACTTCAGCCCGCGGCACCATACCGACTCCGATTCGCAGGCTCTCTTTGGTCGGCAGTCGAAAAGCCTTGGCAGCCAGAGTGCAGCCGATGATCTTGGTCAGGATAGCTGCCAGGATGAACAGGGTGACAAAAAGGATACTGCTATGAATGCTCTGTAAACTGGCCTCAAGGCCGATATTGACAAAAAATATGGCTATGAAGAAGGATTGTCCGATCACGTTAAACCCGTGGAGGACCTCCCTTTTTAGTGAGGTATTTCCCACCAGGAGGCCGGCCATATAAGCACCGGTGATGGCAGCCAGCCCGCACTGCTCTGCCAGGGAAGAAAAGATAAACATCAGTCCAATAGCTATGGCTACAGTCGCATGGTCGGATTTAAGCTTTTTGGTAACGTGCAGATATGGCCGGATGACCAAAACTCCCAGGAAGATTGAGACTATAAAGAAGAGAAGAAGCTTGCCTAGTGCAATCATGATATGAGCATCTTGACTGCCGATCAAAGCAGAAATCACGGTCAGAACAATTATTCCCATGACATCGTCAATGATGGCTGCACTAAGGATTGTCCTCCCTTCCATAGTATCCAGCCGCTCGATATCCCACAAGGTCATGACCGTAACGCTGACGCTGGTGGCAGTCAGGATCGTCCCAAGTAAAAGCGCTTTGTGAAGGCCATAGCCAAAGAGCATGGTCAGACCAAAACCAGCCAGGAAAGGGAATACTACTCCGCAGGAGGCAACCGTAAAGCTTAAAGGACCTTCCTTGGCCATCTTCCGGATGTCCGTTTCCAGACCAGCCATGAAGAGCAAAATAAAAACCCCGATTTCTCCTATTACCTTGACGACTTCATTTGAATGAAAAATACCCGTGACTGAAGGGCCGAGCACAATTCCCACGAGTAATAACCCGAGGACAGGAGGCTGTTTAAGGCGGGAAGAAAGATCCGAGAATATCTTGGCCAGAATGAGTATGACCGCTAACTGGATGTATAATGGCATAATACTAACACTAACCTTACGCTAACCTTGATGCAGAAATTTTAAGCAAACAGATAAATAAATAAAATAAAACGTAATAATATAAGTGTAAATTAAGAACGTAAAATAAAATCGCTTGTTGATTAAAAATAGGCGATTATGTTAATCCTTTCGTTTCCACCTGTCAAGAATAAAGTTTTCTGGTTATTGGATTTATTCCTGGGTTGACCGATCACTTTGATTTTCAAAGCGCTGCAGCAGGAAATGGTAGGTTCGTTCCAGCTCAGGGAAATACTCTTTGATATGGTCGTAAATTCGTCTGGCAATTTCCTCATTGTAAACATGGGATGTTTCATTCCGATCTCTGAGCATTTGCAGCCAGGCGGTTTCATCTACAAGCCAATTGGCTTGATAAGCTCGCTGAAGGGACTCTCTCGGAGTAAAGGTTTCTATCCCTTCCAAAGCTAAAAGCCGCTTAAGCACCTTCCAATACAATTCAATCACAAATTCAAATCGCTGGATGGTGCCGTCCACAGCCAGGGGATTCTCTTCGGGTTCCTGCAGCGCTTCCCGAAGCCGCTTCAGGGCAGCCCCAAGATTATGAAGGCTTTGATCTGCCTTTTGGTCGCTCATATAATACCATCCCTTCTGTTTGTATCTTCCGTTTCAATGTATCGGGTGCATCTTCCCATCGAACTACATCAATAGGCAACAAGGTATCAATTTTCTCAAGGAGAAACACGATTTCCAGCCATTGCCGCTCGTGAATGTCGGGTGCCTCAATCGACAGATCAATATCCGAGCGATCTTCTGCATCTCCACGGGCACGGGAGCCAAACAGAATGACCTGTTTTATACCTGGTTGCTGCGATAGTAATCGCACGAGTTGCTCGTGTAATCGGAAAGGCAGGTAAGAAGCTCTTTTTGCCATTGTCCCAAACCATCACATAAGGTTAAATAAGGTAATAAGGCTATAAACTAAAAAAATAATAAGACTTTGAAGTTATTATGTAAATACTCAGGCAGGCACAGAGGGGCAAAGGGGCAAAGGCACAAAAAAAGAAGTTAAGCAGCAAACAGGCAAGACAACTTTGTACCTATGCTCCTATGAACCTGAGTAGTTACGTTATGATAAGCACTTCATCTCCTTATTGCCAGTCCTTATTGCCAAAAAAATATAAGTTTCGAGAAATGCCGGATTTTGTTCCTTGGCTTTTAATTTGACTTCCTCATCCTTGCCATGATAATATTAATATACTAAATATTCAACCTTAATTCAATATGTTCAACATTAACTTAATCAATCCATATAAGAAGTTATCATCCATGTAACATTTTTTTCCCCAGAAGTAAGGTTCCTGCAACTTGTTAAAGAAGGTATCTTTTATTATATTTTGGCTTCTTTTTTTTCATCCTCTTTTGACGGCTGCTCAATTATTTGATATTCCAAAGCCGAGCAGGCCCAGTCATTACACTCAAGGGGTGCTCCCTCAGACGCAACCAATAAGCAGCGCGCTGCCTGATATGGAGGAAGAATCCGTGCGGGCCGCATCAGTAGCTGCAATGTCGCAACTTTCGCCCTTGAATACCTCCTCTTTTACTATGAATCAGCCTTTATCTTCAGCAATCTTCACCCCGCTTTCGACTGAAGTCCTTCCCTACGCAGGTTTATGGTCTACAGGAGCATCTACAGCCCCAACTGGCTCATACGCAGGATCAGTTCCTCAAATTTTCTTTCCCTTTCCTACGCTCAGCACAACGGTTACTGCCGGGGACACCGTCTACCGCCAGGCCGCCCAGTACCAGCAAGGATATGCGTTTGGAGGCCAGCAGGCAGCACCCGTTTTGATGGTCGCTCCCTTTGCGCTATCCTCTGTTCAACCATCCCAGACTCAGCAGGTATTGGCTCAGTCAGCTTATATTCAGCCCATTTATACTCAATCAGCCTATATTCAGCCATCATGGCCAGTTAATTTATCCCCCTTGAGATCCCCCGTCGGCTTCATGAGCGGACCATCATTCCAGTCAGGGGCAGGATCATTCGCATATTTCCCTCCAACACCTTATGGTGGCACTTTTGGGAATGTTTTTTTTACTTCTACGCCTTATCCACAGTCATCTTTCTCACCCCAGTCATATCTTTTTTCTCCCTCCTTTGGGGCGATTATATAATTGGCTTCTCAATCCAGCGTTCTTCAAACGGAATCTGGAATGCGTCGGGAGCCGAGATTTCGGATTCTTTCAGATGCACCACATCCTGCAACGACACCGTAGGCGCAGGTTCGATTATTTGAATAGATCTGGATTTTTAAAAAATCAGAGGCGTTTGTCTCACACAAATCAGGAACATTCAAACCCTGGTCAGTTGCAAAAAAAATTATCTAAATGCGGCAAGCCAGCAAAGATACTCTTTTCTTTGCCGGTTATTAGCTTTATAATTGCTAATGGAGATTGATGCATGGGAGAAAAAGAAATAAAATACGATCGACATGCACGTCGAAGAATGAAATGGCGAAAAATTTCTCAGGCTGAGATAGAGCAAACTTTAAAAGAGCCGGATAAGACTGAGATCACCGGAGAAGGACGTAAGAACGCCTTTAAGTCAATAGGAGACAGATACATTAAGTAACCTATCGAGAGTTGGAAGATGAGATTTTAATCATAAGTGTAGTGGATAAATCAGATTAGTAGATGAGATTAGAGATAATTTAGGAGATAACTCATGAAGATAGAATATAGCAAAAATGAGGATGCTCTCTATGTTTATTTTCGAGAAGTAGAAGTAGCTAAGAGTAAGGAAATAGAAGAAGGAGTAGTTGTTGATCTTGATAAGGAAGGGCATATAGTGGGTATAGAAGTTCTGGATGCGAGTAAACGTCTTACAGCCAGCGAACTCGTAAATGTGAGTATTGAAAACCTTCCGGTAGAATTAGCTACAAAGGGAATTCCCAATTATTAGTACACTCAGGGAAGGCGATTCCTTTATTCATCCCCACCTGGCAAATCCTCATCGAGGGATAAAGATTGAACAGGTATACTCTCATCAAAATGGGTAACCTATTTTTGGGGTTCACTTAAAAATTTATAGTGAATCATAAGTGACATATAAAAATGTGATCCCTCCTTTCTTCTATTTCGTTAAACTCTATGGAAACAGTTCATAAGGAGGAAATATTCATGAAGCTTACAGCAATTATTGAACGAGAAGGGAGCGGATATGTTTCGCTATGTCCAGAACTGGATATCGCCAGCCAGGGGGATACCATTGAGCAGGCACGAGATAATCTCCGTGAGGCTTTGGAACTGTTTTTCGAGTGTGCTCTCAAGAAGAAGTACAGCAGCGTCTACATGGGGAAATTTTCATCACACAAGTTGAGGTGAGAGTTGGGTAAGCTAAGAATTCTTTCAGGAAAGGATATTTGCACAATTTTGGAAAGGTATGGGTTTATAGAAATTCGCAGACGAGGAAGTCACATTGTCATGCAGAAAAATCTATCACAAGGCACAGTGACTGTTCCCATCCCAGACCACAGATGGCTTTTCGGATAGCCTCTAAGCCTAAAGGTCTTGATATTTCAACTGAGCTTGACCCGATATTCTAAATCTGTTAGACTAAATTTGATTAACGAGCATATGCTCAATGGATAGGTAAATGATATAGATGAATGATTGAGATATTTGCATTACGGATAAGCGAAACAAAAACCTGAAGCAAACACGTAAAGCAAATAGGTAAAAAAACACGTAAAACAAATACGTAAAGTGAAATTATGGTGCAAGAGCAAAACTACTATAAAATTTTAGGTGTCAGCCCTGATGCCTCGGCTGATGAGATAAAAAAAGCCTATCGTTCCCTGGCCCTGAAGTACCATCCTGATCGGAATCCTGCACCTGATGCATCCGAAAGGTTCAAGGAGATTACGGCTGCCTATGGAGTACTCATCGACGAAACCAAGCGCAGAGAGTACGATCAATTCCAGCGCGCTACGCAAAACAGCAGGAGAGCTGGATATAGGTATCGCAGCCAACAAAGTCAGAGCCAAAGTCAGGGCTTCCGCTATACACAGGAAGATATCTTTCGCGATCTGTTTAACAATCCCTTTTATAGCACCATCTTTCAGGAACTGAACAGGGAATTCTCAAAAAGTGGATATACCTTTAATGAGGAATTTTTCCGAAAAATTTTCTCCGGCTATGCGCAGGGGGTTTTCTTTACCGGATGGGTTGGTTTTCCCGGAGGGGGAAGGCAGCAAAGCAGTGGCAGCTTAAGCGGCAGTTTGGCAGACCTTTTTGGCCTCTCGAAGGAGGAAACAGAGGATATCCCGATCAAGCTCTCCCCTACTTCAGCAGGACTCAAGGGCACCTTACGCCATTGGGGGCAAGCTCTGAAAGGGTTGATCCATAGTAACTCAGGGAAAGGTCATGAGACCGGCTCCAGGGCCATCCAGCAAGCTGAACTTGGGCTGTCTTATGAGCTGAGTATTACCCGTGGGGAAAGCGCAAGCGGAGCGCAAAAAGACTTGCTGTTTGATAAAGGGAGCTCTGCAGAAAGGTTAGTGGTCACTATTCCCGCTGGCATTACCGACGGAACCAAGCTGCGGCTCAGGGGAAAAGGCAAGACAAACTCACGCGGGGAGACCGGAGATGTCTACCTTACCATCAGAGTCCATGACAAGGGGCTATAAAACAGGTATTTTGCCATAACCCTGCGGCCATAAAGTTGAGGGCCGGTGTCTCTGAGAAGTTGATGTGCGTCCCCAGCAAAAATTCACTTTCAGAAAGAATTCACTTCCAGCAAGACTCACCCCCAGGAAAAATTACTCCCAGGAAAAATTACTCCCAGGAAGAATTACTCCCAGGAAGAATTTACTCCCAGCAAGAAGTTACTTCACTCAATCACTCTGGGCACGGCAAAAAAGGAATTTTCACTTTCCGGAGCAATAGACAGAACCTCTTCGGGAGGATAAGAGGGTTTCGCTTCATCCTCTCTCATGACGTTTTCCAGCGGTATAACGTGGGATGTCGGCGGAACGTTTGCCGTATCCAACTCATTCAGCTTATCTATATAAAGCAAGATACTGTCCAATTGCTGAGTAAACAATGTTTTCTCTTCATCGGAGAGCTTCAGCCTGGCCAATTTGGCCACGTACTCTACTTCACTGATGGTGATTTTCACTTACCTATCTCCCTCTTTAAATACTAAGAGGCCATCCCAAAACCCCCGGCAACTGGCAAACCAAGTGCCCAAAATGGGGTTTTGGGATAGGCTCTAAGTACGCTACGCGATAAATACGCGGCCAGTATTCGTAGGGGCAGGCCCCTGTGCCTGCCCTTGCCTTGTGGGCGGCCACAGGGGGCCGCCCCTACAACCAGTTGCGTAATTCCCGCGGTATGTACTAAGGAAACCTCAGATGCTTTATAGATTTTTTATATTTTTCTCAGCCTGGCATATTTGACCAGGAGCTTCTTTCTCAGACCGCCAAAGTTCACTGAGACTTTGGTATTTTCCCCTTCTCCTTCACAATAAAAGATACTTCCTTCTCCCCATTGTTCATGACGAACCCGGTCGCCGATCTGATAATTTCCATCCCCTCCGCGTTCCTCACCTTTATGTCCTTCCCCCCTTATCCGCTCACCAGAAGGGGGGCTCGTCGTGGCGCTCCCATAGCCTGTATAGCCTGCTGCATCACCCGTACCTTGTCCACTCTTATCAAAACCTTTTTTGCTTTTCGCACTTTTAGCAAAAAATTCTTCAGGGACCTCCTCGACGAATCGGGAAATGCACGACTCCTGCGTAGTTCCGTAAACCATCCGCTGTAGGGCGCGTGTGAAGAAGAGCAGCTTTTTGGCCCTGGTCATGCCAACGTAGCAGAGCCTGCGCTCTTCCTCCAATTCTTCAATGCCCATTGCATTGCGGGTCATAGGGAAAAGCTTCTCTTCCATGCCGGTAATAAAGACCACGGGAAACTCCAGCCCTTTGGCGCTGTGTACCGTCATCAGGGTTACTGCGCCCGGACCTGCTGATCCTTCGCGGTATTCATCGATATCGGAGAGGAGGCTGACATAATCGAGAAAGTCTTCCAGGCCACTGTCCGGATTCTGGCTTTCGTAATATTGAATGCCGGATATCAGCTCTTTCACATTCTCAACCCGTGCCTCGGCCTGGTCTGTCTGCTCTTCCTCCAGGTAGGCAAAGTAATCGATATCTTCCAGGACAAGGTTTATCAACTCTGAAATAGTGTTGCCCTTACGGAAATCTCTCCACTTTTGGAGAGACTGGAGGAATATACTCATGTGCTGCTTTTGCACGGAATTCAAGCCCTGTGTTTCCACGATAACTGCGAGGGCCTGGCTGAAAGGAAGCCTGTTTTCATTGGCAAAGGCTTCGATTTTGGCTATGCTGGTCTGGCCGATTTTCCGCGGTGGTACATTGATAATCCGCAGCAGACTCGTCCGGTTATCGGGGTTAGAGATCACCTTCAGGTAGGCAAGAAGATCTTTTATTTCTTTTCGCTCATAGAATTTTAAGCCGCCAACGATCTGATAGGGGATGCCATCATTGCGCAGGGCCTCCTCAATGGTCCGCGATTGGGCATTGATGCGATAAAGAACGGCGAAATCCCGGTAATGAGGAAATTCTGAGCCGGAACCGGCGTTCCTCAGCGTCTGGACCTGACGGCTGATGTATCGGGCCTCCGCATGCTCATCCATAGCCTCATAAAGGGTAAGTGCGGCCCCTTCCTCATTGGTTGTCCACAGTGACTTAACTTTGCGTAAGCTGTTGTGGCTGACCAGGTGGTTGGCTGCTCCCAGAATGGTTCCGGTAGAGCGGTAATTCTGCTCCAGTCGAATGATCTTGACCTCTGGAAACCCCTTTTCAAAATTGAGGATATTATGAATATCCGCGCCTCTCCACCGGTAAATGGATTGATCATCATCTCCGACTACACAGATGTTGCGATGTGTTTGTGCCAGAAGATTCACAATCTGGGACTGGGCATGGTTTGTGTCCTGATATTCGTCAACCATGATATACCGGCATCGGCCCCGGTAATACTCCAGGACATCAGGGCACTCCTTGAAAAGCCGATAGGTGAGGAGCAATAAATCATCGAAATCAAGGGAATGGTCTTCGCTAAGGCGTTCCTCGTAGGCCTTGAAAATTCGGGCAACGCGGGATTGGAAAAAATCCGATCCGGCTGCGTCTGCATATTGCCGTGCTGATAGAAGGTCATTTTTGGCGCGGCGAATTTCAGCTATAACAGCATAAGGGGAAAGAGACTGGGGATGCTCATCCATATCTGCTATACATTTTTTGATAATCTTCACCTGATCATTGGTGTCAAGAATGGCAAATTCGCCGCTCATGCCCAATTTGGTGATATGCTGGCGCAATATCCGCACGCAGGCGGAATGAAAGGTACTTACCCATACCTTCATGCTGTCGGAGAGATGCAAAAGGCCCTTCACCCGGTTTTTCATTTCTTCAGCCGCCTTATTGGTAAAGGTGACTGCCAGAATGTTCCAGGGAGAGACCCCCTTTTGTGTGATAAGATACCAGATCCGGTACGTAATGGTCCTGGTCTTTCCTGATCCTGCTCCAGCCAGAATCAGGAGCGGCCCTTCAGTATACTGAACCGCCTCACGTTGAATTGGATTAAGGCTATCAAGGGGGGCCATGCGTTCCTTGGATTCCATATGTTCCATGTGTTCTATATTTTCCATGTGTTCATTGTGTTCCTTGTGTTCCTTGTGTTCATTGTGTTCCTTGTGTCCCTTGGATTCTTTGGATTCCTTGGATTCAATGGATTCAATGGATTCAATGGGCTTAATTGGGTTTAATGGGAGAAGTCATTCCTGCACCGCCTCTGTTGGCACGTTGGTTTGCACGCTGGCCGTATTTATTTCCCGGAAAGAAAGGCCCCTTTTCCAGAGAAAGAGCAATCCTGCCAGGGACTCAGGGATGTATTGAATCAGGTGAATCACAATCGCGTAACTCAAAGCCAGGCTTTTGTTTTTCACGCCCCCCAACAGGAGCCCTTTTATACAAAAGTAATGGAAAGTGCCGATAAATCCCGGCGATGAGGGAATCGTGATACCAATAAAGATCATGGAAACAAGGAGAAGCAGCTTTGAGAAGGTCAGAACTATACCAAAGCCCAGGGCCGCGAAATAATAGATTCCTCCCATTGACAGTCCAATAAAGATCGACAGCACAACGACTGCCAGAAGGTCTCCTTTGGATTCCAATACCATCAGCCCATGCCCGAAATCCTGAATTGACGACTGCAACCGATTGGCCATTTTCAGGGAAATCGGCGCAATGAGTTTATGGCTCATTTGCAGAAGCCAACCCTGACGATATCTCATCAAGAGCATAAAAAGAAGGATGATGCCAAATGAGCCGATAACCAGGGTCATGGCATGGCCCTTGGTCCCCTCTGGCAGAGGCAAGTGCCGAGAGCTTACGGCCAAAATGAAAAGCAGGGTCATAACATCGAAAAAACGCTCCGTGACAATGGTTGCCAAAGATGACGCAGTCCTGATCCCTTCGGTCTTGCTTAATACCAAAGCCCGGACTACTTCCCCGATTCGGGCAGGCAGGACATTATTTGCCAGGTATCCGATGGTAGTGACTTCAAATAAATCCCATGTCCTGATTTCTTTCACAGGGGCGAGCAAATATTTCCAGCGAAGTGCCCGGAAAAAGGTAAACAAGAAGATAAGACCGAGCACAACCAAAAGATACACGTATCGGACTTCGGCCAAAGATTTACGAAGTGCGAAAAAGTCGATATTTCGAAATACCAGATACAGGCACAGGCCACTTACTGCCAAACCAAACAGAAAATTTTTTTTCAAATCCTTAGTGTGCTCCTCTTACTCCCCTGGTACATTACCCCTCTTACATTACTCCCGGTACATTACTCCCGGTACATTACCCTTATGGTACATTACCTCTCTTACATTCCTCCGGTTACATTACTCCGCTATCACGTGAAAGCTCTTCTTAAATATAGGTGAGCCAGTAGAAAAAATCGGGGTTGCGGCCATGAACAACATCAAAATATGTTTGTTGTAATTTTTCTGTCATAGGCCCCCTGCACCCGCTTCCGATTGTACGTCCGTCCACCTCTCGTATCGGAGTGACCTCAACTGCGGTTCCGCAGAAAAAAGCCTCCTCGCAAATAAAAAGCTCATCGCGGGTAAACCTTTTGACGACAACCTGCATATTTTCCTTTGTTGCAATTTTTATGATAGTATCGCGGGTAATACCATCCAAGATGTTATCTACCGGCGGAGTATAAACCACTCCATCCCTGACGATAAAAATATTTTCTCCAGGGCCTTCGGCAATAAACCCTTCGGGGTCCATTAACAGGGCCTCATCGTAACCATCTTGCAGGGCCTCCCGTTTGGCCATCTGGGAAATGATGTAATTTCCGGTAAGTTTGGCCAGGTGCAGGCCGATGCCGGCATGCTGGCGCATATAAGAGGAAATCTTGACCCGAACACCTTTTTCCAGGCCCTCTTCCCCCAGATACGTACCCCAAGGCCATACGGCTATAGCCACTCGCACCGGGTTATCTTTAGCGTAGAGCCCCATGGCCCCCGCACCGATATACAAAATCGGCCGAATATATCCTGCCTCCAGTTGATTGGCAATGATCGTTTCTTTAATAGCCTCCCGTAACGCATCCTTAGAAAAGGGTGAGGCTAATTGAACGATAGCAGCAGAAGCCAGGAGCCTGTCCAAATGTTCTTCCAAGCGGAAAATAGAAGTGCCTTGATCGGTTTTATAGCATCGTATCCCTTCAAAAACCCCTAATCCATAATGCAGAGAATGAGTCAGTACGTGGACCATAGCTTGATCATAATCGACAAGCACTCCGTCCATCCAAATTTTCTTATTTTTGTGCTCCATATCAAAAAGATCCTCCCCTAATTTAGCCATAGCCCACAAAAAATGATATATTAGGTGGGCAAGTATATTATTGTGTTTTATCTTAATAGGTAAATCGGTTAATGTCAATTTTTTTATACCCTTTCCCTTGACCTTTTCAACTCTGGTAAGAGATAATAAAGGTTGAAAAGGAGATAAAAGGGAGACGTTCATATAAAAGGGAGACGCTCATATATATAGTAGCCACTATAGTAGCCACCACATTCATTCGTCGTCATTCCCGCCTTCGCGGGAATGACAGGACTTGAGACCTTTTAAAATGGCTATTGTCTTATAAAGCTGTTTTATAAAGCTGTTGGCTTATAAAGCTATTGCCTTATAAATATGAGCGAAGGGAAATAAGAGGGAGATCATAGGTGAAAGATTTCATCATTTTTGCGGTTTCGGATGGCACAGCCACTACAGCCAGGACAGTGGTCCAGGCTGCACTGGCTCAATTTCCTGAAGTGAAGGTGGAAGTAAAAATGAGGCCGCAGGTGAAGACGAACGAGGAAATCGGCCAGCTCATCAGGGAGGCCAAAGAGGAGCAGGGAATCATAGCTTATACGCTGGTTTCCCCTCCCTTACGGGAAGTGCTTCTCCAGGAAGCCCGAATAGCTAATGTTGCATCTATTGATCTTCTCGGCCCCTTACTCTTGAGACTTGAAGAATTCCTGAAAGTCCCACCCAGGGGAACCCCTGGCACTTTTAAACCCTCCTCTTATGGATATGATTCCCGCATTGAGGCCATTAACTTTACCGTGGACCACGATGACGGGAAGGGCAGCCATTCACTGGATCAAGCGGATATCGTGCTTTTGGGTGTGTCCCGGACATCCAAAACCCCCTTGAGCGTATACCTTGCCTTCCGCGGATGGAAAGTAGCCAATGTGCCTATTATCCCAGGCGTAGAGCCGTTTGAAATCCTAAGCCGGATCGACCAGAGGAAAATCATCGGGCTGACCATCGAGGCTGAGCGTTTGGCCGGTATACGGAAAAAACGAATGGAAAAATTTAACCTGAGCGCCATTCTGAATGCCAATCTGAATTCTAATCTGAATGCCAATCTGAATGTTAAAGATACTTATTCTGAAATAACGTCCGTTCAAAAAGAAATCTCCTATGCTGAATCCCTCTACCGGACACCTCCGGTCTGGCCGGTGATCGATGTTACCCATAAGTCCATTGAGGAAATTGCCCAGGAGGTCATAACCGCTCTGACAAAAGCCAATCTGGCGAATGCCGACCTTGATGGTGAAAAATCAGGGGATGGGCCAAGTGGAAAGCCGGGGGAAGAGGCGGGTGCAGAGCTGGGTGCAGAAGCAAAGCCGGGTGCAGAGCTTGGTACAGAAGCAAAGCCGGGTAAAGATCCAAAGGGGATAACGTCATGAGGGCGCTTGAGGAACTGGAGCGGATGATCGAATCTATTCTCGATCAAGAGGGGACGCTGTCCCGGATGTTCAGCAACTATGAATTCCGGCCCGAACAAATCAAGATGAGCAAGGCCGTAGCCGCCTCTCTGCTGGAAGAAACCCCTCTTTTAGTTGAAGCGGGAACCGGAACCGGCAAAACAATGGCTTACCTGATTCCGGCCATCTGCAGCGGTCAGAAGATTGTTGTCTCGACCGGCACCAAGAATTTGCAGGAACAGATCTATCTTAAGGACATCCCTTTATTGGCCCAATTAATTCCCAGAAAGTTCCTGGTTTGTAATGTGAAGGGCAGGGGAAATTACCTTTGCCAGAGGAGATGGAAGGATCTTGTCCGGCATCCCCGCTTGAGCAACCCCCGAGATCTGGAAATATTTAAACGGATACAAGCTTGGACTTCCAAAACCAGGCTCGGAGACCGTGGAGAACTGGACTTTCTGGCCGATCATGAGCCTTTATGGGAAGAGGTCAATTCCAAAAGAGACTTTTGCCTGGGCCAAAAGTGTGAGAGCTATCGGGAATGCTTTATCTCCCGCCTGCGGCAGGCGGCGAATGAAGCGGACCTCATTATTGTCAATCATCACCTTTTCTTCTCAGACCTTTTGCTCAAGGAGGCCACGCACTCCGAAGTGCTCCCCCGCTATCAGGGCGTCATCTTTGATGAAGGCCACCAGTTGGAGGACATTGCCACCGAGTATTTCGGCCTCTCGGTCAGCAACTATCAGATTCAGGATTTGATCCAGGACATCCGCAGGGAATTGGATCATACCAAAATCAAGGACACTGTCCTGACTGATGCCCTGAATCTCCTTGGCACCCGATCCGGGGCTTTTTTTATGCAATTTCCTCCGGGTCTGGAAAAGAAGCGGCTGAGACCGGACATGGTTTCCACCCTGCTTGGGGAAAGGCAGCAGGCCCTGGCAGCCACGATTGAGCTTGTCTCCAGCCAGTTGGCAGTATTAAAATCCAAATCCGAAGTCCTCCATGCCTGCGAGCGCCGAAGCCGCGAGATGCAGGAAAACCTTCACTTCATCATGGATATGGCAGATCCAGAATATGTCTATTGGGTTGAAAGCCGCACCAAGGCAGTCTACCTGCACGCATCTCCCATTGATGTTTCCTCGGATTTAAAGCGGCTCCTTTTTAGCAAAATCAAGCGCACAATCCTCACTTCCGCCACCCTTTCCGTAGACGGAAAATTTGACTACATCAAGACCCGCTTAGGTCTGGAATCCCCAAATGAGCTGGTGCTCCAGTCGCACTTCGATTATAGCAGGCAGGCCATGATCTATATCCCGACACATCTTCCCGATCCTCAGAGTGAGGACTTTACCGCCCGCGCAGCGGAGGAAATCGAGCGAATCGTAACCGTATCACGGGGCCGGGCATTCGTTCTCTTTACCAGCTATAAAAACCTCGATCAGATCCACCGGTTACTGCAAGGAAAGCTCCCCTACCAGATCCTGCGACAGGGAGAACGCTCAAAAACTGCTCTTTTAGCGGAATTCAAAAGCGATGTTCATTCCATATTATTGGCCACCAGCTCTTTTTGGGAGGGCGTGGATGTTCAGGGAGATGCCTTAAGCTGCGTCATCATTGACCGCCTTCCCTTTGCCGTCCCATCCGAACCCCTGGTGGAAGCCAGAATCGATTACCTTCGCCAGGAAGGGGAAAACCCCTTTATGTCATATCAAATCCCCCAAGCCATCATCACCCTCCGCCAAGGCGTTGGCCGCCTGATTCGCAGCCGCGAAGACCGCGGCCTCCTGTGCATCCTGGATCGACGCCTCCTCACCAAACACTACGGCAAGATATTCCTGCAAAACCTTCCCAAGTGCCCCGTGTGTACTGACTTAGGGCAGGTGTGCATGTTTTGAAATAGGTGAGTATGTTTTGAAATAACGGCTCTTCCATCCTGGGTGTACTAAAAACAATACTTCTCCTAAACAATACTACGGATAGGCTCCAAATAGCATCTGAGTAAAGGCCTTGACTTTATGAGTAGTTGTTGTAAAATAAGAAGTAATACCTAACTAAATAACTTGACAATGTTAAATTGCAGTTTAGCCTTTTAAAGGACTAAATATTACCACGAAACACACGAAATACACGAAAAAGACTTTATATTCTTTCGTGTATTTCGTGTGTTTCGTGGTCAAAATATTTTTACCATTATAAGACTTATATAAGATTTCTATATTATAATTATCAAGTTTCAGTATTGCCAAGATTGGCTTGGCTAATCTAACATTGTCAAGATAAGTAATAGAGTCAATTCACAATAAGCATATACAGATGAATCGTGTTTCACTGGCTCATCAAAAATCAGAAAAAGTGTAAGTTTAGCCAAGTCTTAAGGCATCAGATGACCAATATCGGCCTGTATGTTTAATAAGAATTGGTAATCTGGGTTGGCCTCAATGCTTTTGATTGCTTATGGGTATACGCTGTTGCTTAAGTTTTGACCTTACATAAGACAATTCATTCCTATGCCGATAAGTCACATCTGTGGCATTTCACTACGAGTTGCTATCCTTTAGATTTTCAATATAATAAATAATGGAAATTTTTAACCGATCTATATATAATAAATGACAACCGAGATGATGGATACGGGTTGCGGGTTGCGGGTTGCGGGTTGCGGGTTGCGAGATAAGGTGTGTAGCATACGCAGGCTCTTAAGCCTGAAGACTAATCGGATTTGGCGGATGGAGAGCAATTTATTGTTCTCTCAAAATAAGATTGATACGTCGCTAGATCACTCTCCCAGGCGGGAGAACAAAGGGGTAAGGTTTTTCTTATGTCCATGCAGTCTATCATTTTGGCTATTATCGCTCTCTTATCATTTCCTATAGGTTTGCTTATTGGAGTCTTTGTAGGCATTCTAGTCCAGGACTTTCGAGAAATTAACAAACGGTTACCTGGAAGGCAAGATGCCTTCTATCGCTCCTCCTGTATCTCGGATCGGGATGAGTATGGCGGATCGCAATTTTTCGGTGATGACCGGTAATCGGTGATGACCGGTAAAAGAATTAACCGATACAGGGCATCGGATATAGGGCATCGGAGATTACAGAATTATTTATATTTCAAGTACTTGTGCAAAAGCATAGGCTATAAAATATATGTAGATTAAAAAAATAAAAACCTGCAACAAGGATTCCGCTTCTTAAATACAGGTAGAATAGTCAACCCATATAACCACAGCATGTGGTTGAAAAAAATGAGATTTTTTTATGAACACTGAGGGGACTTTTAATCGGGAATCCTGCCAGGTGGTTAATAGATTTCTTCCCTGCTTCGGATCTGCCTCCTTGCATTTAGCAGCGAATGCCTGCGCAATAAGCGGCGGGTTGTATCAAATAACCGCCCAAAATAGCCACTCAAGCTCTTCTTGCAATTACTCAAGATTCTCTTACCTTTCGTCCCCTTTGCTGTTACCGAATCATTGGAGATGCCTAAGGGGGATTGTAGCTGGTGTTAATCCCAAATTATTACGCTTGTGTAAAGCGAAAAAAAATAATTATCAGAGAAAGGGGAAGTGTGAATTTATGAGAAAAAAAAGATATCTTAGTAACCCTTCTATTTCTGCCGATCCCCAAAAATGTCGGCACTGCCGCAATTGCAAACTGGCATGTGCTGCTGCAAGAGCAAAGATGGACCTGAAAAGTGCCATGATCCAGCGTATTCCCCTTGTGGCCAGAAATCGAAGAGAGATGTGTATAGGATGCAAAACCTGTATGCCTGTCTGCCCCTTCGGTGCCAAAGGAGCAGATAAGTGCGATTTGTGTTTTGATCGTCTGATCCAGGGAAAGCAGCCTGCCTGCATTCAGGCATGCCCCAGTCACTCCCTGGTTATGATTATCCCTGATGGGTGGAGTCAGGCCCATATGATTAAGCAAAACTCACAAAATCAGGGCAGGGTAAATCGCACAGAATTTGGCCAGGGCACTGAATACTCACAATAGTATGCCCAGGTAAGTGAATCTGAAAAAAAGTTAAAGGGGGGGCTACTTGAAAATGAATGATAATGATATCATAGAGCAAAATCAAAAACATCTTTTGGTGGATACCCGTATCCAAAAAGAAATTGAAAGAAAGCCAATTGGCGATAGATCCGCAGATCCTGCCTCGCAACCCCTCTTGAGCAAGGCTGCCAAAGAGGGAATAGAGACTGCCTGGGACCGCTACGAGGCACAACAGACCCAGTGCGGCTTCGGGGAATTGGGCATCTGCTGCCGCATTTGCCTGATGGGTCCGTGCCGGATCGACCCCCTGGAGAACGGACCCCAAAAAGGAGTCTGCGGAGCTACTACCGATATTATTGTAGCCCGCAATCTGCTTCGCATGATCGCAGCCGGAGCAGCGGCTCATTCGGAACATGGCAGGGAAGTAACGGAAGTGCTCCACCTGGTCAGTCAGGGAAAAATGGCCGGCTATGAGGTCAAGGATGAAAAAAAACTCTCCAGCCTGGCTGCGGAATTCTGCATCGAAGTGCAGCAGGCTAAGAGCGAAGTGCAGGCTAAGAGCAAGGAAGAAATAGCCAGAGATGTGGCTGAGGCGATCCTGGATGAATTTGGCACGCGCAAAGGTTGTATAAAATTTAGGGGGGTATCCACTTCGCTCAAGTTGGTAGTTTTCCACCTATTATTTTTTTATAAATCAAGGGACTTGTCTGTACGGCTTGTTCCATTAGCCTATGGAAGAGAAGTCCTCTTGCTTTGGAAGTTCG
>Ga0307378_10003021_pt1 | contig 25010 bp, 14 predicted proteins | sample UN1MG_FD_202238 | JGI IMG/M metagenome (GOLD analysis project Ga0307378, IMG submission 202238) | Soil microbial communities from Risofladan, Vaasa, Finland - UN-1 | ecosystem: Environmental > Terrestrial > Soil > Coastal area > Acid sulfate soil | place: Finland: Risofladan, Vaasa | collected...
TGCCCTTGCGAAAACGCTCCACGTTACACCAGAATAATCAAATCACCGTAAACCCGGAAATACAAACCACTAATCCACTTAAAATACGACCCAGAACAAAACGTTGCGGATTTGCTGAGCACGAAGCCAAACCGTTGACAAAGCCTGTTTCACTCTTTATACTCGGTGTAAAAGACGCTCGATTAGGGTCGATAAACAGGAACTGATAAAAGGTTTATTATGAGCCGGGAAATAATCGCCATATTGGATTTTGGCAGTCAGTACGGTCAACTGATAGCACGGCGGGTACGTGAACAAAACGTGTACTCTCGAATCTTCCCGGCGGATATAACAGCCCAGGAGCTGTCGAAATTACCTCTCAAGGGCGTAATTCTCTCCGGCGGGCCGGCAAGTGTCTATGACAAAAATGCGCCGAGATGTGATGGGAAAATCTTTGATCTGGACGTGCCGATTCTCGGTATCTGCTACGGGATGCAGTTGGGCTGTCATATCCTGGGGGCGGAAATCGTATCCGCCGAAAGACGCGAGTACGGACGAACGAATCTGTTCATCCTCGACAGAAGCGATTTATTTGCAAATCTGCCGGAGTCAATCACCGCATGGGCCAGTCATGGCGACCAGATAGACCAATTGGGCAGCGATTTTTTCCGATTGGCCACGACGGAGACCTGTCCGTTTGCCGCAGTCAGACACAAGAAAAAGAAATTCTTCGGCGTTCAGTTCCATCCGGAAGTCTCACATACGCCGAAGGGCTCACTGATTCTGGAAAATTTCCTCTATGATATTTGCGGTTGCAGCGGCGACTGGAAGATGAGCGATTTTGCCGGCGAAGCCGTGGAAGCGGTTCGCCGTCAGGTGGGTGACGCCAACGTGATATGCGGCCTGAGCGGCGGCGTCGATTCCTCGGTCGTCGCCTCGCTGGTTCATAAGGCGATAGGCAATCAGCTTATTTGTATTTTCGTGGATAACGGCCTGCTGCGAAAGAACGAGCGAGAACACGTCGTCTCGACCTTCCGAAATCATTTTCATATGGATTTGCGGGTCGTGGACTTCTCTAAGCAGTTTTTGGCCGAACTGGCCGGCGTCACCGACCCCCAGCAGAAACGCAAAATAATCGGCGCTGAGTTTATCAATGCCTTCGAATCCGAAGCGATGAAGATTCCCAACGTCAAATTCCTCGCCCAGGGTACGCTTTATCCCGATGTTATCGAGTCGGGCTCGAAAGACGGCCATCCCGCGGCCAATATCAAACTGCATCACAACGTGGGAGGTCTGCCGGAAGAGCTGGATTTCGAGCTGATTGAGCCGTTGCGTGACTTATTCAAGGACGAGGTCCGCGTCGTCGGCGAATATCTGGGACTGCCGGATGATATTATCTGGCGGCATCCCTTCCCCGGCCCCGGCCTGGCCGTCAGAATCGTCGGTGAGGTCACGGACCAAAGACTTGAGATTCTCCGGGCCGCGGATGAAATTGTTATCGATGAAATCAAATCGGCAGGATTATATCGAAAGATATCGCAGGCCCTGGCCGTACTGCTGCCGGTCTCCACAGTCGGCGTAATGGGCGATGAAAGAAGCTATGAGAACGTCGTTGCCATCCGGGCAGTGGAAACGGTCGATTTTATGACGGCCGACTTTTCCCGAATACCTTACGAAGTCTTAGCCATTATTTCCAACCGCATCATAAACGAGATTCGCGGCGTCAACCGCGTCGTCTACGACGTCTCCAGCAAACCCCCCGCTACAATCGAATGGGAATGACCAGTTCATCGTTACGAGTTCATAGTTCATCAACTACGAACAACGAACTATAAACTACGTCGTCAGGCAGCCATTGAATAGTCAACTATCAGAGCAATTGGAATTCTATTCTTTGGCTTCTGCCGTTTCTTTTTCTTTGGCCTTGGCCATAGTTGCACAGCAGCAGGTTCCGACCAGCGCCAGAACTGCCAGCAGAACACCTAATATGGTTATGACAATCTTAGACCAGGAAAAAGGCAGCCACGCAAAGACAATTACTAAAATAGCCAGCACAAATCTACACCAACATCTGGACATTTTTATCTCCTTTCCACTAATGTTTGGCAAATCATACTTCCGGCTACACAACCAAGCCTCACAATTCCATAAAAACACCGATATTTGATACTATAGTAATAACCCTGTGTCGCTTGTCAAACTCTAAGCGAAAATCAAAATCAATCATAAGGAAAAATACCTACTGTGGGGCTGTCAATAAAATCCCCCGTCACAAATTCTATCCCGGGTAATACCAAACCATCCTGTATTTTTTATCCATCGTTAATTAACAATCAATCGCAGAATAAAGCTCATACGTAAAGCGCGTACCTGTGGCAGTCCAAAGGACCCCTTACGGGGAGCTACGCGCTTTATGCACATGATAATCAAAAATAACTCCAGTTAAGATATTAAATAAGTCAAAACGTCCTGGTCATTTTCCGCTTTGAATTTTGATATTGTTATAGATCCCCGTTTTCACGAAGACAAGTCCGATAGGTTGAGCAAGTTTTCCCTGCCATGCAGTTAATCAAAACTAACCAAATTAAGCATGAGAGCTAAAAAAAGTAACGGATACTTACGACAACTTTTATCCCCCATACTTTCTTTTGATAATTCCACGGTTCCTGTTACACTCCGGCTTATACTTTGCTATCTGCTCACGCTCAATTCTGTCTCTCTTGGTCACCTTGTTAATCCTAACGAACATGAAATAGCATTCATTTTCTTTAATGTGTTTTCGAATACCGGGGTTCGGTTTCTTTTTCGCCCTATAGGACATCTGATCAGATGTGGTTCTAACATATACATATGGAGGACGAAAGCCCCCCCAGTCTCCAGCATTCTTCAGATGCCTGAGAAGCCGCGTCTCGATATTTTTACTTTGTCCAACATAGAATATCCGTAATGTCTCTCCCTTTTTTTCAATGAAATAATAGATCCCTCTTCGGTTAGGTGCGTACTTGATTACATGATCCCATGTTAACATATAGATATCAGATAGCTTGTTTCTGCCTACACTCTTTGTGAAATTACCACGAGCCAAATCACAAGCATGACGCCAAAGTTCGTCAATTTCCCTCTGCCTTTCTTTCCGCTCTGCTTCTTCTGCTTCCCATTGTTTCCTTATACGTTTCTCTTCAGCAGCAAGCTTTCTCCGATGTAATATTTCTTCTCTCTCACGAATGTGTTTTTCTTCGGGGCTTTCCTTGAGTGCTTCCCATATTGAATGTCCAATTATGCCTGCAATTAGAAGTCCACTGAAGAAATCCATATCGCTTTCTCTCATTATACTGAGTGACTTTTCACCATATTATTTTTACGAGCGGTTCCCCCTGTTCATCTGCTAATCTGATCCAGTCAATTATGTTGCCATCTTTATCTTTAAGCTCTAATTTAAGGCCACCAAAGTAACCAACCGTCTGAAATTCATCTATGGCAAATTTACTAACTCCAACTATATCATAATTTGCAGCTTTAAGAGCATCTCTCGTCTTTCGCGTTCCACTTTTCAAATAGTAATAAGGGTTGTTGTGTATGTACTCACTTGACTTGACTTTTTCTGATGTTACCGACGCTGGCATCAGCAATCTCTCTCCTGCAACTATTGTATTACTCATATCTGTGCTCCTTTCAAAAGAACAATAAATCGTATTCAATTCTCAAGAATCTATACGACGCGGTTTTTTGAGGAGTCAGTCCCCCGTGGGGGAATCGGGGAAAAACCGACATTTTAGTGAGTAATAATGAGGCAAAATGAGGCAAACGTGAGGACTGCAGGGCAGAATTATTCTTCTAATTGCTGTTTTTTTAGATATTTTTTGTACTCCGGCCATATCATGGCAGCATCTCTTTGCTCGCAGTAGGATTTGTGACCGGATATGACAACGGGACAACCTTCACTTTCGAGTCTTCGTTTAATATTGTCCGAACGTGGTCTCTTGCGTTCCTTTTTTGGTCTCTTAAGGTTGTCTGGATCCAGCTTCACAACCTTTGCTACTTCTGTGCATTCAACGGAAATATCGAGGTCAGCCAGTGTTTTCACCCCCCGGTGTTTCTCCCACTCGCCAATTAGCAACTCCTTATATATAGTCACAACCGTCTGAAACTTCTTTCGTTGATACATTGTTATTGATGAAGCGTCACTCTCAACCAAGTCGAAGAAGTCCAGCAACTCTCTTGCTGTCTGAAAGAATACCAAGTCGGGATCGTTCCTCTTAAGCTTGATACTTTCAAACAGACACTTCCGAGCTTCGGTAAATGCCTTTTTTTGCGCGGGAGTAATCTTGCGGCCTCCCAGAAAGAAGTCATCAACGAATCGCAGAATTTTTTTGGGCAACCGGAAAGGCTTACCACTTTTGTTTTCATGCCGTTTGTTATCCTGCATAATTCCGCCCTCTGTTTTCTTATGGAAAAACTAGATCTAATGACCTATTAAATTTACAACATAACATCTTATTAGGATATTAGCCTATAAATGGACTGCTACTGCACTCAAAACCACAATCCATCCTTGGTTCAGATTCTTATCGCTCTCTCAATGTTGCTGTTTCCTATTTTACGCATCCTGCTGGCCCAGAGCAAACACATTCGACGGGTGGCAGCAACTGAGCGAGCGCAGTGAGCAAAGTGGATGGTTTTAAAAACAGGATTTTACTGGATTTTTAAGCTATTTTGTGATATAATGTCTTTAAGATAGTATATCGTATGTAGTATGTCGAGTAGATAATCGACATTCATCAATCACTAATACCCAAGGCATCCTGTGGATCGTCAATCCGGGGGGAATTCAAATCAAAAATCAAAGTGCAAAATGCAAAATTATAACGAAAAAATCAAAATTTTAAGCCAATCGCCGGCCTTTGGCCGGAAGTTCGAAGCACCTCTGCTTACGCAGCGATAAACTTGTCCCCGTGAAAACGGGGATCCTAAATCCTCCACAGGACCCCTATGGGGGAAACAATATCAAATGTTCAAAATCCTGAATTTTCATGACAAAACCACAACTAAAACGCACGAAAATATGCCGAATAGTGCAAAAAGTACGGCAAAATGAGGCAAAATAGTGAGAAAATCGCGATTAATTTGAAAAAACAAAGCCAATCGCCGGGCCTTGCCCGGAAATCCGAAGCACTCCACAGGACGCCTGACGGTGGAAGCTCGAAATCCTAAACAAAGACATTTATCAGGAATGCGATTTGAAAAAACAAAGCCAATTTTAAACGGAGTAAGATCGATTTTACTTATAACACAGAAGATTGCCACGGCCCTTCGGACCTCGCAATGACAGAAAAGGAAATTGAAAAAACAAAGCCAATTTACAAAAGCCAAAATGAATGTATACTCATTATTATCAAATTGTTATGAAAACGTGCCCCGCCTGCGGCTGGGAAAAAAAAAGCCAATCAAAGCCAATTTCATAATCCAGGATCGGATGTAGAGTGGATTCCCGCTTTCGCGGGAATGACAAGACTTTGTCGAAGGATACGCAATCCGAGACGCGAATTACGAGCTGTGTTCCATCAGATCGATGAAGTCGCCGAACAGGTAATTCGAGTCGTGCGGGCCGGGGGAGGCCTCGGGGTGGTACTGGACGGAGAAGGCGGGCTTGTCTTTGCAGCGGAGTCCCTCGTTTGTGTTGTCGTTGAGGTTGGTGTGCGTCAGCTCGACTTCTTTTTCTTTCAGCGAGTCCATATCCACGCAGAAGCCGTGGTTCTGGCTGGTGATTTCGATTTTTCCGGTCTTGAGATTCTTGACCGGGTGATTAGCGCCGCGGTGGCCGAACTTCAGCTTGTATGTTTTGGCGCCGAGCGCCAGGGCGAGGATCTGATGGCCGAGGCAGATGCCGAAGATGGGGACTTTGCCGAGCAGTTTGCGGACCGTTTCGATGGCGTAGTCAACGGGCGCCGGGTCGCCGGGGCCGTTGCTTAAAAATACGCCGTCCGGCCTGCGGGCCATGACCTGCTTGGCGGAAGTCGAAGCGGGTACAACCTGAACGTCGCAGCCGTGCGAGCGAAGAAGGCGGAGGATATTCTGCTTGATACCAAAATCAAAAGCCACGATCTTATATTTCTTTTCCGGCCTGCACTCGGTGTTCTTCAATACATCAATTACGCCTTTATCCCAGGAGTAAGGTTTCTTCGAGGTGACGTTTTTGACTATGTCCCTTCCGACCAGGCCGGGATATTCGTCCAGTTTCTTCTTAAGATTTATAATACCAAATTCAGTCGAGGAAATAATACCTCGCATCGCTCCTTCGGTGCGGATATGCTTGACAAGCGACCTGGTATCGATGCCTTCGAGTCCCACGATATTGTTGGCCCTGAGATAATCGGCGAGGGATTCGGTATTTCTCCAGTTGCTCGGGTAATCGCAGTTTTCCTTGACGATAAAACCACCGGCAAAAATCTTTCTCGATTCCCAATCGGCCCTGTTCGTTCCGTAGTTGCCGATCAGCGGGTAAGTCATTGTAATTATCTGCTCGTTATAGGATGGGTCGGTCAGTATTTCCTGATAGCCTGTCATGCTCGTATTGAAAACAACCTCTCCGCACTTTTGGCCCTTTGCGCCAAACGAGGTGCCTTCAAAAACGGTGCCATCTTCAAGTAACAAAACAGCTTTCACTGACCGTATTCCTTTTATCGATAGTATAATTGAATGGGCTTAACGCCGAGTTTTCTTTGCTTCAGGGCCTCGATTGCCTTTGCCACGGCCATTGCGCCCCTTATCGTAGTGACGTATGGCACCTGCCGGTCGAGGGCGTTCCTTCTTATATAGAACGAATCCCTTATCGACCGTTTGCCGATTGTCGTATTGATAATAAGGTCTATCTCATTGTTAATTATGGAGTCCACGATGTTTGGTCTGCCTTCGGTCATTTTCAATACGAATTGCGACGGGATGTTATTGTTGATAAACGCGATGCACGTGCCCTTAGTCGCGATAATTTTGAAACCCAATTCGTGTAATTTGCGAGCGACTTCGACTGCTCTTGCCTTGTCACTGTCTCTGACGCTGAACAATACGCTGCCGCCGGTCGGCAGAATATTGCCCGCCGCGATCTGCGATTTTGCGAACGCGATGCCGAAATCATCCGATATCCCCATCACCTCGCCGGTCGAGAGCATTTCGGGACCTAAAAGCGTGTCGATGCCGGGGAATTTCAGGAATGGAAAGACCGCTTCTTTGACAGAAAAGTGCTTCCGATGCACCTCTTTTGTAAAATTCAGTTCATCCAGCGTCATGCCCGCCATTACCTTAGCTGCGAGTTTGGCGAGCGGCACGCCGATAGATTTGCTCACAAACGGAATGGTTCTGGACGCTCGCGGATTGACTTCGAGTATATAGACCAGGCCGTCCTTGACCGCGAACTGGATGTTAATCAGGCCCTTGACTTTCAACTCCAATGCCAGCAGTTTGGCCTGCCTTGCGATCTCGGCCAGGACCTTTTTGCTTATCGAGACCGGAGGCAGCGAGCAGGCACTGTCACCGGAATGCACGCCGGCTTCCTCGATGTGCTCCATAATACCGCCGATGACGACTTTGCTGCCGTCGCTGATTGCATCGACGTCCAGCTCGGTCGCATCGTCGAGGAATTTATCAATCAGGACGGGGTGTTCACCCGAGACTTCGATCGCCTCTTCCACGCTGGCTTTAAGTTCCTTCTGGTCGTAGACAATCTGCATGGCACGGCCGCCGAGAACGAACGAAGGCCTGATGAGCAGCGGATAGCCAAGCTCCTCGGCTATTTTGAGTGCTTGGGCGTATGTTGTCGCCGTTCCGCTGTAAGGCTGGCGAAGCTTGAGTTTGTCAACAAGTCTGTTGAAGCGTTTGCGGTCTTCTGCCCGGTCAATGCTGTCGGGCGAGGTGCCGATGATTTTGACGCCGGCCTTTTCGAGGGGCACCGCCAGTTTCAATGGCGTTTGTCCGCCGAACTGCACGATGACACCATCGGGATTCTCCTTTTCCACGATGGACATTACGTCTTCGAATGTGAGCGGCTCGAAGTAAAGCCGGTCCGAGGTGTCGTAATCGGTACTGACGGTCTCGGGATTGCAGTTTACCATTATCGACTCGATGCCGATTTCTCTCAGCGCGAACGCGGCATGAACGCAGCAATAGTCGAACTCTATTCCCTGGCCGATGCGGTTGGGGCCGCCGCCGAGAATCATGACCTTTTTCCGATTAGTCGGATTGGCCTCGCACTCGGCCTCGTACGTCGAATAAAGATAAGGAGTAGTCGCTTCGAATTCGGCGCCGCATGTGTCTACGGTTTTGTAAACCGGATTTATCCGGAGGGCCTGCCGATGCTTTCGCACATCCTGCTCTTCCACATCGAGCAAAGAGGCCAGATATTTGTCGCTGAAACCGTACTGCTTGGCCCTGAGCATTACACCGCGGCTGAGCTTGCCATTTTTCTGTGCCTTAATCTTTTCTTCGAATTTGACAATATCCTTTATGTTATTGAGGAACCAAGGATCTATCTTTGTCAGAGTGAAGATTTCCTCAAGCGAGACTTTCCTTCGCAGCGCCTCGGCGACATACCAGAGTTTGTCCCAGCAGTTCGTTCTAAGTTTATCTTTCAATTCATGCGTTGAAAGGCGGTTGTCGATATGCCGGTTGTCAAGGGAATAGCGGTCAATTTCAAGCGACCTGATAGCCTTCTGCAGGGACTCCTTGAACGTCCTGCCGATGGCCATCGCCTCGCCGACGGATTTCATCTGCACGGTAAGCTCAGGATCGGTCTTGGGGAATTTCTCGAACGTGAACCTCGGCCATTTCACGACGCAGTAATCGATTGTCGGCTCGAAGCAGGCCGGAGTCTTTTTAGTGATGTCGTTGGCAATCTCGTCGAGCGTGTATCCGACGGCCAGCAGCGATGCAATTTTGGCGATGGGAAAGCCTGTAGCCTTGGAAGCAAGAGCGGAACTTCGAGAGACTCTCGGATTCATCTCTATCACGTAAAGCTTTCCGTTGGCCGGATTGACGGCGAATTGTATGTTCGAGCCGCCGGTCTCCACGCCAATCGCCCGGATAATCTTCAGCGAAGCATCACGCATAATCTGGTATTCTTTGTCGGTGAGAGTCTGTGCCGGAGCGACGGTAATACTGTCACCCGTATGAATACCCATCGGATCGAGATTCTCGATGGAGCAGACAATAACAACGTTGTCTTTCCTGTCTCTCATCACCTCGAGCTCATATTCCTTCCATCCGGCAACGGACTCTTCGATAAGGACCTGACTCTTGGGACTAAGGTTCAGACCCCAGTGAATGAACTCGTCGTACTCCTCGGCATTATAGGCGACGTTTCCGCCCGTGCCTCCCAAAGTATAGCTTGGACGGATAATAGCCGGATAACCTATATATTCGACAATCTTCTTCGCCTGGTCCCAGGAACGGGCGTATCCGCTTTTCGGAACCTCCAGTCCGCACATAGTCATTATCTTCTTGAAGCGATCCCTCTCTTCGGCCTTCTTGATTGTTGTGAGATTCGCCCCCAGCAGACGGACATTATACTTTTTCAATACACCACCCTCAGCCAACTCTACAGCCATGTTCAGGCCCGTCTGGCCGCCCAACGTCGGCAAAAGACTGTCGGGCTTTTCCCTGGCGATTATCTTCTCGACAATCTCCGGCGTAATCGGCTCGATATACGTCCTGTCGGCCAGTTCGGGATCGGTCATTATTGTGGCGGGATTGCTGTTAATCAGGACGACTTTGAAACCCTCTTTCCGCAGGACTTTGCACGCCTGGGCACCGGAATAATCAAACTCGCAGGCCTGCCCTATCACAATAGGCCCGGACCCGATTATCAGAATCTTGTGTATGTCCTTGCGCTTCGGCATTATAAATTCCTGACTGTGACCCAATACCGCCGAATATCCCTGCACCGAATCCCCATTTACCGACCTGGTGCATAAAGGAATCCTGAACACTATATTGATCTTGAAGCCAATATGCAAGAGCATCTTCTCGATTCTCGATGGCGGATTCTCGATTCTTGATATTTGAGCGTAGCGCAGACCCTGCCGCGCAGCACGACAGACTTGATATTGTATTCTTGCTTTCTACCCCATTGCCAAAGATTTCTTCCTTTGGTCTTTTACTCTTTTCTTTTGCAACTGAACGACAAACGCACCTGTGCCTTTAGAAAATATCGTCCTTGTTCGTTCGCAAGAATTTACGTACAATTGCAACTGAATGAACTGAAATAACGCCGTAATTCGCCTTTTTTTCAAAGTCTGAAAATAATGTTCTTTGGAAACAAAATTGTCCGGGGACTGGAGAAAAATAGAGGAGAAAATATGTGGTTGTTACTGAAAGAGCAAAGAAGTCTTTTGCTGAGGAACTTTGTTAATCTAATCATGGTTCTTAGTTTGTCTTATACTTTCGGGCAGGAGATGGTGGACGCAGCTTCTGCAGAGACTGCTGATTCGGTATATGTGAACGGGACAGTCATAACGATGGATTCCGATGATAATATCGTAGAGGCTGTTGCTGTTAAGGACGGCAGAATTGTTGCTGCGGCAAGTAATCAACAAATTTTACGGCTTGTCGACAAAGACACAAAAGTAATTGATTTGTCGGGCAAATTTGTGCTGCCCGGTTTTTATGCCGCACATGACCATCTCCCGGGAGCAGGAACAGCAGCACTGTTTAAGGTTGACCTTAACAGCCCGCCTATCGGCAAGATAAGGAATATGACTGAACTAATCGCAGCATTAAAAGCAAGAGCAGATAATACCTCGGAGGGAAAGTGGGTGGTGGGACGCGGCTATGATGACACCTTGTTAGCGGAGAAGAGACATCCAACAAGAGTAGACCTGGATAAGGTCTCAACTGTACACCCCATCTGGATACAACATACGTCAGGACATTTAGGTGTTGCCAATTCCCTCGCATTGAAAATGGCAAAAATCACCAAAGACACGCCTGACCCAACCGGCGGAGTGATTTGCAAAGATGCCGTAACGGGTGAGCCTACAGGTGTTTTCGAAGAGTGCGGCGGCAAGGTCACAAGGCTTATTCCGGCGCAAACGAAAGAGCAAATAGACGAAGCCATCCAGTGGTGTTCGAAGCATTATGCCTCCAAAGGTGTGACCACAACTATGATAGCAAGTGGTAACAAGGGACAGATCGACAATCTGAAAAGGGCTTTGGAAAAAGGGCTGCTTGATTTGCGAGTGGTATCGATGACTTCGATGAACGATGCTCAGCCATCCCGAAAGCTTCTTGCCGATGTTGATCCGAATCGCCTGAAGGTAACGGCAGTGAAAATGTTCCATGACGGCTCCAATCAGGGATATACAGGGTATTTTTCCAAGCCGTATTATACTCCTTACAAGGGCAATCCCGAATATCGGGGCTATCCGCGCAGAAGTCGAGAGGCCCTGGTGGATATGGTCAAAAAAGCACACCGCGCAGGCTATCAAGTAGCAATACACGGCAACGGCGACGCGGCTATCGACGACATTATTTATGCTTTTGAGCAGGCACAAAAGGAATATCCCCGGGCCGATACACGGCATCGAATCGAACATTGCCAGATGGTTCGGGAAGACCAGCTTGATAAAATGAAAACACTCGGCATAACACCATCGTTCTTTGCCGGTCATGTTTATTACTGGGGTGACAGGCACCGTGACATATTCATGGGGCCGGAGCGGGCGGCGAGAATCAGTCCCTTAAAATCATCTGTTGCCCGGCGTATGCGCTTTACCATTCATAACGACACACCGGTGACGCCGGTAAATCCTCTGCATCTCGTATGGGTTGCGGTTAATCGACTGACAAAGAGCAACAAAGTTTTGGGACCACAGCAGAGAATTAGTGTTAAAGAGGCTTTGCGAGCAGTAACGATAGATGCAGCATGGCAAAATTTCGAAGAGGAGATCAAAGGCTCAATCGAGGCCGGCAAGTTAGCTGATTTTGTGATATTAGCTGAAAACCCACTCGCGGTCAAGGCGGCAGGCATCAAGGATATCGCAATACTTGAGACGATAGTGGGTGGACGGACTGTTTACAAAAGATAGAAACGCCATCCCGTTCCGCAATACTCATCTCGGAACGAATCTTCCCTTACTTTATCTCTGCGTGATACTCCTGAAGCGACTTAATCTGTCCCTTCTTTTGTCGAAAAGCCGCTATTCCCTTTCCAGCAGCAGCGGCAGCCGCTACTGTCGTGATGTAAGGTATTCTGTATTTGATTGCAGCTTTGCGAATATAGGAATCGTCATGTTTACTTTGCTTGCCTCCGGGCGTATTGATAACAAGCTGTATCTGACCGTTCTTGATCAAATCAAGAATATTAGGCCGCCCCTCGTGCATCTTGAGAACGATTTCAGATTCTATTCCATTCTTGGACAATAACTGATGAGTCCCCTCTGTCGCGATAATCTTAAAGCCAAGGTTCTTAAATTCCTTTGCGACCTTGGGTACGGAAGATTTGTCTTCATCTGAAATGGTAATTAAAACAGTTCCTTCTGAGGGCAAAGGCAACTGGGTCGCCTCCTGTGATTTATAGAAAGCAAGACCAAACGAATCCGCCATGCCAAGTACTTCACCGGTCGAGCGCATTTCAGGACCCAGGAGTGGATCGACTTCAGGGAACATATTGAAGGGGAATACGGCCTCCTTTACACCGAAATGCGGGATGGACAATTTCTTCAGGTTCATATCTGCAAGGCGCTTGCCCAACATAAGCTGTGTGGCAATCCGAACCATTGAAATCCCGCAGACCTTGGAAACCAGCGGAACGGTTCTCGACGCACGCGGATTTGCCTCCAGAATGTAAACCACGTCGTTGGCAATGGCATACTGGATGTTCATCAAGCCCACAACATTGAACTCAATGGCAATTTTCCTGTTATATTCATAGATCGTTTTGAGGTGTTTTTCAGGAATACTAACCGGCGGCAGCACGCATGCAGAATCACCCGAATGGATGCCCGCAAGCTCAATATGCTCCATAATCGCCGGCACAAAGGCATCTGTGCCGTCGGCAATTGCATCGGCCTCCACTTCAATCGCATTTTCCAGAAATTTGTCAATCAGGATAGGTCTTTCCGGAGAGACATCCGTGGCCCTGGCAACATAATATCTCAACATATCTTCATCGTGCACCACCTCCATAGCCCTGCCGCCGAGAACATAGGAAGGTCTGACCATTAATGGATAACCGATCTTCTCTGCTATTTTTAACGCCTCATCCAGCGTGCTCGCCATTCCGGACTCCGGCTGCGGGATATCAAGCTTCTTCATTAATTTACGAAACCTGTCCCTGTCTTCAGCCAGGTCAATCTTTTCCGGCGATGTGCCGATGATTTTGACTCCGGCCTCTTCCAGCTCTCCGGCAATATTAAGAGGCGTCTGTCCGCCGAACTGGACAATCACTCCCTCCGGTTTTTCCTTGTTGTAGATACTCAGCACATCTTCAACTGTGAGAGGCTCAAAATACAACTTGTCGGAGGTATCATAGTCGGTGGAAACGGTCTCAGGATTACAATTGACCATTATCGTTTCGTAGCCTTCATCCCGAAGTGCAAATGCAGCATGGACACAACAGTAGTCAAATTCAATACCCTGACCGATACGATTCGGGCCACCGCCGAGGACCATTACCTTACGTTTATTGCTGATACCCACTTTATCGGGGGCATTATAGGTGGAGAAGTAATAGGCGGCATTTTCCACACCACTAACGGGAACGGGTTCCCACGCCTCGCTGACATTCAGACCAAGCCTTCTTTTCCTGATTTGTTTTTCCGGGACATTGAGCAATTTGGCCAGATACTTGTCTGCAAATCCATCCTTTTTTGCCTGTATCAGAAGTTTGTCCGGCAGTTTCTTGCCCTTGTACTTTAAAATCTTCTCCTCAAGCTCCACCAACTCTTTCATCTGCTCAATAAACCAGGCTTTGATATAGGTCTTTTCATGGAGCGCATCGACACTAATACCTTTACGCAAGGCCTCGTACATAATAAACTGGCGTTCGCTTGTGGCTTCTCTGAGGAGCTCCAATAGCTCATCTGCGGATTTTTTATTGAAATCCCTGGCAAATCCCAGCCCATAACGGCCGATTTCAAGGGACCGAATGGACTTTTGGAATGCTTCCTTGTAGGTCTTGCCGATGCTCATGACCTCGCCGACGGCGCGCATCTGCGTGCCCAGCTTATCTTCAATGCCTTTGAATTTTTCAAAGGCCCAGCGTGCAAACTTTACGACCACATAGTCTCCCGACGGAGTGTATTTTTCAAGTGTGCCGTCACGCCAGTAGGGAATCTCGTCCATCGTCAGGCCGCCCGCCAGCATGGAGGAAACCATCGCAATAGGGAAACCGGTTGCCTTGGAAGCGAGCGCCGACGAACGTGACGTTCGCGGATTTATCTCGATGACCACAATCCGGCCGGTCTTCGGGTCGTGAGCGAACTGAACGTTGGTGCCTCCGATAACGCCGATAGCTTCGACAATATCATAGGAATACTTCTGCAGACGCTTCTGAAGCTCAGGAGCTATGGTCAACATAGGAGCGGTACAAAACGAATCTCCCGTATGAATGCCCATGGCATCGACGTTCTCTATGAAGCACACCGTGATTTTCTGGTTCTTGGCATCACGCACAACCTCAAGTTCCAATTCTTCCCATCCGAGTACAGATTCCTCAACAAGGACCTGCCCGACGAGACTGAAAGAGAGCCCCCTGCTGACGATCGTACGGAACTCCTCAAGGTTGTAGACCAGACCGCCGCCCGTTCCTCCCATGGTATAGGCAGGACGTATCACGCATGGCAGGCCAATATTCTCAAGGGCTTTTTCAGCTTCTTCGAGGCTGTTTGCAATCTCGCTTCTTGGCATCTCGATACCCAGTTGATTCATCGTGTTCTTAAAAGCCTGGCGATCCTCTCCTCTTTCAATGGCATCGGCCTTAACACCTATAATTTGGACGTCGTATTTCTTTAAGATGCCCCTTCGTGATAATTCCGCCGAAAGATTAAGGCCTGTTTGGCCACCCAGATTGGGCAGCAGCGCATCCGGCTTCTCTTTTGCTATAATCTGCTCGATGGTTTTAACGTTGAGTGGCTCAACGTACGTTACATCAGCCATGCCGGGATCGGTCATGATGGTTGCCGGGTTGGAGTTGACAAGCACGATTTTATAACCCAGCTTTCGAAGGGCCTTGCACGCTTGTGTGCCTGAATAATCAAATTCACAAGCCTGGCCTATAATAATCGGGCCGGAACCAATAATGAGTACCTTGTGAATATCCTCGCGTTTTGGCATTATTTATCCACCTTAAAAGCGTTGTTTGTTACATCAGAACCTGAAACGGATCGCAATTTTAGCCCCCATACGAAGAGGCTGAAGGATTTTATCAGCGTGGGGTTGAACTGTCAATAAATTAATAATCCGTTGACCTAATACCAACTACGGAGCCTACGATGGTACCGCCACCTGGCAAGCCGTCGGCTGTCGATAAGAACGTTTGCCCGGCAGTGGGATTGCTGCTCAATGGTGTGGAGAACGTGCCTTCGACCGTTCCCCACTCGTCGCTGCCCTTTCCCGTGTAGATCATGACGAACTTATTGCCGTCCGAACTCATCCACTTGCTCGAGAAATTCCAGAACACGGTCTTGCTTTTCGAGTCGGCAATCTGGATTCCGGCGTCCCACGCGTTCTTGAAGAATACCGTGGTCCAGGGCCCCCACGGCTCAGGCGCGTCGTAGATGCCGATGTGGCCGTCATTTGCCTTGAATCGACTCTTCTGCTGGATAACCAGGATGTAGCGATTCAAGCCCGCGTTGTAGATCACACTCGTGCGCATCACGCCGTTGACGGAGTCTTCGAATACCGGTTTGCGTGCGTTGACATCCGGAGACCATGTCGGATTGCCGCTGCCGTCCAGACCGATGAAAAAACGATAGGCGGTCTTCTGCGTGATCTGACTTTTGGGCACGCGCATCAAGCTGATGTGTCCGGGCTTCTGCACTTCCCACTGGTCATCCTTGTTCTCAGGAGCGTAAATGTAGACGTAGTCGTCCCGCGTGCCGGAATATGCCTTTGCGAATTGAAGGAAGGTGGGGGCAAAGAATCCCTTTGAATTTGAGAAGTCGACATCGACATATCGAACGTTTGCGTAGTCCCAGGTGGCCCCGTGGTTAGTGGATTTGCGGAGTTCCTGAAGCCCGAAGCAGTTCGAGTCCGAGCCGTCACCTGTCCGCCACATGTAGAGGGCGCTGCCGATCGCAAGCAGGCCGTAGCACTTGCCCTTGAAAATCGCCGGATTCTCGGCGTTCTTGCCGCCCCATACATTATAGCAGGCGTAGCTGTCTTTCGTGCCCTCGACACGCCCCACGCCCATACTGACCCGGCCATCGTTCTGATTCCCGCCGAATCCGCCGCCGTCGCCCCAGGATGTATATTGGTAGTCGTTGTCGGCCCATGTGATGCACCAGTTGTCGCTGTAGGGGGCGAGGTTCCTCAGCGTGCTCATGTCCCACGAGATCCCTGTGATGTACGAACTCTGCGGGTACGGTGCGACAGTGAGTGCGAGGGTCGGAAACGCCACAAGTGCCAGCAGGCAAATTCTCAAGATGGTGTTCCGAACGAGCATTGTTTCTGTCCTTCCGTCTCTGAGTTAACCGGCCCTCTGGTCTTTTGTGTGAACCGGAATAACTACCAACCACCTAATCTCTCTGCGAAGGCAGGATAGGATTTTTACATTTCGTCCATCAAGAAGCGCTGAGAGAACACGGAATTTAACACCTATCCTCGACGACTCCGCAGTTTGAAGGCATCTTCGCCGCCGTTAATCAGATGAACCAACGGCTGTGGTCTGTCGAGGCCTTCGATAAACTTCGGCCTGGCCGCCCAGGGCGTGACGCTCAATACTCCCGTTAAGTCCATCCAGTGCTGCAATCTGGCAACAGGCAGATTCCAGGTCATGTGGAAGTGATTGGCCGGCGGATATTGCTTATACTCGACCATACTTGCGTACTTCGGCACGACAAATGTGTGAGGCCAGATTGGTGTCGTTAATTCGCACATCGCCCTGGCGAGTTGTTCCGGCACTTCAGTAGTATGCGCTTCATCCCAGACCATGCTGAACAGTCCGGCGGCACAGCTGTAAGCGCATCGAGCGGCAATCCCTTCGATTCCCCCCGGGGTCATAAAGTTCACTGCGTTGCCTCCCCCGGGAAAATAGTTTTCCTCGGCCAAAGGCAAGGAAATGCCATCCATAATCTTCTTTACAGATGCACCGGGAACCTGCGCCCAATCGAAAGATGCGCTGCCGGAGTTGTCACCATCTACGAGTCCCTTATTGTACCAGTCTGCTTTTTTGTCCAGCGACTTGACACCGATTTTATTGGCTAATTCCCTGATTTCCCACGCCTCCCAGACTTTGCGAAAGTCCATAAACAGAGGCGGATTTCCGCCCGAAAGATACGTCATACACAGCATCGTCAGAAGTCCCTGCACATCAGCTTCGGTTGCATACGGCAACGGGGCCTTTCGCCCGTTATGGTCAAATGTTGAATTGAACAGGCTCTCCATCACGTCCGCTACCGGCAGCGGAATGCCTCGCAGGTCGCTGCCCCATTCCAATTGGCTCATAAATCCGCCGCCGACCGCATTTAAGTCCGCCATCAGGTCTCGCTTGATTAGATACATCCCAAGAGACCGGTTGAATCTCTCACTGTCGGCTTCATCGCGAAGCTCCAGGCGTTTGCCGATATATCTGTCAATCCAGCCTCGCAACGCCTTTAGCTCTTTTTCGTTATAAGCCTTTTTGTTCAGCATGTCTGCCAGGAGCTTCATATCCAGACGCGTGATTTCAAGACCGAAGTTATTCCTGATTGGAATGACGTGCGCCAAAGCTGTCTCCATTCCCATCGAATCGTGACCCAGAATCACAACTCTGCGACCACGTAGCGCGACTGTAGTCACGGCGGCATAACACCAGTCAATGAGATTTTTCGCCGTCTGGTCGGTCATCTTCGGATTGTCACCGGTATCCGGCCACGTTCCGACATTCAGGGCGGCCATTCGCCCATATTGGGCAAGAGCGCCGCTTAGCGCATGGGCATAGACTACGCCCGGTTTGGGGCCGCTGTTGCCACAGGTAATATTTATAGGGGTATTGGGTGGGAACTGCTGAAGCAGCGATATCGTCGTAAGCTGTGGAAATGCCCACGTATCCGGCACTAATACCAAAATATCCACGCCGGCCTTGCGAAACTGCTGAGCCACAATGTCGGCCTGCGCCTCACCATCAACCAATACCTCCGAGTAAACAACCGGCACAGGTGACTTGTCCGGAAGAACCACCGAGCCGCTGATTACATCAGCAGCCATCTTCGCAATATTTTGACAGCGCTTTCGACTCGCTTCATCGATCCGCGGATCAGATGTCGCAAAAACGCCAATAACCGGGACCTTCGGCTCAGCCTTCCTTATATTCGACAAACGTCTTGCCTCGACTTTATTTGCCATTGTGAGCACTCCTTTCGGGTAATTGGTTAAATTCAATCACCAATACTAAACTCTGCCGTATCTTCGAGCAGTTTTCTTACGAAGTCCAGAAACTGGGCCGCGTAGGCACCGTTGGCGACTTTGTGGTCTACGGATAGGGTCATGTTCATCAGCTTGCGGACGAGTATGTTGCCGCTATTCGGTACGCAGGTGTCCGTAATCCGGCCGACGCCTAATATACTGCACTGGCCGGGCACCACAATCGGAATGAAATTGTCTATCCCGAAGGCGCCGAGATTGCTTACAGTGATACAGCCTCCTTCCAAATCTGTCGGAGCCAATTTATTGCTTCGCGCCCTTTCAATAAGGGCCAGGCTGTCGGATGCAATCTGCTTAACGTCCTTTTTGTTTACGTCCTTGACGATCGGCGCGACCAGGCCGTCCGGAACGGATATCGCCAGACCAACGTTGATTGAATTCGCTAACTTGATGGCCTCGCCGGCCAATTGACCTGTCATTATTGGATATTTTTCCAGTCCCGCTGCGACAGCCTTTATAAGAAAATCATTGTAGGAGATTTTCACATCGCCGGTTTCATTCAGCTTCGTTCGCAATTCGACAAGGTCGGTGATATCGGCCTTTACCGTCAGATAAAAGCAGGGTATTTCGCGTTTCGATTTGAGCATTTTCTCCGCGGTTATTTTCTGCAGTCTGTTAAGCGGGACAGTTTGTCCGAGCTTTGCCTCCGCGGCAGAGGCTGCCGGGGCAGCAGGCCCGGATGGCTTTGCAGCGGCTTTGACATCCTGCTCAGTAATTTTTCCGGCCGGGCCGGTACCGGTTAACGCCGTTATGTCAACACCGAGTTCCGAGGCCAGTTTCTTTGCACGTGGTGACGCTATAATCCTGCCTGCCGGCTTGCTTGGCTCCGGTTCCGCTCTGGCCGGTTGGGCAGCAGAGGACACCTCGGCAGCCGGTGCCGCTTCCGGCGCAGGTGCCGCGCCCGTGAGCGAATCGACAAAGCTTTGCGGCACATCTTCATCTTTCTGGCCAAGGACCAAGACCGGCGTGCCTACAGGCAGCGTCTCATCGACCTTGACAAGAATGTGCTTAACGAAACCATCGGCAGGTGACTCCATTTCGAGGGTCGCCTTATCGGTCTCAATTTCAAAAATCACGTCACCTTTTTTTACCTCGTCACCGATCTTTACAAGACAATTGACAATAGTCCCTTCTTCCATTGTCTGGCCGAGCTGCGGTAATCTTACTTCCTTTGCCATTTATTGAATCCTCATTTGTTTCATACCGAGTATATCTTACTGCGTAAACCGGCGGTAATAACAGTTGTAAAAACACCGGCTAAATATTAACAATATTTTTTACAGCTTCTATTATTGTCTCGACGCTCGGGATACTTGCCATCTCCAGCGGCTCGCTCATCGGCGGAGGCACATCTGCTGCCGCCAGATTGACCGGCGCCGCATCGAGATAATCGAAGCCGTGCGAGCCGTCACTGAACTGGTATTCCATAAACTGAGCGGCTATTTCCCTGCCCGCGCCGCAGGTGCAGAAACCCTCGCTGACGGTGATTAACCTGCCGGTCTTGCGAACCGATTCTGCCACCGTATCGATATCCATAGGTTTCAGCGTTCGCAGGTCGATAACCTCGGCGTCGATGCCATGCTGTTCAGATAAGACTTTAGCGGCATCCAGCGACCACATCGCCATTCTGCTGTAGCTGACAATGGTCGCGTCTTTACCGGGCCTTTTTATATCCGCCACGCCCAATGGAATGATGTAATCGTCTTCAGGCACCGGGCCTAACTGGCCATAGGTGGCTTTGTGCTCTATAAAAACAACCGGATTGTCGCTGCGAATGGCGGCTTTGAGCAAACCCTTTGCATCGTAAGGCGTCGATGGCATTACGACATAAAGCCCCGGCGGATGCATCAGCCAGGCTTCGAGTGACTCCGAATGGTGGGCCGCGATACACCTGCCGACGCCGCCTTCGGTTCGCAACACCATAGGCACCTTGGCCTTGCCGCCGAACATATAGCGATTATAAGCGCCAACATGCACAAGCTGGTCCATGGCTATCGTCACGAAATCGACATACATAATCTCCGCCACCGGCCTCATGCCACGAAGAGCCGCACCGACTGCTGCGCCTGCAATCGCCGCCTCGGATATCGCCGTATCAATCACTCTGCCGGTACCGAATTCAGCAAGCAGCCCGCGGGTCGCCTGATATGCCCCGCCGTAAAGGCCGACATCTTCACCCATTACGATGACGTTTTGGTCCCGTCGAAGCTCATCAGCCTGGGCAGCAGAGACGGCCTGGCCGATGGTCATAACATCCATCCCGAACCTGGATTTGATTTGGCTTCTGGCCTGTTCGGTCGCCTCTTTTTTTGTTTTGGCCGTCGATGAAGCCAGAGCAGCCTCAAAGGCGGTGGTTGCCTCCATTACCTTTACTGAAGTTGCCTTGTCGGAGGCGATCAGATCAGACGGGTAGGTCTCCTCGACATATACATCGTTTGTCAAATCGGCAGTGTTCGGCCAGGGGCTGTCCATGCCGAACTGCGTCGCCGCCTCGATGGTCGCAAAGGCCTTATCTTTTATCTCATCCAACTGCTTCTGTGTGCAAAGCTTCTCGGTAAGAAGTTTTTCGCTCAGGACAGTAATGGGGTCACGCTCGTGCCAGGCCTTTTCTTCCGCCTTGGTCCGATACGCTCGTGGATCGCTTCGGCTGTGCCCGTACCAGCGATAAGTTTTCGCCTCTATAATCGTCATCTGAAAATCTTTTCTTGCCCTTTCGACAGCGGCACGCACAGCAAGAAAGACCGCGACCGCATCCTGACCGTCGCAAATCATGGCAGGCACGTCATAGGAAGCCGCCCTTTCGGCGATGTCCTCGATATTACTTGCCCGGACCGCTCCATCGACTTCACTGCCGGAAAACGGGACACTCATTCCGTAAAGGTTATTTTCGACAATAGCCACCAGAGGCACAGCCAGTGTTGATGCCATATTCATTGACTCGTGAAAGCTGCCGCAGTTGGTGGACCCATCGCCGAAGAATGAAAGCACAATTTTGCCGGCCTTTTTGTATTTTTCTGCCAGGGCCGCTCCGACGGCGGGCGCCTGGTTGCCGCCAACTATGCCGGTCGAGCCAAGATTATTGCATTTGGAAACCTCGGCGATGTGCATCGAGCCGCCTCTACCCTTGCAGTAGCCGGTCTCCTTGCCCATCAGTTCGGCCATCATCTGGTTCCAATGGCTCTGACGCTCTTGCTCGCTGTCGGCGTATTTATTGCCGATGGCACCACAGTGGCCGTGACCCCGATGTGTCGAGCCGATTACATCACCACGTTCTATCGCGGCTATAGCACCAACGGCAACGGCTTCCTCGCCGGCGTAAAGATGTGAGGCACCTTTGATAATATTCTGACCCAAAAGCTCGAAAACCTTCTCCTCAAAAAACCGAATCTCGTAAATTGTCCTCAGCCAATCAGTCGCTTCCTCAAGATTGATAATCTTCTCTTTTATAAGGTCTTTGACCTTTGGTTTTGGTTTCTTTCGAGTATCCTCAATACTAAAACCCATATCGTAAATCTCCTGAAAAATCCACTTTTCGAGGGCCAAAACGCAGATTCTGCCCCGTTGATAGCATTAAGATGTCGTAGTATAGCATATCCTTTCTTCAAGGCAAGCGTTTTTGCTTGATAAACGGTCACCTCGCTCTTAAAATTGTGTTTATACACTAACCACCCTTTCGAAACTAATCAATGAGGGTTCGGGTGAATATTGGCACAAATGGAGCATAGGATTCTATATATGAACGACACTAAGAGCACAACAACTTTGATTTTGAGCATTTTGCTTACCGGCTGTTTATGCTACGCCGACGACTGGCCTCAGTTTCGCGGGCCCAATCGTGACGGCAAATCGGCCGAGACCGCCCTGCTGAAGAAATGGCCGCAAGCTGGCCCCAAATGCTTATGGTCGGTCGAGGGACTGGGCATAGGCTTTTCTTCTGTCGCCGTATCCGACGGATTCATCTACACAACAGGCATGCTCGACGGCGAAGGATTTCTCTTCGCCTATGACCTTGCCGGCAACTTGAAATGGAAGGAATCCTACGGCCCGGAGTGGACAAAGTCACACCGGGGAACCCGCACCACGCCCACGGTTGACGAGGGCAGAGTCTATGTGTTCAGTGGAACGGGTGTCATGTCCTGCTCCGACGCGAAGACCGGCAAAAAAATCTGGGAGGTGGACACCTTAAACAAATTCGAGGGAAAAAACATCAGGTGGGGCATGAGCGGTTCGCCCCTTGTCGACGGAGACAAAGTCTACTGCACCCCCGGCGGCAAAAAAGGAGTTATGGCAGCACTCGACAAATTGACCGGCCAAACAATCTGGGCCACGACCGGCCTGGATGAGCTGTCGTCCTATTCTTCGCCCATTCTCATCGAAGATCGCAGCAGGCGCCTGCTCGTGAATATGATCCAGGAGTCGGTCATCTGCGTGGCCGCCGACGACGGCAGGCTCATCTGGCGGGTGCCCTACAAGTGCAGCTTCGACACCGGCGCTGTCACGCCCGTTTATAAAAACGGCCGCGTCTTTGTCACCAGTGTCGTCGAGCGAGAGGCAACCACAGGAAGCCTGATGCTCCAGCTCTCAGAGGACCTGAGCACTGCATCTAAAAAGTGGAACGAGCCCGTATTCGACTGTCACCACGGCGGCGTCGTGCTCGTCGACGGCTATCTGTACGGCCCAGACTTCAAGACCATCATGAAGGGAGACTGGTTCTGTCTCGATTGGGACAGTGGAAAAGTCATGTACGAAGCCAAATGGAACGGCAACAAAGGCTCGATTATCTACGCCGACGGCATGTTGTATTGCTACGACGAAAACACCGGCGACGTGGCCCTGGTCAAGGTCTCGCCAAAGGCCTTTGAAATCGTCAGCACATTTCGTGTCACCCGGGGCTCCGGCAGCCACTGGGCACACCCGGCCATCTCCGACGGCCGACTCTACATCCGCCACGGCGAGGCCCTGATGGCCTACGACATAAAAAATGGTTCATCCTTTTAATAAGTAGGTGCACGGAACGATTTTTCTCCTTTTCCAGTTCCTTTAGTCAGTGCCGGAGTGCGAAATTGGCTTTGAATTGGCTTTGTTTTTTCGCTGCCTCAAATCGTCTAAATCTCCATAAACCATTGTTATTACTAACATTGCGCCAATTTAACCCTCCGACAAATTGGCTTTGTTTTTTCAAATTCCTTTTCGCAATACGCATCACGCAGTCCTTGGGACTCCTTACGGAGTACTCAATACGAAATAAATTGGCTTTGTTTTTTCAAATTAGCGCGAATTTTACTCACTATTTTGCCTCATTTTGTCGCGCTTTCTGCACTATTTGGCGTATTTTCGCGCGTTTTGGTTGTGGTTTTGTCTTGAAAATTCAGGATTTTGAACATTTGATATTGTTTAGGATCCCCGTTTTCACGGGGACGAGTTTATCCCTGCGTAAGCAGGGGTGCTTCGAGTTTCCGTCCAAGGAACTTCAATTAGCTCGAAACTTGTGATTTATGATTTCGCATTTTGCATTTTGATTTTTTAATTGCCTGCGTCTGCCGATGCCTGACATCTGAGATCTGTCGTCTTACGTCTGTTATCCAACGTCTGGCTTACATTATACCACAAAACACCCAAGAAGTCCAGTAAAATCAGGCATAAACCGGCCATAAATGCTGGTTTGTATTGCGTATCGCGTCTTTTTTTGGCTTTTTTGCAAGATTACTTTCTACATTTTCTATTCCACAAGCGCCTGTATTAATAGAGGGCAGAATATACGCGCTGATGGTGTCTTCTCAAGGAAATTACGTATTTACCACAATAGATTTAAATCGACGCAACCTGGTACAATGGGAAAATAATAGCCAGTTAACTACGATATACGATATGCGACATAGGAATTTAATTGTCTTTTTACTCGTTAATTTGTATTTTGATACTAAAGGCGTAATACAACCCAGAGCGCAAAGCTCCCTCGAATCGCCCGTTTGTCATTCCTGTGGAAGCAGGAATCCAGACGCGACATACTACATACGATATACGCAATACGAGATAGTAATGGCTTTGATAGAATCCGGCGGCCGTATTCGATTATTGTTGAGTTTGGGGCGCATATATCGGTTGGAATTAAGTATGGTGTCCCCGGAATTAGCACCCCAATAGCGTTCGTCCTATTTCCCAGTAAAAGGGCAACAAATTCAGGGCATGAAGAAAACGCAGGAGTTTGAAAAGTTTTATAGAGATAGTTGGTATTCGTTGTCGATAGACCCTAAAACATGGCTTAGGTCTGCGGAACATCTGAAGACTGCCGCTGACGCTTTGCATAAGTCATCATTATGGCCAGCAAAAAGAGAGCCCTATGACCAAAAATCTGCTGTTGCGGATTTCCATTACGGACCGGTTTATATGCTGTTAGCTGGTCTGGCTATAGAAACTCTCAT
>Ga0307378_10003022_pt1 | contig 25004 bp, 38 predicted proteins | sample UN1MG_FD_202238 | JGI IMG/M metagenome (GOLD analysis project Ga0307378, IMG submission 202238) | Soil microbial communities from Risofladan, Vaasa, Finland - UN-1 | ecosystem: Environmental > Terrestrial > Soil > Coastal area > Acid sulfate soil | place: Finland: Risofladan, Vaasa | collected...
CGTCGCAGAGCATGTAGGCTTTGACGGCGGGGTTCTGGATGCAGCAGTGGCCCAATCTTTCCTCCAATGGGAGGCATACTCGTGCCCCCGTGGTGATACGCCGCGCTGGAGCGGATATGCGTCGTCACGACCCCGCAAACTTCAGCTGGCATTACCGAGTGCCGGTCACTTGCGTGCTCTGCCCCCTCCAAAGTAGGAAGTAGAAGAAGATGAACCCAGTATTATTGATCGGCCTCGCAGCGGTTGCCATCCTTGCCCTACGCGGCAGCGCGGAGGATGGGGACGATGAGGCTGTCGATGAGGGTGGGAATGATGGTGATGATGGTGCCGATGACCTCGGGGAGGAGCCAAACTCCGGTGAGATTTCGGGGCGGAACGGCACCTGGAGATGGACGGCTTTCGCCGTATCGGAGCGTATGGACGGCCTCACGATTGACCCCGCGGCGGCTACGGACTGGCGCTGGACTGTCGGTAAGATCGACGACTCGAGTCTTGATGTCGATGGCACCGCAAGCAACCGAGAGCAAGCTCGCGCGGCGGGCATCTTGAAGGCCATGCAGCTGGCGAACCAGGCTCCGTCCGGCGCCCCTGCGACGCGCGTGGCTCTAGGTTGATGCGGCTTGAGTCCCAGGTGGGTTGACCTTCACAACCCCGCGGCCTACACTGCGGGCACATGGCTAACCCTGCCGACTACCCGGCGGCCCTGAATCGCATCGCCGAGCTCGAGCTTGAGAACGACGGGCTACGCGAGGAGGTGTCCCACCAACAGGCCACCATCAGGCAGCTCGACAAGAGCCGCGACCAAATGATGGAGCGTAGAGTCGAGGAGCGTCGCCAGGTGCTCGACCGCGCCCGCGTCATCTCGGCGCACTTCGGCTCGCGGCTCCACAACCCGGGCGACATGATCGCGCACCTGATACGCGAGCTTGAGGTCGGGCGGGAGCTAGAGCCTGGTGAGCCGGACGCCAAGGTGTGGGCCGAGGAGGTCTCGCGGCAGGTCAAAGGGATAAAATCCTTGCTCGAGGACGCCACCCCCGACACGGAGGCCTCGTGAAGCGTTCCCAAGAGGTTCACGACAAGCTCTCGGACGAGCTCCTTTGTTCTGAACACATGGCCCTCAGTGTCCACAAGGCAGGTCAGGCCATGGCCATGATCATCCGAGGGGAGAGCGGATGGCAGGGGGCCGTGAAACGTGCGCATTACGAGATGCTCGCCGCCTGGGACCTCGCCGAGGCTATCAGCGCAAACGAAGAGGACAAGCTTCGTGAATCCGATGCCTAAATACACCTACGCAGTTGAGAGCCTTTGGGCCGCGAAGGGTAAGTGGGTTGCCCTCATCAGCGGCGAGGCGCGCGGGTTCGCCTACGGGTACTACCTCGGCCGCTTCGATGAGCGCTCCGGTCCGGCCAACGCGCTGCGGCTAGTGCGGAGTGACGGAATGGTTGTTGATTCGGCAAGCCAGATTGATGATGTCTCGATCGGCATGATCGCAGGGATGCCCAGCGCTGAGCAGTACGAGGGCGCGGCTGAGAGGGCACTTGAGCGTGCTCGGTCTATCAGAGCCTTTGCACAGGGCCGTCAGTCACGTGCGGTTAAGGGAGGCTCATGAGCACCATATACGATCCCGACAACCCCTGCGTGCACAGCCCCATCTGCTGCCGTGGGTGCATGAGGTCCCGGAGCCTCAGGTATTGCCTCATATACGCTAAGAAGGCCGAGCAGGATCTCAAGTTTTCCCATAAAGTTGCCGTCGAAATCTCCAAAAATCACAGTGATACTCTTGATCGCGTAATTGAACTCGAAGCTGAGCGCGACGCAATGCGAGCGGCTGGGGACAGGCTCAGCGAGTGCCTGGACTGCGCGGTGGATTGGCTGCTGCGCCTCAAGGCGGACAGCACAGAAGCACACGTGAGCCAGATTGAGAGTCTCATGGCACCCCGGGCCACATGGGCCGAGGTTACTGCACACGGGCTTGCGTCCGCTGCCGCCCCCGAGCCGGCCGTCGCGGAGCACGATGAAAGGCGCCTTGCAGCCATCGAAGCTCGCCTGGAGCAGCTCGAAGAAGGTGCCCCGAGCTGCTCCTACTGCGGAGACGACGGTAGGGGCTGCCAGTATTGCGGAGATTGAAATGTCAGATCTAATCAAAAATACGAAGGGCCCAAAGCAGGCAGCAATAGACGTGGTCGAGCTGGTGCGAGAGATAGAATCTCGGCCGCCAGAACAACTGCCTGGCGACCTCGCTGCGATGGAGATCTTCCTGGCTAGGGCAGAGGACATTATCGACGAGCTGCGGGCCAAACTGGCCGCCGTGGAGTCGCTGATCGATGTTGACGCGGACTTTGACGAGCAGTTCGACGACAAGACCCAGTCCTGGCGCGACGGCTACATGTGCGCGATGGCCCGGGTGGACGTCGAATTGGATACCGGCCGTCAGAAGAGCACTGTTCTTGCGGGTTGGAAGCGGCGATAAGCCGCTCAGTACTACTTTACGCCGCTGTGAAACTGGGAGACCCAGTTCCGGATCTGCGCATGGCTCCCCATCGCACCCTTGTGCCGCGCAATCTCTACGCCGTCACGCACCAGTACCATCGTAGGCACCCCGCGGATCTGGAACTGCTGCTTCAGCTGGGCGTTCGAGGGGTCCTTAGTGTTGATGCCTACCACCTCGATCACGCCCTCATTCGCCTCCTCAAATGCATTGATGTGAGGCTCGAGGGATTTGCAGGGTCCACAGGTTGGTGACCAAAAATCGAGGAGTTGCACGAGGTCGAATCTATCACCACACCCCGCCGGCGTCGATCCGACTCTAGATGGCTGTGTGGTAACCTCAGCCATGGCAAAGATTGCCCCGCTTTTACTGGCCGCTGGCGCCCTTTACTTTCTCACCCGCGGTCGGAAAGAGGCGGAAGAGGACGAGGCTGCGGAGCCTTCGAACGGAAATGGAGTGGAGCCACCTACTGGGCTTGCGCCTGACCAATTGCCTCCGATGAATACCAGCAAGGATATGGTGGCGTTCTCCGAAGACGGGTCGAAATACGCCATCTCGCCCGGCTGGCGCATTCGGGTCCTCGACAAATGGCTGGGGCGCGAGTACGACGAGTGCCGAATCGTCACAAAGTACAGTGAGACGCTGGCCGAAGAATGGGATGAGGACCCTGGTGCCTTTTATGGAGACGGCGAGCTCGCTTTGGACATCATGTCTGTCGCCTGGCTGGGTGCCGGATACGCCGCAATCAAGTTCCTGCCTATCGGTAAGGCAGTCTCTGCGGTCGTGCTCGCCGCCGAATTCATCATCGGTACATGGTCATCAGGCCTCGCGCTTGAGCCGTTCCACAAGGAGGCTATCGAGAGCACCGGGGCCGGTGCCGCAGCCCGCTTCATGGAGTTTCACACCGTCCAGGTCGGCGAAACTGAGGGCGTAAAGATCATCGATCTGGACCTTGAGAATGAAAACGTCCAAGATTTCGTGAAAATAATTACGGATTACGTCGCCCATTTCCAGAGCCGCGAGTTCTCAGCCAACGACGCGAGCAAGAGCTGCAAGCCATGAGCACCCTTCGGCGTCGTACTAAACTCTCCAAGAAAGAGCTCTCGCGCGGGAGGTCCACTCGCTACCTCGACACCGGGATTCCTGAGGACCCCGAAGAGTCCCTGGCCGAGGCAAGACGCCGCATCAAGGAGGCTGGATGGGGCTTTTACACGCGCAAGGACACGTACAACGGTCGCAAGTACAGTGTCACCTGGCGCCGGCGTATCGGATTGAGCGCCAACTGGGAAAGCTACAGCACCATCCAAAAGGCGTCCATCCTGTGGCACGAGCTGGTACATATCCGCCAGCGCCAGCGCATGGGCCACTCGCGCTTCGTCTGGCTTTGGGTGATGACCGCCTTCGGCCGCTGGACGCTCGAGGTACCTGCGTACCGCCAGAGCATCATTGCCTACGAGATTATGAGCCGCGGCCAGTTCAACGGGACGGAATACACCAAAAACAAGGTGGTTTCGATGCGGAAGGGGTACAAGCTTGGGCGGATCAACAACAAGCAGTACACCGACGAGACCACCAAGATCTGGCACTCGGCGCGCATGAAAGCCGCGTAACCACCCCTCGTGGTACAAATAGGCATGGCGACCAACGTCCTGCCTATTCTTTTGCTTGGCGCAGGAGCCCTACTTTTGGCTGGCCGCTCCTCAGACGACGAGGCCGGGCCAACCGTCACCCCCACGGACCTCGAGGGGCTCCAGGCCGAGCTCAATGCTCGAGGTGTGACCGACTTTACGGCACACGAGCTGACATGGTCGAACCATGTGGATGACAACCTCATACCGCCGCCCGAGTTGATGCCCAATCTCCTCAAGGCGGCTGACCTGGCCCAACGCATCCGCACTGAATACGGAAAACCTCTCGCGGTAACCTCGTCGTACCGACCTGAGCCAATGAATACCCAGGTGGCTGGCATTCCGAATAGCCAGCACGTCCGAGCGGCAGCGTTGGACCTGACGATGCCCAGCGGCACCGCGACGACGCAAGAGATTGACCGCCTGCGAATGATTGCGGCGCGCATGTGGCTCCAAGACCCATCTTTTCATGGCCTGGGCATGTACGACTCCCCTCCGGGCCGCATCCACGTGGACGTGGAGCACCCAGGCAGCACAGGGCGCGAAACGTGGCCTGTGGATAGGGTCGCCCCGTACCTGGCGCGAGCTCAAGCTGAAGCGTAACCGCCGGTCAGGCTACAATGTCTGCATGGCAGAGTCGGCAGGTTTAGTTCTCAACGGCTTTTTTGGACAGCGAAAAGGCCGGATTGATGTGGGGGACCTGGCAAGAGCCGAGGCCCAGCGACTGGACCTGAAGGCTCCGATACGCATCGGGCGTGGAGGGGCGGGCCCCGTCAGCTATAAACGGCACTTTAGGTGGCTCAAGAAGCACGCGGGGGCTGACCGCCTACTCCTGATAGGTAAGAGCTACGGGGGCCACTGGGCTCGAAAAATGCTGTTCACGCTCGCGGATAAGGACGTGCTGCTTCGCTTCGGAGAGGTTCGGCTGCTGACGGTCGACCCCAGCTTTGTGCTGCACAGCCTCAGCCACCGCAAGTTCTCCCTGCCGGGGGCCTCGAACATTGAATGCCTGAACCTGTATCAGCATGGGCCGCGCGGTGGCTACCAGATCGACGACGCTTGCAATGAAATGCTCGCGTACGTTGAGCATCAGAACATCGAGCTCAACCCTCGAGTCCAAGAGGCAGTTCGAGAGCATGTTCAGTGGTTGCATGGCGTTGGGCCGAACGGATAGACCTGAACACGGCCTCCATGCGTCGCCTATACGACAGGCGCTGCGCTCAGGTCGACGTCAAGGCTACATCCTTCGACGCTTGGCTTGTCGACAGTTACCGATACCAGCGTGGGAGGTCCTGGCTGCACGTATGAGAACTGGAGCCCGCGGATCTCAGCGCTGGGCGGCACTGGCACACCTATAACCGGTCCGACGAGCGTCGCGCCAGACAAGGTGACCACAAAATCGTCCGGGTCAATCTCGGTCAAAAATCCGACGATTGCTATGACGGTCGCACCAGCTGGAATGGTAGCGGACGGCGGCGCGAAAAACTCATCTCCAGTCCCTTCGTTGACCAGACGTACCGCAAGCAGCGCCGGGCATTGCGGCGTAGGTGTGCAGCAGATCCGACCGGTGGTTTGCGCATTGCGAGCCAACGCCGTTGCGCCGCCCACGGCCGTTTGGAATTGCGGCTGGATTGTGATCACGTCACCGACTGCGCTGGCCGGGCCAAAGCTTGACAGCACGATGCGCTCAGGCTCCACCGCGTTCGCTTTGGAGTCGAATGTAAAAGGAAAAGGCGGACTTCCGTTGAAGCTCACTGTGGCACGGCCCCGAACACGAGCGTCGGGGGTATCCGTCTCAACCTCAAAGGAGCTGAAAAAGACATAGTTGCCTACGGCGGGAACCTCGATCGTGAGTGCGGGCCCCACGTTTTCCCACGTGCCCGGGTCCGTACTTGTCACGTCGCCACTTTCGAACTGTAGACCCCAGCATGCTGTGCAATCGACATCGCCGCTATCGCCGCATTGATTGATACACGCTTGCCAGAATTGCTCTTTTGACATCGTGCAGACAAGATACCGCACCCAAGTGTATGAGTACAGCCGCTTATTGGAGCGCGTGCAGGGAATCGAACCCTGTTTCCCTGATTGGAAATCAGGTACATCGCCAGCAATGCTTCACACGCTTGATGTTTTTCGGAGCCGGCACTGGGAATCGAACCCAGGTCCTCACGTTGGCAACGTGATACTCGACCATTGAGCTATGCCGACTTGGCGGAAGGTGAAGGAATCGAACCCTATGGCTTTCACCATCCACGGTTTTCAAGACCGATTCGTCTCCGGTGACGGCACCTTCCAGTTTGATTGTGGCGGAGAGTGAGGGACTCGAACCCTCGTCGGCTTTCACCGGCCTCCGGTTAGCAACCGGGCCCCTTACCACTCGAGCAACTCTCCAGTATCAAGTGGGTGCGTTGGCACCCCGTGCAGGACTCGAACCTGCAACAAGCGGCTTAGAAGGCCGCTGCTCTTCCGATTGAGCTAACGGGGCGTAAGTTACGCCGCGCGCCTGCTCGAAAGAGCATTGATACTGGAGCTCATACCCATCCCTGACCCTGACGAACCACCGCACGAGGACCCTCTACCGCCAACGCAAAGGCGCAGCGAGAGGTTCACAGTGGGGAAGGACATCAGTTGGACGTTCATGGCTTCGCGCAGACAATACGGGTCGACCGTGCCGTGGTCAAGCTCAACCGAAAATAAAAAAGAGAGACACAGCGAGGGAATCGAACCCCCGTTTCACGGGCCACCGCTTCACCGCGGTATCGAAGCCGCGAACTTCCAATTTATGGGCCCTGGAAGTCGTCCCATGACGTGTGTGCCTCTCAGAGAGCCCGCTCGGATTTGAACCGAGGACTTAGAGGTTAAAAGCCTCCTACTCTACCAGACTGAGTTACGAGCCCAAGGGTATCAGCCTTGGTGAACCCGGAAGGAATCGAACCTTCAACCTACTGATTAAGAGTCAGCCGCTCTGCCTATTGAGCTACGGGTCCAGCACAACGTGCCCACGACCCGAAGATCGTGGGCTACAGTTTGTATTTCTTGACGGTGCCTCGGGACGGAATCGAACCGGCGACTCCCTGGGCTTCAACCAGGAGCTCTACCCCTGAGCTACCGAGGCTAAATCTGCTGTGCTCGCCAAGGATGTACCCGGCGAGCCGCATAAAGCGCTCGGTAAAAATGGGGTGTGCGACGGGAATCGAACCCGCATCTCCTGATGCACAGTCAGGAATCGTAGCCATTAGACCACGCACACCATAAGTATGGTGCTCGTCGTCTGTATGTCGCTGACTGTTCATGATGATGGTCCCGGGGGTGAGGCTTGAACTCACGACCTCGCTCTTATGAGGAGCTTGCTCTAACCGACTGAGCTACCCCGGGATACGCTATCGCGTACTCCGGCATGAGCTCGTCGTAGGTGGTCTGTCTGTTCATGGCTGAAAAGGATACCCGTATTCTGCACTTCGTCGGACGTGTACGGGTGGACCGTCTGACTGTTTTGGTAGCGGGAAACGGATTTGAACCGCTGATTTCCGGATTATGAGCCCAGTGCCTTACCTGACTTGGCTATCCCGCTTCATTTTTTGGAAGGCCTTTGCGACGGATTACGAGAAAGATCCCGCTTCCACTTCGGCCATTTGGCCACTCTTTCCTCTGCTCGTTTCGCTCCCGCCAATATCTCAGCGAGAGTGGGGGACCTGAGAGGGGAACTCGGTCGACACGGGTGGACTTGAACCACCGTCTCCGGTTTATCAGACCGGCGTCCATCACCAACTGGACCACGCGTCGAGTCGGTAATGCTAATGTCGTCGTTGTTGTTCATCTTCTTGTCTCTCGTGGTACCGGGTGGGGGACTTGAACCCAACCAACCCTCTGCATGTAAAACAGTCGCTCTGCCAAATTGAGCTAACCCGGTATAGGGGCAAACGACCCCAATCCGGGGGCCCGCTTAGGCTTCACGACGCTTTGTTGGATGACAGGACGGGAATCGAACCCGTGAAATTCGGTTTTGCAGACCGACGCCTTAACCACTCGGCCACCTGCCACAAGGGATTGGCAGCCCGCCAGAGAATCGAACTCTGCTCGCCGGTTTTGGAGACCAGCAGTGCCACCAGGGCGCGAACTATATGCGGAATACATACAGAGACGCCAAAGTGGTCCGAGGAGGTTTAACATGGTCATGGTCTTGATCTTTGTAGTGGAGCCGGAGGGAATCGAACCCTCAACCTTCTGCTTGCAAGGCAGTTGCTCTCCCAGTTGAGCTACGGTCCCGCGAGTACTATGTTCGGCTCCCAGCGGGAGCTAACTCGCGGCTCGTGTGGCGGGACGTACGGGACTCGAACCCGTCACCTTTCGGCTGACAACCGATTGCGCTACCAACTGCGCCAACGCCCCGTTTGTATCGGGAACGCTATCGTTGGTGATGTTGGTGTCAGTGTTCATGGTCTTATCTCTTGGAGGCGTTGGAGCCCGGTGCAGGAATCGAACCCGCGTCTGAGGTTTACAAAACTACAGCTCTACCATTGAGCTAACCGGACGAAATCGGATTCGCCGGCTGCCAGTGGCAGTGTCGGGTGGGGAGCGGCCCCGGTGAAATGTGTCTCTACACCGGGGAAACGCTCAACACGCGACGTGATCGCCAATAAAGGCAATCGACCACATGGCGGCCGGCTTGGCCGTCGCGGTGGTCGTAGTGGTTGTCGTGGAGCGTTTCATCGGAGTGCGCGCAGGAACCTGCGCTTCGAAGACAGGTCTACACCCCGTCGGCACGACCGTCAACAGGATCGGCAACTTTTTTTTCTGAGGTGTCACGTTGCCTAGGTCCGAATGCTACAAAGAGATGTGGACCCTGAAGAGAGCATGATCATCAGAGACGGACTCAAGGACATAGCCGCTCGCGTACGCGCCTCACTCACTAAGCGTGAGCTCGAGATTCTCGACATGAGGTTCGGGCTCGACAGCGAGATCCCCGACGCCGAGCGTGCCACCACTGCCCAGATCAACGCTGCGTGCGACCGAGCGCTCGAGCGGCTCAAGGACTTTAAGAAACGCCTTGACGACCCCAAAACATCGGGCTAAGACAGGTCCGTGGCTCACCGCCTGCTCAATACATACCCCACGTGGCACCGCGTTCTCGAACGCGAGATGTGCCTGCGTGGGGGTATTGAGTAGCGACGGTCGGCAAAACCGTTCGTACCCCGCGCAGGACAACCCGCGGGCGTCGTTCAATCGGTTAGGATCCCAGGCTTTCAACTTGGAGACGGGAGTTCAAAACTCCCCGCCCGCACCATCGCTACGTAGTCTTTTGACTCCGTAGCTCAGCTTGGTTAGAGCTGGAGGCCGTTAACCTCTGTATGCGTAGGTTCGAATCCTACCGGAGTCGCTACCACTTAGATCGGGAGCCGAGTGCCGAACTCGGTCTTTCGCATTCAAAGTACGAAATCCTGACCTCAGGTCTCCCGAATGGTCCGTGGGGTGAGAATCGAACTCACCTGCGCGAACGCTGTCGGTTTACAGCCGACTTCGCCACCTTGGCTGTTCCCACGGATAGTTGTGTGTCCGTAGAAACTGGATATCGTTCGTGTCGTTTCATCATCGCGTCTCTTTCCCGTGGTCGGGGTAGAAGGATTCGAACCTTCGATCTCCTGGTCCCAAACCAGGCGTCCACTCCAAACTGGACCGCACCCCGAGAGCGCGGCGCCTAGGATTCGAACCTAGAACCGCTCGGTCCGTAGCCGAGTGCTCAATCCGTTGAGCTAGCGCCGCATGCTTCGGCGCGTTCGGGTTGTTTTCCCCGCGTGCGCCTTACGCTAATTGATCGCCTGGCCGGGCGATCTGCGTACGATTCGGGCGCAGCGGGCACACTAGGTACGCATACAACTGTCCCTGAAGCAGGCCAGCTTGCGCGGCGTTGCCTTGGAGACGTTGGAGCTTAGTACCTGCGTTCATCGAATTGAGGTTGTATGCCACGCCTCGCGCGTCGTCAACCATCTTTTTCAATTAAACCGCGCTAGCCGACTGCGATGTACTCTTCGACGTCCTGTAAACCGGGACGGACGTACGGATTAGGGTCGAAGACCTGCCTCCCGTTGTACATCACCACCGCGTGGTCGGTGCCCCTCCACGACGTTCCTAGAGCCACGCAATAGCCAGGAGGCTCAATGTCTGTGAACCTGACCTGAACTCCGTGTCGACGGAACCATCGCTCGAGCTCGGCGTCCCACACATCCTCGGGTAGCAGGACGAAGTTCGGAATGGACTCGATAGGCCAATGCAAGATGGACGCGAGGCAGGCTGCCACGCAGTTGCCATCTACCTCGCTGAAAATGCTCTGGTGGACGGGAAGCACTGCCCTACGCAGTGCCTTCAATGAGAACCAGTGGCAAAGCGTCGGCCTCTGTGCCATTCGGCGGGATGGCTCGGACCACCAGGTCGTCCGGAGGAAGATTTCCATCCTTGGTCACGACGATCAGCTTGGGCTCCGGGCTGTCCGCCATCTGCACTCCCTTGAGATCGACGAAATCCTCCGGGTCCACCGTCGAACCGGGAGCCATCACCGACTCAAAGACCCAATCTGGATCTGCCGGAATGCCGCTGATGACCACGATGTCACCCTTCTTTTCCGGTAAGAAGACAAACGGGGCCACTAATGGTCCAACGTCCTCAAAGTTGGAGACGCCCATCACATTGACACTCTCGACCGCCAAGTTGGCCCGCTCAATCGCGTAGGCCTCAGCATCGGCGAGCGTATCCCAAAGGCGATTAGCGACGCCCCCAGAGTCCGCGACGACCTTCATCCCGGGCAGCGAAGCATCCCAGAGCTGAACGATATACTGATTCTGGTTCGGGCCCTGTGCGCCAACGGTCGCCCATCTGAACTCACCGAGGCCATCAATCATCACTGCCCCCTCAGACACCTCCTGAGGCATCAAGCTAGGGACCACCGACCCCTGAGGCACCAGGGTAGCAATCGCGCCCGTCGCACCGGTAAATCCGACCTCGGGAAGGCCACCTGTCGCCCCCGTGGCACCCGTAGGGCCGGGGAGGTCACCTGTGGCACCTGTGGCACCTGTGGCTCCTGTGGCTCCAACGTCACCGTTTCCACCATTTCCACCACTTCCCTGGGCGCCCTCTTCCTCTTCTTCGCCACCTCGCCCCATCAAAAAGAAAGCCGCTCCAGCCAAGAGAATTAGGGGTAATGCGCTGTTTGCCATATCGGTCTCGTCTTCCCGAGCTAGTCTATCAGCTCGAGCAAAATCTTTGAATCTCCGCCGCCTTTTGTCGGGCCCTGGTACTGGCACGGAGGCAGAGGATCGTACTGCGTCCCCGCGGTTTTACACCCATCACCATGCAAGGGTCCAGCCGCCATGCCGCAGGGCGGATTTTCACGCTGCACGCAAACATCGCAGCCCAACGGAAAAACACCGGAAACATCCTCATTGCCAGTCGCGCCCACCACGGGACCGAGTATCACCGGATTGGGCTGGCCATCTTGATCAATCGTGATCTTCAGCTTGTTCGAATACCCATCGACCAGGCTGATATCGAGCGTGTCAAACCAGTTCGGATTCTGCATGTTGACCTCCGCCTTGGTGGCCCCGCAGCCCACGGCTTGGCCAAATGCGAACGTCGCGTTGAGGTACGAGCTCCCGATGGGGAGCTCGCGCTCGCCATCTAGTGCAAAGGAGCACTCGAGCCCGGTGCCGTTACAAAATCCCCAGTCGTCAGCCATGATCTCCGAGTCGGCCCCGAAGGCCACGTACACGGTGGTCGACGCCCCGCGAATAGACAGCGGCGCCGCACCACCATGGGATGGATAGGGGCAGCCGCACAAAAGAACAAATGCGAGTAACTTCTTCATGGCTGGATCACCCGAAAACGTCAGCGTAATTGGTAGTGGTCGCAGGCGGCTCGGGCTCATTGCCATTCACCGGCTCGAAGTTCCAGCTCATATTGAGCGGCTGCAACCCAGCAGTGCCCGAGCGGACCCACGAGCACGCAAGGTACTCATCATCGAGCACGCACAGGTTGTTGCGGATCGTGCTGGAGATGTCCACATGGTTGCCCGCACCAGTGAAGTTGCCGGCGCTGATGGTGTACGTGTTGTTCAGCTGGATGTACCCGAAGCCAGCCGGATTCGATGCCGGGCGAACGCGATAGAGCCTCAGGGCAATCGTCTCGCCCGCGCCCGGGGCAAGTACGGCCGACCAAGAAAGCCGAACCAGACGTACGGGCCCCGGGATCCTCAGTTTTTGATAGCTGGCAGTCGTGCCATTGGGCACCAAGCTTGTGGTCGAGCGCTCGCCGAAGCTAGCAATCAGTAGCCCAGACAACGCCGGCTCGAGGTTTATGCTGGACTGATACGGATTGAGCGACATCCCGTCTCAGTGTACCAGATTGCCTAGAAAATGAGATCTCAGTTACGAAGGCGGCCGGGCCAGCCGCCTTCCCAAGACGCACCCCACATGACACGGGACTCCGGGCCACTCTATCCAGCTCAGCTACCGCAGGCGCCCATGCTCCGCAGCGGGGATTTGAACCCCGGACGCACCCGGTGATGCGTGCGAGGAGACTAAACCCGGAGATGACCGTCAACTACCGAGATCCCGAACCTAGAAGGTCGCGTCGACGCCCACGGTGACCATATAGGTCTCGTCAGCTGGGCCGATGGCGCCAAGCGTGTTGCCATCCACCGAGAAGATGTACAAGGACCCAGCAGGCACAGTACCTGCTGCAAAGCTGAACGACACGGGTGTATTGGGCGCTACTGCCAATGGTCCCGACGTTCCCACGACAGCAAATGGACCGCCCGCGGGCCCGGCGGTGACCGTAAGCGTCAGCATGTCCGTAGGGATAGTCGCCGTACCGGAGACGATGATCGTCATGCCCCGAACCGTGAACTCGCGGGGGGCAATGCCGAATAAGGACACGCTCATTGAGGCCGTGATCGTATTTGTGACCTGAGAAAACAGGACCGGCAGCGGGATCGAAGTTGGAATGACGAGCGCACCTGCGCCTTCCGTCTCGAAGTTCGAACCGGTCCCGATCAGGAAACCGGAGGTGCCGCCTGAGTCTGAGGGCTGGTTGATGCTTCTATTGAAAAAGTTGTCGTCAGACATTTCGATTCACCCTCTCCCTATCTTACCGTAGTTTGCGCTTGGCCGTCTTGCGCTCGCCATCTAGTGCAAAGGAGCACTCGAGACCGGTGCCGGTGCAGAAGCTCCAGTCGTCCGCCGTCACCTGGGAATCGGAACCGAATGCTACGTACACCGTAGTATCCGAGCCGCGAACAGAAAGCGGAGAGCCTCCTCCACCATTACTGGGGTAAGGACAGGCGCACAGGAGAATGAATGGGAGTAGGTATCTCATCTATTTGAAAAACCCCTGTAATCGGCTCAAGAAAGCCGCTTCGCCGGCGGCCACGGTGGGGGCCACGGCGACCTCGCCGGCGCTCAGGGCGAACTGCCGATTACGGTCATTGTAGAGCAGCGCCGGCGAGGACTTGATGTACTCGACCGCCACCTTAAGCTCTGCATCGAACGTATCCCAATTGAGCTCATCGACGACAGATGTCATGCCCTCCGTCACCGTGATATCGGTGATGAGCAGGGTCGAGTTTGGCTCGATTGGACCGGTATACGGCTCCCCTTGCACTTCCTCGATCGCCTGTACCAGGACGTAGATAGGCGCAAATAGGAAGTTGATCTCCGGATTTGCCTCAATCGTGGACTTCATCCGAACGGAGACTTCCTCCAAGGACCAGCCCGTCGTAGCGACCAGGATCCTGGGAAATGGCCCCATCATGACTATGTTCAAGGTGTCGTCTGAGGTAGACCACACCTTCACATTGCTGAGCGCCTCAACATCCTTGTCGATCGGATCATCCGGTACTCCGCCATCCTCGTCACCGCCGCGGGTCATGAGGAAAAGGGCTGCACCGCCCAATAGTAGAATGGGGAGCATATTCGCCGCCATGATTTAGTGTATCAGCTATCGACGAGCCTTGCGCCCAGGGTTCTTCTTCACCACTTCGGACACCGTCAGGCCGTACCACTTGCGCGTGTCATTCACGGCATCAATTAGCGTGTCTTTGGTCGAGTGCCCCACAGGCCCACGTTCATCAAAACGAGTCGACTGCCATTTCCCAGGGTCACGAGCGCTGCGGGTAATCAGGGCGTAGTAGTCCCCATTGTCCGGGTCAACTAGCTTGACCGCGTTGATGCCCGCCTCATCTGGACCCTCAATCGATGAGGGCTCGAGGATCACGTGCCACCCGGCTTCGTCGAGGACATGGATCTCCTGCTCGTGGCGAGGGGAGTGATGAATGGGATTGCGCTTGGCCACCTTACGCTTGGCCTTGCGGGGGTTCGACGCCATCGGTATTCGGAGCATCGAGTCCGTAAACCTGAAGTCCTTGTTGCGGCCCTTGTTGGGAACGAATCCCATGCTGAGGTACCACTTCTCAAGACGCCCCTTGGAGGACCCAAACTCGGAAGTAGGCGACACCGTAACGGTCACCCCGTTAGCATCGGCCCAATCGAGCGTATCCCTCATGGCCATGGACGCACGCCCCTCTCCTCGTCCCTGCTTCGGAACCGAGATCAGGTCCACCGAAAGGTGCTGATCCTTCGGATGGTACGAGGCCTGGAACTTGTCCAGTCCGTACTTCTCAGCAATCGCGCCGCGCTGCATCTTCCAGCTATCGGCAGGATTCCGCTTCGCCCTGCGCTTCGACTTGCCGGGGTTCGCCATGTAATACATGACAGGCACCTCCTTGATGCCTAACTGCCTGGCAGCAATCACTCGATGGTGGCCGTCTAAAATGAACGGGGCGATTCCGCGTCCCTTCTTGATGATGACCGGGTTCACAAACCCACGGATCCGTATGTCCTCCTTGAGCTTCTCAATGTGATCTGCGTCTTTTACGGCCAGTCGCTTCAGGGAGATATTGGGGTCTGCAATAGCCTCAAGCTTCTCAACCGTCATCGTGCCCTCGGCCTTGTTCCCCATGAACGGCCACCGCTCAGACAGCGAATCCGGATTGCGCTTGGATTCAGGGTTCCCCCGCGTATGCCGGGCCTCCTCGCGCACTGCCTTGCGAACCTTTGCGATGAACCGACTGTGGTTGTCCTCGCCGATCCGATTTGCCGCGCTGCGTACACCGGCGCCGAAGTGATCCTCGTACCTAAAGGCCTCCAACCACTCGCCCACACTGACGCTTGTCACCGCGCGCCCGGCCCCATGAATACGACGGGCAATCATCTCTGCGAGTTCATCCTGCGTGATAGCGACACGCCGTCCAGCCGGATTACGCTTGGTAGCCTTCTTCTTGGCCGCCTTGCGCTTGGCAGGCTTGCGCTTGGCAGGCTTGCGCTTGGGATTATCCCATGGCCGCATGTGCGACCCACGCGTCCGTGCGTCGGTCGATCGGCCGCCAAATTGATCCTCCAGCCCAATCGGGTCGTCGGTGACTTCTGACCAGGCCGTCTCCTCGGATGTCTCCTGGTAGAGATCCTCAAGTATCGCCCGCTTCACGTCGTACCCCTTCTCGGTGAGGTCAAGCGCTCCCTCCTTCTGTCCGAGGTATCCCTTTTTGACTAGCGACTTGTAGAGCTGCTCGCTGAACTTCTTGATGAAGTTGCTTCTCGAGGTTCCCCTTCTCGTGAAGTAAATCGCGGCCATTTCCTTCTTGTTCAGGTCATCCGGATTACGCTTGGCCGTATTGCTAATGTGGACATCGACAAGATCAAGGATCCCTGAGGCCTCTACCGGCTCTAGTGAACGGACCTCCTTATGAATGGTGTCATCGTCACCCCAGATCCCGTACGAATACTCGTAACGAAACTCGTCATCGGCGTCCATGTCGGTGACATTCTCAAAGCCTACCCACCACGTCTGATCGTCGAGGTCCTTCAGCCACTCGTTGGCACCCAAGCTTACCCAACCTTTGATATTCTCGCTTCTCTTCAGGCGCGGGTTCTTGCGCTTGGCAGGCTTGCGCTTGGCCGGCATGTGATAGCCGGCAGCTTTCCACTGCTGTCTAAAGGCGCGTGCACCACAATTGCGCTCAGCCTTGACCTTCGCAGACTTGCTGCCCTTCATCTTCTCAAGATGAGCGCCGAACTTCTCCAGGTTTGCCTTGGTCGGCGCCTTGTCGTAGGCAGTCCATAGTCGCTGGCATCGCTCGATGAGTCGTTGCCATTCAGGTTTTGCTTTTGCCATTAGATCTGTTCCTTCTTGGACGCTAGATCTCGTGCAACGATTTTGCGTACATCTGCCACCTTTTTACTCGACGAAGCGCGCATGAGGCCAAGGTGTGACTCAAGCCTTTCCTCGCGCTCAGGCGTCGGACCGGCCTGATATGCGCCCCACAGATGGTATGCCCTGCGAATCATCTGCCGAGATTCGGGCTCTTTCTTTGCCGACGCCGAGGCGCCCGTATTCCGGCTCAAGAGACTGCGTAGACCCGAAATGGCAGAGGACATCGTCCTCATCCTATCAGGATTCGCCGGATTCCGGTAAGGCTCGCTGCTCTGCGGGCGGCAGTGCAAGCTGGTCTTCGCCCGGTAGCGCGCGCTGCTCTTCGCCAGATAACGCAAGCTGACGCCTCTTGAGCTCCCTCTCGATTACCTCGAGCGGGACCTCCCACGGCGCCGCAGACAGTAGGAAATCCCTAGCCTCCGTCAGCCCAGCCAACTTGCCGCGCTCGAACTCCTGCCCCGGGTCGACTGTGGGAGGCGCAGACGGGGGTGGGGGCACGGGAGTTTGGTCCGGGCTGCGCTCCCGCTGCTTCTTAGGCAACGGGAACGGCTCCCCGGTGTTGAACTCGGCCCATATCTTCTGCTGCCTATCCCTGGAGGCACCCGTGAGCTTGTAGATGTTCGCCACCGTGAACACTTCCGGCGCCTGCAAGAAGCCAAATACACGCTCTTTTTGCTCCTGCGTCCAGCGCCGACCGACCTTGTGGCGCATGCTCTCCGGCTCATCCATCCGCACTGCATCACGGCCTAAGACGGTAGATTCCGGCTCAGGATCGAGTCCCAACCACTGCCGGGCGTACGGGAGCTTGACCCGGAGAAGCTTAGCGATAGCCACCGGCTCCCAGCCGCGCCCGGCGAGCTCGACGGCCTTTTCCTTCATCGCAATGGGATAGCGACCGCGGCGACGGTGTTTGTACCCCGCTTCAATCAGCCAATTGGTGATCGTCGGCGCACTGACCTCGTATTTACTCGCAATGTCGCGCAGCTCGGCGCCACCCTCAAAGTCGAGCTCAATGTCGCCCATGTGCGCATCGAAGATCTCTCCGGTGCGCCCCCACTTACGGCCCATGCTCGAAGCTTACCAGTACTGATCGACGACCAACATCAAAAGATTGTAGAGGTCGTTGATCCGCTTCCCACCATCGGCTACCTGGGCCTCAGACTTGGTCCGACGGATGGTCTGGCTACCAGCCTCGGGGATCACCATGTAGCCGATGTAGCGCCCGTCTTGCCGAGTAAGGTTGTCCTCGTAGATGCTGATCCCGTACGACACGTTCGGACCGATCCTGCGCTCAATAAACACGCGCTTCAGCGGCGGGTAGTTGTTGTAGGGAGACCCGGACGCAGAAGGATAGTTCTGCAAAGAGACCATCTCTTCCTCAACCGCCTTGAGGCGATCTCCGTCGAGCTCCCCGAGATCAGCAGCCGCCTTCTTTGCCAAGATTAGCGCACTGGAACGGCCCGGCGTGACGCCGATATTCTTCCAGCCAGATTGGCTAAATCCCACGGTCCAACGCCATGCGCGCCACTCCCAGTCACCGTTGCTCAGCTCCCGGATGTCCCAGCGAGCATCCCCCAACTGGCCGCCTTCGGCCCCAGCATACGGGGCGGGCGGCGGGGGATCGCCGTCGCCACCACCATTGCCAGGATCGGGCTCCGATCCGGGTCCAGGGTCAGGCTCCGATCCGGGGCCAGGGTCAGGCTCCGATCCGGGTCCAGAGTCGGGCTCCGATCCGGAATCGGGCTCGCCGGCCGAATCCGGATCGGTTTCCGGTTCCTCTCGGCCTTTAGCAATGAGGAGCGCTGCGGCTCCACCCATCAACAGCAACGGTAGCGCGCGAGAGGCCATATCAGCCCTCGGAGAAGGTTCGTTTTTGGAAATTAAGGATGTACGCCATGATCGAGCGCTTGAACGCGAGGACGTCATCCGTTTCCGCAAGATCATCGATCCTGGTCAATTCAACATCCTCAGCTGTGGGCCCAAACCACAAAACCCGTCCATCATCGCTCCCCATGAAGTCAGTGAATGCCTCAACGGCCGAGGCCGCCATGCCTTCGTTGTTCTCACTAAGCTCGGCACCGGCGGTAACAAGGGCACCGACAGATCCAGCCTTGTCCCAAAAGGTGGGGTCCGTCGCCGTGTAAACCTGCACGCCCGGAAGGGCCTTGGCCTCCTTCGCAGCGAATCTTGTCGCGTCAATCCGGGTGTTTCTCGCCAAGAAACTCTTGGTCATGCGACGGCTCAGACCGCGAAGTCCGGTGCCCACCGCGACAGCCGTCCATAGCGCCGCGAACGCGAACTCTCCAGCTGATTGCTGATCGGCACCCTCGTCGCCCAACGTGAAAATGTAGCCGAGCGCGGACTGCGGGTTGGCAACGAAGGTCGTATACCACCAGCCCTCGGCGTCCTGCTTCGTCATCAGTAGCCCAGCCTCGCGGCGCTCACCGAGCCACTTATCGAGGACTTTGATGGTCCAGGTACTGCCGACCTCCACGGTCTCCATGTTGGGAGATACCCCTACTTCCCATGGCTTTACCTCACCAACACTCGACGCGGTGAAACCTGAGCCATCACCATCCTGGGGATCGGTAAGTCCGTCATTGTCAGCTTCCTCACCGCTTCGCATAAGCAAAAGAGCGGCTCCGCCAAGCAGTAATACTGGGAGTAAATTCATTGCCATTTCTTGTTTTTCCCTTGCGACAACTATACACCTTCAAAACGTTCGCATTTGGAACTTGAGGATATAGTCCATGATCTCTTTGTTGAACTCGAGGACCGTAGGAGTCTGCGGAAGATCCGCGATCTTCTCCTTCGTACTACCCAAGAATGCCGAGTTTGTCTCGGTGAAATCTAAAAAGGCATCCAAAGCGCTCGCTGCAATATTCGGGTCTTCATGGGACATGACCGCGCCAGCGGCCACCAGCCCTGCAAGTGTAGCAACCCCCTGCTTCGCGGAGAGTGACGAAACCTTCTCTTTCCCCCAGATCCCGCCTTGGTCTGCGAGGTACTTGAAGTAGGCCTTGGACCACCTCTCACCTCCGTACTTCATGGACTCCTCAAAGGTCTTGCCGTACGCCTCGTACGTTGTCACTGGAATCAATGCCGTACCAGCGGCGGCAGCGTCAGCCGCAGCCTGCTGCTCGATCAGTAGGAAATGCTTTTGCATCATCGCAGTGAACTGCAATCGACCCGCGCGAACCTCCCACACACTTAGCAGGGCTGTAGATGCAGGGGCCGGAGCACCACCCAATGATGGCGCAAAGATGACAGGGGGAGGCGCGGGCGCAGGTGCATGCAGCTGCGTAATAGTGAAACCTGGGTCCTTTACAGCTTTTCGGAAAATACGAGACCCAATACCAAGCCCAGCTGCAAGCCACAAAAAGCCGTAAATCGCCGTACCAACCTTTTGCTGGGTCTCCTGTTCGTCGCTGAACATGGAACCGATGAACGTTATCGGTCGCTCCACCAGGTTAGTCCACCACCAGCTTTGGCTGTTTTGCTTCGTCGCAAGGCTCCCAGCTTGGCGACGTTCATCCAAAAATTTGTCGAGCACCCTGATCCGCCAGCTACTACCCTCGCGCTTGACGCTCCCGTCCGCAGAAAAGGCGACCTCTGAGGGTTCAATGTCACGAATCAAGTTGGGGTCGAAATCGGAGACTGCCTCGGCACCGGAATCTTCGTCCTCGCCGCCCTTTTTCATGAGCAAAGCGAGCGCTCCTACCCCGATGACGGAAATAGGGAGAAAGAGAGATCGATCCGCCATGCCCTATGGTATCAGGCGTATGTTATGATTCCTAGGCCGTGATCTACCTCGATTATGCCGCGACCACACCTGTCGACGAACGCGTAGTAGAAGCTATGCTGCCGTACTTCACAGAGGTATTTGCCAACCCCTCGAGCAAGCATAGCTGTGGGAGAAAGGCCGGGGCGGCGGTGCGGAAGGCCCGACTACAGGTTGCCAACGCGATTGGAGCCGACCCCTCAGAGATAATCTTCACGGGAGGGGCCTCCGAGGCCACCAACCTCGCCATCAAGGGCATCGCCTGCCAGTACGACGAGCCCATGCACTTCATCACGAGTGCCTTTGAGCACAAGGCCACGATCAACGCCCTAAAAGCACTCGAAGAAGAGGGGCACGAAGTGACCTATCTTAGCCCGAGTAAAGACGGCGTTATTTCCGTGCAAGATGTAGCGGACGCAATCAGGGAAAACACGGTGATGATTTCCCTAATTCACGTGAACAACGAAATCGGCACGATTCAGCCCATCGAGGAAGTCGGAGCCCTAGCCCAAGACAACGACATCCTTTTCCATGTGGATGCCACGCAGAGCTTCGGGAAGATGCCGATCGACGTGGATGACATGGGCATCGACATGCTCAGCCTGTCGGGTCACAAGGTGTACGGGCCGAAGGGGATCGGCGCGCTGTACTTGCAAAGCAGCATTCCGCTGGAATGCCAGATCTCCGGGGGCAGCCAGGAGGGTGGACTACGGGCGGGAACGCTCAATGTCCCCGGGATCGTCGGGCTTGGAAAGGCCGCGGAGATCGCACAAAATGAAATGCGCCAAGAGTGGGCGCGACTTGAGCAGCTCGAGCTCGCGTTCTTACAGCTTGTCTACGATCGCATTGGCTACGCGCATCTCCAGGGATCGCATGATGCCAAGGTGCCTTGGATCACGAACCTGTGCTTCGAAGGCGTCGATGGGGAGGAGCTCCGCGACGCGCTTTGCGCCAGTGACATCTGCGTGTCCCGCTCATCTGCATGCTCGAAATCGAAGGCTGCATCGCACGTGCTTGAGTCAATCGGATGCCCGTCAGAGCTGAGGGACTGCGCCATCCGCTTCAGCATGGGCAGGAAAACGACATACGACCGCCTGAAAAAGGCGGTCGTAGTCCTAGAGAATCTCGTCCACCGAATGCGGACGAGCGACTATCAGGTCGAATCCTCTGCTTCGCTGCCAGCGCCCTGATCCCCGGAGTCCTCAGTGGGCACGCTGGACGGAGCGGGTGCCGGTGCGTCTGCCGCGGCGGCCGCGACATGTCCCTCGGACTTTCCGATTTTCCCGATACCACGACTGACCGCGTAGCTGGCAGTTCCGCCCCATGCGAGGCTCAGCGTATCGAACATTCTTTCGAACTGTTCGGGTTCAAGATCGATGCCGAAGAAGAAGGCAGCAAAAGTGGTCACGATCATGACCAAAAATGCTTGCCATTCCGTACGTGATTTGAGCTTTTCAAACGCTGACATGCCCCGACTTTACCAGAGTAAGTCGTAGTCAGGTAAGTTGTGATACACTCGGTATGTGGACGTACGCAAACTGAAGCGTGCTTGGGCAGCATTTGATGCTTTCGCCTACACCAAACACGAGATGAACCGAGCCACCCAAGAGCTCGATAAGATGAAGGCTGCGGCCAACTTAGGATTGGAAGTCTCCGATAAGATTGGGTACGCAGTAGACGGCACATTCAATCGGGATGATCTGATAGACTCGCTCTTCCTGGGCGTCAATTTGGCACCCAGGATCAACCCCAAGCTTTGGAATAGGGTTCCATGGCGCTTCAAAAAGCCAAACGAGTAAACAAATATCTCCAAGATCTCGAGCAGGAGATCGTGCGCAGATATACGCCAAGCAAGGGGTGGTGCGAAATTGATCACTGCCAAGAGTGTCAGGCCGCCGAACTCCGAATCGACGCTGCGCTCGACGCTGCGGAGCGGGCGTATTCAGTCGCCGCCTACGAGTCTCAGGTCGACGGCGGGTCTTTGGACCAGGTCTACAATGAGGGCCTACAAGACGGACGCCGTGAAGCAACAGCCATGGCACACCGTTGGGCTAGCGACGCGGCGAACCGAGCTGCGACTGCCGCAAAAAGCCACTGGTACCGCCGAGGGCTTCAGGACGGCCGGGCCAGCGCGCCGCCGCCCAAGCTTCTACAAGCAGAGCTGGACCCCACAAGGCTCAAGGCCCTGCGAAAAGAGTTCTTCGAAGAGGCGCTCGATGATTGCCACGTCATCGGAGAATCAAATCCACAGATGAAGCCGGCGGCTAACGCTATTCGACACCGCATCAAAAAAAGGCTGAAATGAATCTCGCAGATATCGCCGCGACATTGAAGAAGGCTCGCGTTCATATCGACGCTGAAGATCCACTCGTCAGCCACGCCGTAAAGGAAGTGGGGACGTACGTATGTGACGTCCTCTTCCAAATGGGGATCCGGACCTACGACCCCGACGTCGCCATGGCCATCGCACGCCAGATGCTCGATACGCTCGGATCCGATAAGGACCACTGGTCTAGCTACATGCAGACCGACGCGCCAAAGATCAACGAGCAGATCAAGTCGATGTTGAGCATGACCGACAAGGCGTCTTGAACTCCGTCGCGCCCTGTCGGAGGATCTGGAATCCGCGATCGTTGCACTTGGTGCATTTGATCTTCTTGGCAGGCCGGGGACGCGCCTTCTTCTGCGGCGGCGGCTCTTCAGGGACGCTCTCTTCACCATCCATTGAATAGCGATTGATGAAATCCCCGAAGGACCTCACAAACGTTCTGATGGTCTCCTGGACGTCCATGTCGAGCCCCTCGACACCCATGTCGAAGACCTGACGCTTCTCTTGGCTCGAGAGAATGCCGTACGCGACCGACACTTCCTTGAATCGCTCTTCGGCCCGCGGGTCATCAGGATTTCGGTCCGGATGGCACTCAAGGCATAGGCGGCGATAGGCCTTGCGGACTTCCTGCTCAGTCGCCATCGGGGACACGCCAAGTACCGTGTACGGGTTCATGTCCCCACCACCTTGCGTACCCACATATCGATCTCTAGCTGCTCATCAAAGCACATCGCTCGCCATATCCTATCTAGGCGCTCGGAAATCTCGCCCTCCTCATCGGGCGTAATCCCCAGCTCGCGCTTGGACAGCAAGCGGAAGACGACGGCCTGGTACTCGGCGATCTTCAACTCTTATCCTCCGGCTCCAGCGCCGCCTCAAGCTTGTCCAGCCTCGCACGCAGCTTCTTGAGCTCATTGGACACGCCCATGAAAAGCGCGTGTGCGGCAGGCTCGCGCGCGAAGGGGTGAGACATGCCGATTGGAAGAGCCTTCGTGGGCATATCCTTCTGCGCATCCGCATGCGCCTTTCGATACGCATCCTCCGGAGTGGCCTTTGTCTTGAATCCGAACTCGTCAATGAAGTATTCGAATTCTTCGCTAGCGATCGGTTTTCCGTCTATTCCTACGATTCCCATATTGCCTCATCTGCTTCGGGGTCAAAGAGCCGCACTATAACGTCGACTCGGGGGTTTTTCTTGTCGTATTCAGGCGGGAGATAAAATCCTCACGTGTACTTGTCGGCAGTGCCATTCGGCCTGTCGCCCACCCACTGTACACCCTTGGGCAGCTTGATCTTCTTGGTGTAGAACAGGGCATCCTTGATGCCCTTGTGGACGTTCTCTGGGTCCGCGTGAACCCCGTTGGCGAAGTACGCTCGAGTGAAAAGCATGACCGGCGCCACCACCGTCGAGACGAGTGGTACTGGGCGAACGCCGGCTGCGGCTGCACACATACGGACCGCTTTGCAGTACTCCCAGTACGCAAGGATCGCTTTGGACTTCTTTGTGCCATTCCTATTCGTGGTCGTATAACCGCGACATTTCCCGGGTATCGTAAACCTAATAGACCGCATTTTCGATGTTCGAATTGGCGAAGTCCCAGTTGATGAGCTTGTCCATCACCTGGTCGAAATACTTCGCCCGGTCAGCTTGGTAGTCCAGGTAGTAGGCGTGCTCCCACAGGTCAATCGTCAGCACCGGGGATACGCCGTAGATCAGCGGGAGCGCAGCGTCGGCCCCCGACATGACCCACAGTGAGTCACCTTTGACGCCAAGCCATAGCCAGCCAGATCCAAACAGATCGAGCGCGCGCCGGCGCATCGTCTCCCGAAACTTCTCGAACGTCCCAAAGTTGATGCGGATGCCATCAGCAATCGCACCCTTGGGTGGCCCCCCGCCATCTGGCTTGAGCGAGTTCCAAAAGAAGGTGTGGTTCCAAGCCTGAGCCGCCATGTTGAACATGGTGTTGAACGGCAGCTGCTGGGGGAGCTCGTAGAGATCGTCGGGAACCGGCTCCTTGGCGCTCGCGAACAGGATTGTCTCCAAGCTCGTATTTTCAGGCATCGCCTGCACCTCGGCAAATGCATTGAGACGATCCACGTATTTCTTTTGGTGGACCTCGTAATGAAGCTGCATCGTCCTCCCACTGATCGTGGGTTCCAACGCATTCAAGGCATACGGAAGTGGCGGCTGGATGAATTTCATCGTCCAACAGCATCGTACCAAAAAAACGGCGGCCCATGGATCATTCCATGAGCCGCCGGGACCGGGGCTTCCCTGGTCATTACGGACGCAACGCCCGCTGTGACTCTACGAGCCTCATCATAGACCATCCGGCCCCAAGGCTTGAAACCTCGCGTTGACAGCCTCACGCAGCTCGGCGGCGCGCTCGTTCTGCCCTTCCTTCGGGATCGGCGTCCCAAAGGAAGCCAGCGTGACCTTGTGCTCGATGTCGAGGCCGACCTGCTTCGCGCGCCTTTTTAGGTTGGCCGTCGCGGATGAGCCTGTGCTCGAGGGGCACACCT
>Ga0307378_10003024_pt1 | contig 24987 bp, 22 predicted proteins | sample UN1MG_FD_202238 | JGI IMG/M metagenome (GOLD analysis project Ga0307378, IMG submission 202238) | Soil microbial communities from Risofladan, Vaasa, Finland - UN-1 | ecosystem: Environmental > Terrestrial > Soil > Coastal area > Acid sulfate soil | place: Finland: Risofladan, Vaasa | collected...
GTAATCCGGAGGTCCGATACGCCGAGACGCGGCACAACATCGGCTGGCGCATCGCGGACGAACTGGCCGACCGGGTCGGCGCCGGACCCTGGAAACAGAAATTCGACGCCGAGGTGGCCGATCCCGACAAGTCGGGACTGGACCGGCGGAAGGTCGTTCTAGCCCGGCCCTTGACCTACATGAACCGGTCCGGCGTGGCGGTGCGGCAACTGGTGGACTTCTGGAAGGTCGAAAACGAGGACCTGCTGGTCCTGGTGGACGACCTGAACCTGGAGTTGGGTCGGATTCGGATCCGCGGGAGCGGGTCCGACGGCGGGCACAACGGACTGGCCTCGGTGATCGAGCACCTGGGCCACGAAGCGTTTTCGCGGCTTCGGGTGGGCGTCGGGCCGGCCCCGGCTGCCGAACAGCCCGCCATGGCGGGCAAGCACGCCGAGTTCGTGCTGTCGCCGTTCACACAGGAAGAGAGGCCGGCGGTCGCCGAGGCGGTGGCCCGAGCGGCCGACGCGGTGGAATGCTGGATAACCGAGGGTCTTGAAGCGGCCATGAACCGGTTCAACCCGGCAAGCGAAGCCTAGCAGACATTGGAGGCAACCAGGAAACGTATGGCGAACGAGAGCGAGATTCGCGTGTATGAGGCGATGTTTCTTGTGGACCCCGGCGACGCCGCCGCCTGGGACGACCTCTCGAAACATCTGACGGGGATTCTGACGCGCCACGGCGCCGAGGTGGTCGGCATTACCCGGTGGGACGAGCGAAAACTGGCCTACCCGATCGGAAAGCGGAAGCGCGGCACGTATGTGTTGAGTTTCTTCTGCCTGACGGACGGCAGCGCCGTGGTGGAGATCGAGCGCGACTGCCAACTGTCGGAGAAGGTGCTGCGGGCGATCGTCCTCCGAGCCTCCCACTTCACGGTGGCGGATATGCGGATGCAGTTGGGCGAGGACGTCCACGAGGAGGTCGCCCAAAAACTGGCGGCCGCACTCGATGAGAAACCGGCCGACGAGCCCCAGGCCGCGGCGCCCGACGAAGCCGACGAGCCCCAGGCCGCGGCGCCCGACGAAGCCGACGGGCCTCCGCCGTAGGCTTCTGCCCGCAGGCGGATGGAGGCGGACTAGTCCCGATGAATCGGGAGCGGCCCCAGCCAAAGGAGTACTGAAATGGCCAATTTTAATCGCGTCCTTTTAATCGGAAACCTGACGCGCGACCCGCAACTGCGGTACACGCCGAACCAGGTCGCCGTTTGCGATTTCGGCATGGCCGTCAACCGGCAGTGGGCCGGCCAGGACGGCCAAAAAAGGGAAGAGGTCTGTTTCGTCGATTGCACGGCGTGGGCGCGAAGCGCCGAGACGCTTGCCAAATATATGACCAAAGGCCGACCCCTGTTCGTCGAGGGTCGCCTGACCTTCCGCACGTGGGACGGGCCCGACGGCAAGAAGCGCAGCAAACTCGAGGTGACGGTGGAGCGGTTCCAGTTTCTCGGCCGGGCCGGCGACCAAACCGGGCCGCGCAGCACGCCCGCCACGGCGGGCAAGGACGTTCAGCGACAGGAAGCGGCCGGAGCCGAGGACCAGACCGCTGAAAGCGGTTACGATTACAGTGAGGACGTTGAGGACGACACGATCCCGTTCTAGGCCCTGCCCGCCAAATCCTGGCAGGCGGGGGCGAAGGAGGTAGGAGTGGCTCAGATAAGGAAAGAAGGAAAGCGGCGGAAGTTCGTGGGTTTCCGCGAGCGGGCGAAGTGCCGATTCTGCCGTGAGAAGGTCACCCACATCGATTACAAGGACACGCAGACGCTCCAGAAACTAATCACCACGCGGGGCAAAATGCTGAGCCGCAAGCGGAGCGGCAACTGCGCCCGCCACCAGCGCGTCGCGAAGCGGGCGCTGAAGCGGGCCCGGTTCCTGGGCCTGCTGCCGTACACGAGTTGATGGGCACGGGGGCGCCGGCGCCCCCCGCTACGGGAGATGCGACGATGAAAGTCTTGCTGCGACAGGACGTGCGCGACCTGGGGTCGATCGGCGACACGGTCGAGGTGCCCGACGGGTATGCGAGAAATCACCTTTTGCCGAAACAACTGGCCGTCGAACCGAATCTTGCGAATCTGAAGCGCATCGAAAAAGAACGCCTCGAGCGCGAACAGCGCGAGAAGGAGCACCTGGGAAGCCTCAAGCAAACGGCCGCGCGATTGAGCAGCGCGTCCGTGACCATCAAGGCCAAGGCGAATGAATTGGGCCACCTGTTCGGTTCGGTCACCGAAAAGCACATCGTCGATGCGCTGGCGGCCGAAGGGTATGACATCCGGCCGGAGCAGGTGGCGCTGGCGGCGCCGATTCGAACGCTGGACAAGTTCCGCGTCCCGATCCATCTGGCTCCCGGCGTAGAGGCGGAAATAGACGTCTGGGTCGTGCCCGTGTAAGGCGAAGAAAAGGGATCGGAAGCCGCAGCGGCGCGAGGTCCCTCCCCCTTTTTGGCCGCGCGGCCGCGGCGGGCCCCTCAAATCCCTTGCAAGCCGGACGCCGGTCGGGTATAGACAGTCTCCATGGCCGAACCGCGAGGCACCTTCGCGTCGGCTATTGGCAACCGGGTGTGCGATGCCGGACGACACGTTACTCGACAAGGTCCCCCCTCACAGCCTTGAGGCCGAAATGGCTGCGCTGGGCTCCATGATGATGAATCCCGAGGCGCTCGGGCTGTGTCTTGAATTGGTCGATGAGGATTGCTTCTTCCGGCAGGAACATCGCACGATCTTCCAGTTCCTGAAGAAAAGTTTCGAGGAGAATAAGCCGCTTGACGGCGTGCTGCTGGAGCAGGCCCTCCGCGATGCCGGCAAACTGGAGGAGATCGGAGGCCGGGAATACATCGTGGACGTCTATAACAGCGTCGCCTCGGCCGCCAACGCCGAATACTACGCCCGCGTGGTCAAGGACAAGGCGCTTTTGCGGGGGCTGATTCAGGCGGCGGGCGAAATCATCCGCGACGCGCACGCCTCCGGCGACTCGGTTGATGACGTGCTCGACCGGTGCGAGAAACGAATCTTCGAGGTCACCGAGCGCCAGATTGTGGGGCAGGCGGTGGACGTGCGCGCCATCCTCAGCCAGGTGATGAAGGCGCTGGACCTTCAGGGCGGCCGCGCCGTCACGGGGCTCGAAACCGGGTTCTACGAACTGGACGACATGATGCGCGGGCTCCAGGCGGGCGAGATGATCGTCCTGGCGTCCCGGCCGAGCGTCGGCAAAAGCGCGCTGGTCCTGAACATCGCCGAGCACATCGCCGTGGACCTCGAAAAGCCCGTCGCCTTCTTCAGCATCGAAATGAGCCGCGAGGCCCTCGCCCTCAGGCTCCTGTCCTCACGCGCGCAAGTGGATGGCCAGCGGCTGCGCAAAGGCATCCTCTCAAACGCCGAGGTCCAGAAGGTTCAGCAGGCGGCGAACGTCCTCTACCAGGCGCCGCTCTACATCGACGACACGCCGGGCCTGCGCATCATTGGTCTCCGGGCGAAGGCGCGGCGGCTGCTGGCCCGCCACGACATCAAACTCATCATCGTCGATTACCTTCAACTGATGACCAGCGGCCGGCGCGAAGAGAACCGCCAGGTCGAAGTGGCCGGCATCAGCCGGGGCCTCAAGTCGCTGGCGCGCGAACTGAACGTGCCGGTCCTGGCCGTCTCCCAACTCCGGCGCGAAAGCGAGGAACGCAGCCGACCGCGATTGAGCGACCTCCGCGAATCCGGTGCCATCGAGCAGGACGCCGACGTCGTCATGCTCCTTCATCGTGCGTCCATGTACATGGACCCGAAGAGCGATAATTACACGCAGGAAAAAGGCAAGGCCGACCTCATCATCGAAAAACAGCGAAACGGCCCCGTCGGAACCATTCCGCTGACTTGGCAGTGGTCATACACGCGCTTCAAGCCCGCCTCCCCGCGCGAGGCCCTCACCCCGGCGCCCACGGACGATTACCAGGGCGCCGGCGCCGTGGCAGGCGAAGCGGAGGGCGACAAGGAGGAGATTCCATTTTAAGGAAATTCGTTATTGATGCCAAGGGAGAATACAATGCCTGAATCATCCATTTCCTCTGCGGACTCCCAGCAACAGAAGAACTGGTTTTCTCGCTTAGGCGACCAACCCGCAGAGGCTGTCACAATCAAGGTTGTCTGTAGTCATATCCTGCAGGACCTCGACTTGCAGGGTGGACGGGCGGTCACGGGGCTCGAAACCGGGTTCTACGAACTGGACGACATGACGCGCGGGCTCCAGGCGGGCGAGATGATCGTCCTGGCGTCCCGGCCGAGCTTCGGCAAAAGCGCGCTGGTCCTGAACATCGCCGAGCACATCGCCGTGGACCTCAAAAAGCCCGTCGCCTTCTTCAGCATCGAAATGAGCCGCGAGGCTCTCGCCCTGCGGCTCCTGTCGTCGCGCGCAAGCGTGGACGGCCAGCGGCTGCGCAAAGGGACCCTCTCAAACGCCGAGGTCCAGAAGGTTCAGCTGGCGGCGTTGCAGCTCTTTGAGGCGCCTCTCTACATCGACGACACGCCCGCCCTCTCGCTGGAGCAGTTGATCGAAAAATGCCGACACATGGTAGAAAGCGGACAAGCAAATCTTATAGTCATTGATTACGTGCATCTGCTGGAGCCCGCAAGCGATGAGACGCCTTACTACAAAATGAGCCGCATAAGTCACTGCCTGAAGTCCCTTGCGAGGTCACTTGCCGTCCCAATCATTGCTGTTGCACAATTGCGCCGTCCCATCGAAGAATCTATGCGCCCGAGACTCGCGGATCTCAGGGACTCAGGCACCCTTGAGGAGGACGCCGACGTCGTCCTGATTCTCCACCGCGAGGAAATGCGCCACCCGCAGGGCTCCGAAACCTACGAAAAGGTGAAAGGAAAGGCCGACCTCATCATCGCCAAACAGCGAAACGGCCCGGTCGGAAGAATTCCGCTGACCTGGCTGTGGAAATACACGCGCTTTACGCCCGCCTCCCCGCGCGAGGCCCTCACCTCTGTGCCCACGGACGATTACCAGGGCGCCGGCGCCGTAGCAGGGGACCAGGAAGCCGAGCCCCCGTTCTGACCTCCCGCCCTTCGATCCGCAGGATTCGTGATTAGCCTGGCACCATGCGCAGCAGGTGGTAGCCCCGCTTGATATACACGAGGCCGCTTAGGGCCGTGAAAAGCGTGGCCGCCCAGATCGAGATGTCCCGACCGACGACCATCCAGGTGGGCGGGTTCGCGTCGCCCGCGTAATGGCCCACATAGACAAGGACCCACGTCACGGCCACGCACTGGATGAACATCTTGACCTTGCCGCTGAGCGTGGCGGCAAAGGGGACCTTGTGCGACTCGCTGAAACTCCGCATCCCCGTCACCAGGAGTTCCCGGGCCAGCACCACGACGACCATCCACGGTTCCCAGCCGGTCAGATTCTCGGCCGCCCCGCCCTCCCCTACGCGGACGAACTGGCCGCCGATAAAGTAGGCGAGCGCCCCGCAGATAATAATCTTGTCCACAAAGGGGTCGGCGATCCGACCGAACGCCGTCACGTGGCCCAGCCGCCGCGCAAGATACCCATCCACCACGTCCGTTAACACCGCCACGAGAAAAATGACGGTGGCGATGTCCAGCACGGGCCACCCGGCCGCCTCCTCGGCGTCGTAGAAGGCGAGCACGACGAAAAAGCCGATCGCCATGAAGAACCGGCCGACCGTCAGCAGGTTGGGAATGTATCGGCTCATCCTAACCTTGCGCCCCGCTCGGGGCTCTAATCACCTCGCCCACCGTATCGTATCCTTCCGCGGCGACGATTCGGACCGTCACCGTCTCGCCCACTGCCGCTGCCCCCTCCGGTAGCAGGACCACAGGGTCCACCTCGGGCGCAAGCCCCGCGTGCCTTGCCGCCAGGCGACCGGGCACGGGGGCCCGTCCGTCCACACGGACGCGCATGGTGCGGCCCACGTCTCTCGCGGCCGCATCGTGCGCCAGTCGCTCGCACACGCACATCAGTCGCTCCCACCGCGCCCGCCGGCCGGACTGCGGCACCTGATGCGGCAACTCGGCCGCCCGCGTCCCGGCCTCAGGACTGTACAAAAATACCCCCACGTGGTCAAAGCGAACTTTCTCGACAAACGAGACGAGTTCCTCAAACGCTTCCTCCGTCTCTCCAGGATAGCCGACGATGAACGTCGTGCGGATCGCAAGGTCCGGTGCGGCTTCGCGGAGCCTCCCAATGAGCCGCTCGATCTCGGGTCGTGCCACGCCCCGGCCCATGCTCCGAAGAATCGCCGAGTTGACGTGCTGAAGCGGCAGGTCCACGTATGGCGCCACCGGCAGGCCGCGCCCCAGTTCCGCGATAACCTCTTCGCTGAACGACGCCGGATGCGTGTACATGAGGCGAATCCACTCGGCGCCCGCACGGTCGCGCAGTTCCGCGAGAAGCCGCGCCAGCGTCCAGCCACCCGGAAGGTCGCGCCCGTAGGCCGTCGTGTCCTGGCCGATGAGGATGAGTTCCTTGGCCCCGTCGGCCACGAGTTCCTGCGCCTCGGCCAGGACCGCTTCCGGCGGCTTGCTCCGCAGCGGCCCGCGGATGTCCGGAATCGCACAGTAGGCGCAGCGGTTGTCGCACCCCTCGCTGATGCGCAAATAGGCATAATGGCGCGGCGTCAGGCGCAGGCGTTCGCGGTCGTCGGGCGCCGTCGGAGCGTGCGGTCCGACGCGAACGAGGGGCCCTTTCCGGCCCCGGCGCCCCAGTGCTGCCCGCACCGCCGCCGCCAAACGATCTCGCTCCGCAAGACCGACCACCGCATCCACCCTCGGATGCCGTTCGAGAACCTCCGCGCCGTATCGCTGGGCCATGCACCCCGCCACGATGATGCGCTTCAGGCGGCCAGCACGCTTGAGCGCCTCGAGTTCGTCAACGCAGGCATCCGTTTCCGCCCGGGCTAGGTCGATAAACGCGCACGTGTTGACCACCGCCACGTCCGCGCCGTCCGGCGAGTCGGTCACGATAAAACCGTCGAGCGCAAGGGCGGCCAACATCCGCTCGGAGTCCACGAGATTCTTCGGGCATCCGAGGCTGACAAGCGCGACCGTCGGCTGGTCCGGCGCATTCATGGCGACGCAATCTAGCCCGCTGACACATAACTGTAAAGCAGAAACGGTCACACACCATCCGGTCGGTGTGACCACGGATTATGGCAGGCTTGCTGAGGCCCATTTTATGGGCCTTTGCCCGCCGCAGGCGGGCCACGGCGGGAAAAAAGAAGACGGGTCTCTCGCCCCGAAAAGCCGGGGCCAAAGGCCCCGGCCTATTCGCCGCTCCGCGGCGGCAAGGCGGCTGGAAGCCGCCTCAAACCAGTGACGGCAGATCGCCGCCAGAAAAAAGAGTCACACCCATACGGGCCACCGCGCCTGTGCGATTCGCGGCTCCATGGGGAAAAGGCTTGAATCGCCCGCCACGCAACGCATAATCCGTGCGCACAAGTGCCAGGGCGGTGTTAAGGTAAGTGCGCATGAAGGCCGATGCGGCCACAGGTAACGTGAACGTCTTGCCGGCGCGGCGGCTCAAGTTGCCGGTTTTGGACCGCCGCCACGCGGGACGTGAGTTCGTCTGGCTGACCCTGGAGGCTCCCGCCGACTGGCGAAGTCTGCCCGGCCAGTTCGTCAACGTCCTTTGCATGCCTGACGAGCACGCACCCGCCGCTACGGACGGCCGCGTCCTCGACGGCGAAAGCGTCTGGCCGCGGACGGAAGGCCTGGAACTTGCCCAGCCGGGTCCGATTGTGCGCCGCCCTTATAGCATCTCGCGCATACGGCGAGAAGGCGACCGGGTGCGGCTGATTTTGCTGGTTCAGCGCCGGGGCGCGGGCTCGCGATTCCTACAGGAGCAGCCGGTCGGCGCTGCGCTGGACGTCGTCGGGCCGCTGGGTACTTACTTTACGCCGCCGACGGACGAGCGGCTATGCGTGCTCGTGAGCGGCGGATGCGGCCTTGCGCCGATTCTCGGCCTGGCCGACCGCCTGGCGGCCCTCGGCAAACCATGCCTATCGTTTTTCGGTTGCCCGACTGCCGCGGCTATGCCGGTCACCTTTCGCACGCCGCCGGCCGCCACGCGCGACCGGCCGGAAGCGACCGAGGCCATCGAGGAATTCGCCGCCGCCGGCATTCCGACCGTTCTTGCGACCGACGACGGCAGCGCGGGGTTTGGCGGGCCGGTGACGGCGGCACTCGAGACTTGGCTTGGCGAGGGGTGGAACGGCCGGCCGCCGGCCCTGTACGGCTGTGGGCCGGAGCCGATGCTGAAGGCCCTGGCGAAACTGGCCGAGGCCCATGACCTGCCCTGCCAAGTTTCGCTCGAGCGATACATGGGCTGCGGTGTCGGCGTGTGCCTGTCCTGTGTGGCCAAGCGGCGTGACCCCGCGAGCAACAAGGGATGGACTTACTTTCTTACCTGCCGCGACGGACCTGTGGTGGACGCACGCGAAATGATCTGGGACGAAACATGAGCGATAAGGTGGACCTCAGCGTGACGGTCGGCAGGATTCGGATGAAGAATCCGATTGCGACGGCCTCCGGCTGCTCGGGGTATGGCGAGGAACTTGCGGCGTTCTTCGACCCGTCGATTCTGGGGGCGATTGTCACAAAATCCATCACCCTCGCGCCCTGTGAGGGCCACCCGCCTCCGCGACTGGCGGAAACGCGGGCCGGGATGCTCAACGCCATCGGCCTGGCGAACGTCGGCCTGGAAGCGTTCCTGAACGAAAAACTGCCGGCCCTCGCACAATACGACGTCCCGGTGATTGTCAGCGTAGCCGGCTCGACGCAGGAAGAATACGTGGAGGCGGCCCGCGCGCTGGACGCCGCTACGGACGTCGCCGGGATTGAACTGAACGTCTCGTGCCCGAACGTCGAAAAGGGTGGGATGGAATTCGGCGTGGACGCCCGCCTTCTGGCCGGGCTCGTGGAAGCGGCGCGGCAGGAGGTCTCGCGCGCCACGCTCATCGTGAAACTTAGCCCGAACGTGACGGATATTGCGTCCATGGCCCGCGCGGCAGTGGACGCGGGCGCCGACGCCCTCAGCCTCATCAACACGCTGCGCGGGCTCGCGGTTGATCCGTGGACCGGGCGCCCGGTGCTGACCAACGTGACGGGCGGCCTGTCGGGCCCGGCCATTAAGCCGGTTGCCCTCTACATGGTTCGCCGCGTGTGGGAAGAGGTCGCGGGGCCGCGCGGCGTCGCGATCATGGGTCTCGGCGGCATCCAGTTCGTCGAGGACGTCTTGGAGTTCCTCCGCGCGGGGGCGACCTGCGTCGCCGTCGGAACGGCGAACTTCATCAATCCGGAAACAGGAAGAGAACTGGTCGAGGGGCTGGGTGAGGCGCTTCGGAAGCTGGGCTGCCGCAGCCCGCGCGACCTCGTCGGCGCCCTGGAGGCCGGGGGAAAGACGTAGGCGGGTGACCGCGTTAGCGGTCCCCCCTGGCCCAGCAGGCCGACATGGACCGAGGATGGGAGTATGGCGATGGCAAATCTTTTTGGCCGGTCGCTAAGTCGTGCCGAGTTGACGGAGCGCGTCGGTCGGATGGATCAGGTGGCCGGCGCGCGGGCGTTTGTCTTCGACGACGGCCCCGCGCGCGGGATGCGCGGCATCGACGTCTGGACCGGTTCGGGCCTTCAGTTCACGGTTCTTCCAGACCGGTGTCTGGATATCGGCGCCGCTCGGTTTGCGGGGCGCGCGTTCGCTTGGGAATCCAGCACGGGGCCTGTGCGGCCGGAGCGCTATGAGCCGGACGGGCTGGGTTGGCTGCGGTCGTTCTACGCGGGGCTCCTGACGACGTGCGGGCTGCGGCATTTTGGGTTCCCGGACACCGAGGCGGACGAGTCGTGGGGCCTGCACGGGCGGGCGGCCCACCTCTCGGCGACCGAAGGGGGGGTCGAGCGCCACTGGGAAGGCGACGAGTACCGTATCCGTATCCGCGGCCGAATGACGGAGGCCCAGGTCTTCAAGCCGACCCTTGTCCTGGAACGGACGATCTCGACCGTGATGGGGTCGCGGGCCATTGCCATCGCCGATCGCGTCACCAACGTCGGATACGAAGAGAGCACGGCGATGCTCTTGTATCACGTGAACCTGGGCTGGCCTTTGGTGTCTGAGGAGAGCCGCATGCTGGTCCACGCCGAATCGGTGACGCCGCTTACCGACCACGCCGCCTCTGGGCTCGACAGCCATACCCGAATGGGCCCGCCGACGCCTGGCTTCAAGGAGCAGGTGTACGGAATCGAGCCGATTGCGGGGGCCGACGGCCTGTGCCGCGCGGCCTTGGTGAATCCGGGACTCGACGCCGGCTTCGCTATCTCGCTCGAGTGGCCCAAGGCGACTCTTGGCTATCTAACCCAATGGAAGATGATAGGCCAGGGGACCTACGTCCTGGGCATTGAGCCGTGTAACGCGCCCTTGCTGCCGCGAGCCGAACTTCGCAAGCGAGGCCTGATGCCGCTGCTGGCGCCGGGCGAATCGTTCGAGGCGGGTGTGACGATCCGCGTTCACCTCGGGACGGAGGAACTTGAGGACCTGGAGGCGGCCATCCAGGGCGCAGTGTGAGCCGCGCACGATGAAACGGTGGCCGACGCCGGTCCCGTGTCGAGACGCGCGGGAGATCGTCGCGATGAGGTATGTTAACCGCGTGTGGGAAGAGGTCGCGGGGCCGCGCGGCGTCGCGATCATGGGTCTCGGCGGCATCCAGTTCGTCGAGGACGTCTTGGAGTTCCTCCGCGCGGGGGCGACCTGCGTCGCCGTCGGAACGGTGAACTTCATCAATCCGGAAACAGGAAGAGAACTGGTCGAGGGGTTGGGTGAGGCGCTTCGGAGGTTGGGCTGCGGGAGCCCGCGCGACCTCGTCGGCACCCTCGACGTCACGTGACACGGAAAGGGGACGCTGTGAGGCCGTTTCGAATCGGGCTGATTGGAACCGGGGGCATCATGCGCTGGGCCCACATGAACGGGTGGACCGCCCTGCGGGACCAGGGGCGTGTGGAACTGGTCGCCGCGTGCGACATCCGCCGCGAGGCGGCCGAGAGCCTGGCCGAGGAGCAGGGCATCCCGAACGTCTTCGAGGACTACAGGAAGATGTTCCGGGCGGTGGACCTCGACGTCGTGGACGTCGCGACGCCAAACATGTTTCACGCCCCGGCCGCCCTCGCAGGATTCAAGGCCGGCTGCCACGTCTATTGCGAGAAACCGCTTGCGCCGACCCCCGGTGCGGTGCGCCAACTCATTGAGGCTCGCGACAAAGCCGGCAAAAAACTCATGACCGGCCAGCACATGCGCTTCGAGGGCAAGAACCAGGCGCTCAAGAGATATATCGACGCCGGGATGCTCGGCGACTTTTATTACGCCCGGGCCAGCATGCTCCGCCGGCGCGGCGCCCCCGGATGGGGCGGGTTCCTCAAGAAGGAACTCTCCGGCGGCGGGCCGCTCATCGACCTCGGCGTCCACGTCCTCGACCTGACGCTTTGGATGATGGGGTTTCCGACGCCGGTGTCGGTCTGCGGCACGGCGCCGACGAAACTTGCGAACCTCAAGCACGTCGCCAATCAGCCCGGCTGGGGCAACTGGAAGCGCGACGGCAAGGAGTTCAATGTCGAAGACTTCGCTGTCGGCCTCGTTCGCTTCGAAAATGGCGCCGTGCTGGTCCTGGAGACGTCGTTTCTCCTTAATATGGTCGAGGGCGACATCCACAAGGTGATGATCTGCGGCACGCGGGGCGGCGTCGACGTCCAGGAGGGCAAGGTCATGACCCAAGAGCACGGAATCATCCGGGTCAGCCAACTCGAGGACTTCGAGAAACCGAAGGCCCACGGTGCGGCGATCATCGCTTTCATCGAGGCCATCGAAAAAAACAAGCCCGTCCCCGTTCCGCCGGAGGAGACGCTGCAGGTCACGGCGATCCTGGACGGCATTTACCGCTCACACGCAAAGGGTGGCGCTGAGGTCAAGTTGAAGACCGAGCCGAGCCCCAAGGCCGCAAAACAGAAAAGGCGCCCCCGGAAAAAAGCCTGATGTAAAATGCCGCCTAAGGGAAATTCATGCCGGAGCCATTCGGGCAATGACCGAGCCCCAAGGACCCGGAGGCGACCATCAGAAAGAGGCCCTGCGATGAGATACGTGAGCAGACACTGCCTCCTTTTCCTGGCGATGTCGGCGGCCGTTGTGCTGGTCTCCACTCAGGCGCCAGCCCAGGAATACACCGAGGGGCAGAAAAAGATCGTCTCCTTTCGCGTGGCTCAGGTTGACGCGCTGAACCGCCTGGCCGACCTGGTGCGCGCGGCCTGCCTTTCTGAGAACGTGACAGTTGCTGAGGCCCTCGAGCGGACGGCCGAGGGGTCCATCCAACTCCGCCTTTTCCTTCGCTCGGCCCGGCCGGTCGGCGAGCCGCGATGCTACTCCGACGGCGTGACGGAGGTGGACCTTGAGATTTCCGTTGAAGCGCTCATCCGGACTGTGAACACCCTCTGCCCGCATCCGGAAGGCGAGCCCTTCGCGCTCGAGGATTTGCGCGACCGGGCCGTGGACGGGCGCCTGCGTGTCAGTGGGCGCGGCCGTGCGCCGGAAGGCCTGTCGCCCGAGGCGGTCGGGCGGATCGAAGCCGCGATGCCGGACACCCTTCCCGAGATGTTTCCCGTGGGATGGGAACGCGTGCGGGCCTCGGGCCGCATCCAGGCCGCGCGCGACGCCCGCATCCGGGCCTACGGCGCGATGCGAGCGCGGCTGGAGGCCATTCGTGTGACCCCGGCCCACACAATTGGCGATCTGATTGGGACGGATTCCGAGCGGCGTGCCCGCCTGGACATCTTCGTTCGCCACCTGCCGCCGGCCGGTCCGCCCCGCATGATGCCGGACGGCATTTGTGAAGTCCGGGTGGCGACGCTGGTCCGCGACATAATTGAGATGCTTAAGGAGACTTGCACCATGGGCCCGGGGGACGAGGGCTGGCGCGAGGAGAACATCGACGGCCTGTCCGTTCGCTTGAAGACGGATTGCGTGACGGTGACAGGTTACGGCGTGCCGGCGCCGATGTTTGTGCGTCCTGCGGAGCAGACCGCCCCGGCTCCCTTGCCCGATTGGGCGGCCGGCGTCCTGGAAGCGCGCGGCGTAGTGCGGCCGCCTGAGCAACTTGAAGATGAAGGTCAGGCGCGCCTCCTGGCTGCGCGGTCGGCCAAGGCACGGGCGGCAGCCGAACTCGCCAAACGCCTCGACCAGGTCACACTCGACGACGGGCAAACCGTTCGCCGGCGCGCCTTGAAAGATCCCGCGTTCAAGGAAGACGTCCGGACCTTTCTGCGGAGCGCCGAGACGACACTCAGCCGCCTGACCGAGGATGGCCAGTGGGAGGTGGTTCTCAGACTGCCGCTGGTGCGCCTGTATGAGTTTTCGCACGAGACGCCGTCGGCGCCCTAGCCCTGCATCAGCAGTCCATCGAGAACAAAAGCAACATCCAGCAGGATCAGCCAGTAGAGCGTCCGTTCGATGAACGGGGAATACTCGGCGGGTTTGCGCTCGGGTCCGGCGGCGGACCACAACCTTCCCGGCCACAGAGCCACCAAGACCAGCAGCGCCAAGACCCGCGCCAAAGGAGGCACGACGTGCACGCCCGCGCCGACGGACCCATCGCCGGGAACCTGGGCAAGCGACGCGAGCATCGGGGCACAGACCCATAAACCCACACCCCCCACCAGGGTCAAGACCAACACGGCCTGCCACGGCCGGCTGGAAACCCTGTAGCCGCGCCTTGACGCGATGCTGTAGCCGGTGACCATCGCCGCCGCGAAGAACAGCACCAGCCCGTGCCGGATCCACAGCGGCCCGGTCGGCAGCATCAGTTCCCAATCGATCCGGCCGCGGGGGATACCGACCGCAGCAGCGACGCCGATCCCGAAGTTCAGCAAACGGCACAGACCCATGACAATCATCGCGACATAAGCAGGCCCGCGCTTCCCACCCATGTTGTAAAAGTTGATGGCGGCGAAGGTCGCGATGGCCAAAAGGATCGCCGGACCGGGCAGATACAGGGTGCAAGCGCCCGCTAAAACCAGCGTCAAGACCAGGAAGAACACGGCGGTGCCGACTCCGGCTTCGCCTGTCACAAGGGGGCGCGCAGCGCCGAGGAGACGATCCCGGCTCACGTCCACCAGGTCGTTTTCCACCATGCCGAACAGGTATAGGCCGGTGGACGTGCCGGCGATAACCCCCACGAGCCCCCAGTCGAATGCGGCGAGATTGCCCACCGACAGGAGCGCCACGGTGTAGCCGGCCGCGGCGTCGGCGACGGCCGTGACAAAAAGCGGAAGACGAAGCAGTCTGACACGCCCCCGAAACGTGCTCATGGCCATATTGTCGGCCGGACGCCACGCGATTTCCAGTCTTTTCGGCCCCGCGCGGCGGCGATATAATGCGGCCGCCATGATTATCACGATTGACGGCACCGCGGGAAGTGGAAAGACCACAGCCGCCGCCGGCCTGGCGAAACACCTCGGCGCCGACCACCTCGACACCGGCGCCATGTATCGAGCCCTGACGCTCGAGGCCCTCGAAACCGGAACCGACCTCGAAGACGCGGGCACCCTCGAGTCGCTGGCGCAAAGCAGCAACATCGAACTCGACGGGGCGGCGGGCGAACAGCGCGTGCGTCTCGACGGCCGCGACGTGACCGAGGCCATCCGCGAGAGCCGCGTGAGCACGCACTCCCATTACGTGGCGCGGACGCCCGGCGTGCGGCGGGTCATGGTCGAAAAGCAGCACGCCTTCGCCACCCGCGCCGAGCACGTCGTCGCCGAGGGGCGCGACCAGGGAACCGTGGTCTTCCCGGACGCTCCTGTGAAGTTCTTTCTGGATGCCGACCCGGCGGTGCGGGCGCGCCGTCGCCAACTCGAACTTTCCGAGCGAGGCGACCACCGCTCCTACCGCGACGTCCTGCAAGAGATTCAGGAGCGCGACCGGTGCGACTCGACCCGCCAGGCATCACCTTTGAGGCCCGCGGACGACGCCATTCAGGTCGATACCACGAAGATGACCATCGACGAGATGATTGAGACGCTGCTCGCCGAGGTGCGCCGCCGGCGCAAGGAGGCGACGTGAACGGCCTGCAGCGCGTCTGGTACACTCTCGTTCAGCAAGTCGCGCGGGTGGTGTGCATCCTGGCGTTCGGTCTGCGCGTGGAGCACAGGGACCGTTTTCCGAAGAAGGGCGGCGTCCTGGTGGTGGCGAATCACCAAAGTTTCCTGGACCCGATCCTGGTGGCTGTCGGCTTGCCGCGACCTTTCCATCCGATGGCGCGGGACTCGCTGTTTCGACTTGCGCCGTTTCGGTGGTTGATACGAAGCCTGGGGGCCTTTCCGGTCCGGCGCGGAACGGCCGACCTGAATGCCGTCCGCGGGACGCTGCGGCGCCTCAGAAAAGGAGCGGTGGTCCTGATGTTTCCGGAGGCGACGCGGACGCGCGACGGGTCCATCGGGCCGTTGCAAGGCGGCCCGGCGACGATTGCGGCCCGCGCCGGCGTGCCGATTCTGCCCATGGTCATCGAGGGGGCGTTCCAGGCCTGGCCGCGCACTCGCCTGCTGCCGCAGCCCCATCCTATCCGCGTCGCCTACGGCAAAGCGGTCCGGGTGGAGAACATCACCGTGACGGACCCCAAAGAGACGATGGCGGCCGTGCGGCGCCAGATGGTGGACATTCAGAAGGAACTTCGGCGCCGCCTTCGCGCCGGGGCTTGAGACGGAGAGGAAAAACGGTGGCCAGGCAACCGAAGCGGGGTGCCAAACCGGACGAACCCACGATCGAAGTGGCTGCCGGAAGCGGCGTATGCTTCGGCGTCCGCCGCGCCATCCGCTTGGCCACCGAAGCGCTCGCCGAGAGCCAGACCGTCTATTGCCTCGGCTCGCTCATCCACAATCCGCAGGAGATGGCCCGCCTGGCGGAGAAAGGTTTGTGCGTGATTGAATCGCTGGACGAGGCGGCCGAAGGCGGCATCCTGTTGATTCGCAGTCACGGCCTGCAGCCGTCCGTGGTCGAAGAGGCGCAGCGCCGAGGCCTCGCGATCGTGGACGCGACGTGCCCGCTCGTGCGCCGAGTCCAGACGCTGGCCGTTGAACTCGCCGACAACGGATACCAGGTCGTCGTGGCGGGCGAAGCGGCCCATCCTGAAGTCCGCGCGATTCTGGGCCACGCCCCGACCGCCGAAGTGGTCGGAAGCGCGGAAGAGGTCCACAGCATCGCGCTCGAAGGGCCGGTGGCACTGGCGGCCCAGACGACGTTCTCGCCGGTCCGGTTTCACAAGATGGCGGAGGCGCTGGTCCGGCGCGATTTGCCGGACGTCCGCATCGTCAACACCATCTGCACTGCCACCGTGGAGTGCCAACGGGCCGCGGCCGAACTGGCCGACCGCGTCGATGTCATGTTCGTCCTGGGCGGACGAAACAGCGCCAACACGAACCGGCTGGCCGAGTCGTGCGCCGGGCGCGGTGTCGAGACGCACCATCTCGAGCACGCCGGCGAAGTAAAGCGCGAGCACCTCTGCGGTGGTCGGCGCATCGGCATCGCCGCCGGCGCCTCCACGCCGCACTGGATCATCGAGGCCGTGTGCGAGCGGATTCGCGAGGTCTTGCGCGAGGCCGCCGGCGCCTGACCTTGCGGGCTGAAATAAATGGGCTTGACGCGCAGCAGACGGCCGATAGGATATGGGTACGGATCGCGGGGTGGAGCAGTCAGGTAGCTCGTCGGGCTCATAACCCGAAGGTCGCAGGTTCGAATCCTGCCCCCGCTACCACACATAAGATGAGTGGGGACAGTAGGCTGCTACTGTCCCCGCTCCTGTTTTTGGAGGGTGGGCGATGCGGAATTGCGGCCCCCTAAGAGCCTACGAAAGTCGCGCCGGCGTTTCTCGATGACTCGGAAAGCCTCACCTCCATCTGCCCCCGGCCCCTCCAGCAAGTGGAATCAAACACTCCCCGGCCTCGCCCCCCCACCGGTTTCGCTTGACCGTTGGGGAAGGCGGTCTATAATCCGCTTTCCGGCAGCGTCCGGCCGCCGTCCCGATGCACATCGGGACTCCGACGGAGGCGGTTGCGGCCGTCCGCCTCAGGCGGACTGAGCCGCTGCCGCGAACGCCACGACACCGGCGGAAACCGCGCCATGAACGTAACTTACAACTGGCTCCGCGAATACGTCCCGACGGATCTAGCGCCCGACGAGGTCGCCGAGACGCTTACGCGCGTCGGCCTGAACGTGGACGGCATCCAGCCCCTGCCCGACGGCGACGCGTGTCTGGACGTCGAAGTCACCGCCAACCGGCCCGATTGCCTGGGCCACATCGGCGTCGCGCGGGAACTGGCGGCAGCGCTGGATGCGGAACTCGCGCTGCCGGACGCCGCCTATCCCGAATCGGACGAGGCGTGTGAGAACCTGACGAGCATCGAAGTCGAGGACCTTGACCTCTGCCCGCTCTACACGGCCCGGGTGATTCGCGGCGTCAAGATGGGCCCGAGCCCCGACTGGCTCCGCAAGCGGCTGGAAGCGGTCGGCGTGCGGCCGGTGAACAACGTCGTGGACGTGACGAACTACGTGATGATGGAGTGCGGCCAACCGCTTCACGCCTTCGATTTCGCCCGCCTCCAGGAGCGGCGCATCGTCGTTCGCCGCGCGCGCAGCGGCGAGCGATTCGTCACCATCGACCACTCCGAGCACACCCTGACTCCTGAGCGGCTGGTGATTGCCGACGCGCGGCGGGCGGTGGCCCTGGCCGGCGTCATGGGCGGCGCTGAGACCGAAATTTCCGACGCCACGACCGACATTCTGCTCGAAGCCGCCGTCTTCAACCCGCTGAGCATCCGCGCGACCGGCCGCGCGCTCGCCCTGGCGAGCGAATCCAGTTTCCGCTTCGAGCGGCGTGTGGACCCGTGCGGCACCGACTGGGCCAGCCGACGGGCCTGCGCGCTCGTGACCCAGGTCGCAGGCGGGAAGGTGGCGCGCGGCGTATGCACGGTGGGCAAGCCCCTGCCGGAGCCGCACGAAATCACTCTTCGCGTCGGCCGCATCGAAACGATCCTCGGCATCGCCATCGCTCCCGAAACCGCCGCCGACATCCTGCGGCGGCTCGGCCTGGAAATCCTGGAGGCCGGTCCGGAGCGCATCCGCGTCCGCATTCCTTCCTGGCGCGCGGACCTGGAGCGAGAGATCGACCTCGTGGAAGAGGTGGCGCGGCACCACGGGTATGACAAGATTCCCGAGCGAGCCGACATTCGCGTCACCTATGCTGCGCCCGCCCGGCCCGAACGTGTCCGCGAGGCGACGGCCGAGGTCCTGACCGCCGCGGGATACTTCGAGGCGGTGACGTTCTCGTTCACGAGCGGCGAGGAGGCGGGGCGGTTCCGGCCGGCCGACCTGGAGGGCGAACCGCTCGCCCTTCGCGGCACAGCGCTGGTCCTGCGCGAGTCGGTGCTGCCGGGGCTGCTGGAGTCGCTGCGAATCAACCGAAACGCCGGCGAGGCGGGCGCGCGGCTCTTTGAGATTGCCCACCGGTTCGTGCCCGTCGAGGGCCGCGAATTACCCCAGGAAGACCCGATGCTGGCCCTCGCCTCACCGGATGATTTCCAGGACGTCAAGGGGGTTCTGGAGGCCCTGTTTGAGCGCCTGGGAATCGGCGAGCGCGTGGGCTTCGCGCCGACCGACCGGTACGCCGACCTGGAACCGGGCCAGGCGGCCGAGGTGCTGCTCGACGGCGAGCCCCTCGGCATGGTCGGACAGGTGGCGCAACCGACCGCCGCGGCGTTCGATCTGGACGAGCCGCCCACCGTCGCGGAGGTGCTGTATGGGCGGCTGGTGGATGCGGCGGCGCTGGAGCGGGCCTACGAGCCGGTGCCTCCGTATCCGGCCATCGTGCGCGACCTGGCCATCGTCGTGGACGAGGCGGTCGCGTGGGCCGAGATCGAAAAGGCCATCGCCTCGGCCGAGGCGACGGAGGTCGAATCACTGGAGCCGCTGGACGTTTATCGTGGCGAGCAGGTCCCCGCCGGGAAGAAAAGCGTGGCCCTGCATCTGGTGCTGCGGAGCGGCTCGGAGACGCTGACCCACAGCCAGGCCGACGCGGTCCAGGCGAAGATTCTCGGAAGCCTGAAGGCTCGCCTCGGGGCCGAGTTGCGGTCCTGAGACCACGAACCGACCGGTTTTTCCCTCATGCATCGACCGCTCGCTTGGTCGCTCGCGGCTAGTCCCGACCCCACGTGTCGCTTGGACGGTCGCGGCATGACGGAGGAATTTTCTCGCGCTTGACCCTGCGAGTCTGCCGTGCTAGATTAGAATAGGCACATCGGATCGGTGGTGTGGCCACCCGGCTGCCTGTGTGCGCACCTGTATGCGAGGAGGCCAAGGCGTGTGATCGGCAGGAGAGATACACGAAAGGGGGAGGGCCGTGAATCCACTCACGTCGGCCGTGGGATACGTTCAATTGCAGGCGCTTCGGGGTGCGGTGCGGGTGGCGCCGCAGTGGTTTGAGAGGCGTTTGTTTGCCTTTGCCCAAGAAGCGGCCCAGTCGATTACCTTCCCGCAGGGGCGGATTTTTACGAATCAGATGCTCCGATTCGGCAAGGAGATCCTCGCCAAAGGGTGCCCGCAATGCCGGACCAAGGTGCTCGACAACCTGATGGTGAACGCCATCACGGGCAAGCGGCAGCGGATTCAGTATCATCACCGGACGGGTCTTCAGCCGCCATACTCCCTCGTTATCAGCCCGACGATGCGGTGCAACCTGCGGTGCGTGGGGTGCTATGCCGCCGCGTATGCGAAGCGCGCGGAGATGTCCTTCGGCCTGGTGGACCGGATTTTGCGGGAAGCGAAGGCGATGGGCATTTATTTTATCACGATAAGCGGCGGGGAGCCGTTCTTTCGCAAAGACCTAATGGATCTTTTCGCGACCCACGACGACGTTTACTTTCAGGTGTACACGAATGGGATGCTGATTGACTCTTCGTTGGCGGACCGGTTGGCGGAGATGGGGCACGTGGTGCCCTGCATCAGCGTCGAGGGGTTCAAGGAGGAGACCGACGCTCGCCGCGGGAAAGGGACGTTCGACCGGATCCTGGCGGCGATGAGGAACCTGCGTGAGCGCGGCGTCTTCTTCGGCTTCAGTGCGACGGCGACGCGGGAGAACAACGATCTCCTCGTTAGCGACGAGTTTGTGGAGTTCTGGCGGGAGCAGGGGTGCGCCCTGGGGTGGTACTTCAATTACATTCCCATCGGGCGCGAGCCTGACCTTGACCGGATGCCGACGCCGGAGCAGCGCCTGTGTCGGCGGAGGCGGGTGCGGGAACTCAGGGAACGGCTGCCGATGCTTCTGATGGATTTCTGGAACGACGGGGCCTTGGTCGGCGGTTGCATGGCGGGCGGGCGATACTATATTCATATCAACGTGCATGGCGATGTCGAGCCGTGCGTTTTCGCCCAGTTCGCGGTGGATAACATCCGGGACAAGTCGCTTCATGACGTTCTGGACAGCCCGTTCTTCCGCCGCATCCGCGCCCGGCAGCCCTATTCGGACGACTATCTGCGGCCGTGCATGATTATCGATCACCCGCACGTCCTGCGGGAGGTGGTGCGGGAGTCGGGCGCGCGGCCGACGTATGAGGGGGGCGAAGCGATTCTGACGAAGGCGGCCGACGGGCTGGACCGTTACGCCTGCCGGTGGGGCGAACTGGCGGATGAGGAATGGGTGGCGGAAGGGTCGGCAGATTTGGAAAAGGCCGCCATGCTCCGCAAGGCCCAGTAGTCTGGGCTTCTACCGTTCGGTAAGACTGACGAGCGTGCTGCGCCTTCCGCGCCGAACTGAGTTAGCAGGCGTCAGGTTCTTTCTGTTGGGGACTAGGGCGTAGTCAACGATATCTTGACGGCGGCTGGAGGGCCGATGGGCACCCTGGCCGCGTATTTTTGTTGGGAGGGCACGCGATGGGTCCAGTCGAGAGAATGCGGCGAAGTTTTGAGGGCGGACCGGTGGACCACCTCGTGCGCACCCCGTTCGGTTTCTTTCCCCAGACCTTCGCGCGGTGGGAGCGCGAGGGCATCCCCCCGGACGTGGTCAAGGACGGCAAGGCGGGTTCCCGGTTCAACGAATACTTCGGGTTCGACCCGGGCGTTTGGATGGGGCAGGCCGTGGACCTCGGCTGGTGCGAAGCGCCGCTGGAGCCGCGATATGAGGAGAAAGTGCTCAAAGTCGAGGGCCGGCACGAAATCGTTCGGGACTGGGTGGGCCGCGTCAAACGCTATCCCAAAGGCCAGCGGGAACAGGTCATGCCGACGTATCTGAAGCACGCGGTGGCGTCGCGGAAGGACTGGGAGAACGACGTGCGGCCGCGGCTCGATCCCGAGACGCCCGCGCGGTGGGAAGGCTACGAGGAGAAGGTGGAGCGGAACCGGGCGCGGCTCGGGCGCGGCGAGTGCCTGCACACGGCCAGCGTCATCGGCGGGTATATGTACCTTCGGAGCCTGATCGGGCCGGAGGACCTGCTGTACGCCTTCTACGATGCGCCGGACCTGGTCCGTTCGCTCATGGAGACGTGGCGCGACCTCGCGGTGTTCGGCCTGAAGCGGTGTCAGACAGACACGGGGCCGTTTTTCAGATTGTTCCTGGCCGAGGACATCTGCTACAACCACGGGCCGCTGATCTCGCCGAAGATGATGCGCGAGTTTCTGCTGCCCTGCTATCGCGAACTATATGAGGAACTGAAAGGTGGTCAGACCGAGACGCTTCACTTCGAGATCGACACGGACGGCGACTGCCGCCCCGTCATCGACGTGTACCGCGAGGTGGACGTGGATGCGATGAGTCCGTTCGAAGTCGCGAGCGGGTGCGACGTCGTCGAGATCGGCCGGCGCTATCCCGACATGCACATGCGCGGGGGTATCGACAAGCGGGTCCTGGCCAAGGGGCCCGACGCCATCGACCGGATGCTGGAATATATCGTTCCGACGATGGTCGATCGCGGCCGTTACATCCCCAGTTGCGACCACGCCGTGCCCTCCGACGTTTCACTGTCCAACTACAGGCATTACCGCAAGCGCGTCATGGAGTTGGACCATTAGGCGGCCGAGAGCGCGTCCAGCAGGTCGCGATTCGAAGGATAGGACGCAAGCGCCGAGAGCAGGCTCTCGAGGGCTTCGTGGGGCTTGGTGTCGGCGAGGCGGCGGCGAATCAGATGGCGCTTCCTTAGTTCCTCGGGGCTGACGAAGCGTTCTTCCTTGCGCGTGCCGGAGGCGAGGATGTCAACCGCCGGGAAGAGCCGACGCTCGGCCAGGTCGCGCGCGAGGACGCACTCCATATTGCCCGTGCCTTTGAATTCCTGGAAGATGAGTTCGTCCATGCGGCTGCCGGTTTCGATGAGGCAGGTGGCGACGACGGTCAGGCTCCCTCCGCCTTCGATGTTGCGGGCAGCGCCGAACATGCGCTTGGGTTCCTCCAGGGCCCGGATGTCCATGCCGCCGGACATCGTGCGGCCGCTGGACGGGACGGCTTTGTTGAACGTGCGGCCGAGGCGCGTGAGGCTGTCCATGAAGAGGACGACGTCGCGGCCGAACTCGACTTCGGCCTTGGCCTGGGCGAACGCCAGGCGCGCAAGTCTCACGTGCTGCTCGACATCCTGATCGTTCGAGGATGCCAGGACCAAGCCACCGGTCGTCCGGCGGAAGTGCGTGACCTCCTCCGGCCGCTCGTCCACCAGAACCATCATGAGGCACACGTCCGGGTAGTTGGTATGGACGGCCTGCGCCATGTGTTCGAGGAGGATGGTCTTCCCGGCGCGCGGCGGCGAGACGATGAGGCCCCGCTGGCCTTTGCCGATCGGCGCGAGGAGGTCCAGGACGCGGGTGGTGAGCGGCTCCGGCCCTGTTTCGAGCCAGAGGGCTTCGTCGGGATCGATGACGGTGAGCCGCCCGAATGACGCAAGCGGGGCGTAGAGGTCCGGCGGTTGTCCGCAAATGGTCGTCACGTCGGCCAGTTGCAGGCCGCGCCCCTTTCTGTCCGGGCGGGTCGGGCCTTCGAGCGCGAGGCCCTCTTTCAGGCCATATTGCTTGACCAGCCCCGGTGGGACGAAAACGTCGTTTTGGGTGGGGCGGAAATCACGTTTGGGATCCCGCAAGAATCCGTAGCCCCGCTCGTGCAGTTCCAGCACGCCGCACGCGCTGTCGTCTTTGGCGGTTGCCATTTTACCCTCATCAGCAGCCGCGCTGTGAGCGGCCTCGGGAAAGGGGAAGGGTAGTGGTTAGGCGCTGGAACAGTGCCTCAAGTATAACGGTTCCGTCGATGCCGTCCAGGAAAACTTCGCGGTTGAGCAAACGGAATGTGCGGCATTTCACCACCGGACTGAGACGGCCACCATCTGCAAGATCCCAAACCCAAACAAGATGGCGCTCAGAACCCTTTCCGGTGCCGAGGCATCCCTGGAGAAGAAGCACCAACCGGCTGAGGCACACGCCCCAAGACTCAGCAAATCGCATGTCCACCAATAGTGATCCCACAGGACAGCCAGGGCTCACCAGCTTAGGCAGAGCAGTACCCCGGCCAAGCCCAGTTTCGTACCAGGTTTCATTGCGCCCTCCCCACTGTCTCATAAACCCCGGAGAGCCAGTGGATCATTTCAAGACCACTCCCCAAGTAAACCGCCCCCTTCTCCCTAGCAACAGAGGAAGCCGTCTTTTCCCACCCACCTTGCTTTGCAAAGCAGGCCTTTAGTATGAGGAGACCAAATTGATTATCACGGAAGTTTGTGGGCCCCAAGTTCACCCCTTCGGCGATTTTCAGAGTGCCTTTAAGTGCCCCGCCCCTGGGCCGGATTAAAAGACGACGCCGGCATAGCCGACGGCGGCGTCCATCCCTTGAGAGCCCATCCGTTCGCGCATCACGTCGCACGACGTGGTGTAGTGGACGAGGCGGCCACAGGAAGCGCCAAGTTCGCGCGCGGCAGCCAGGGTGGCCGCAACGGCGCCCGCGCCGCAGGCGTTGGCGCGGTTCTCGGCTTCCGGCACCGCGGCCTCGGCGTCGAGCCGCAGCATCAGGTCCACCATGCGGCGGTCGTTTTCTTCGCGCATCCACCGAAGCGCCTCCTCGCCCAGACCCTTCGGCGTGAACCCGTACGCCGGGCCGTAATGCGTCAGGTCCGTCGAGCCGAGGCAGACGGCGTCGGCGTCCAGGCTGCCGACAGTCCGGCCGACGATGCGGCCGATTTCGGTGGCGTGCTCGTCCGGCAGGACGGCAATCGGAAGGATTCGCGCTTCAGGAAAGAGGTACTGGATGAACGGCACCTGGACCTCGATGCTGTGTTCCGCCTCGTGGGCGTGCGGCGCGTCGGCCACAAGTCCCTCGCTCCGTGCGAGGACCTCGCCGGCGAGGCGCTCGTCCACCTCGGCCAGGCCGAGCGGCGTCCGCCACCCGCCTGAACTGAAGACGGCGCTTGCGCGAATCGGCCCGTGGACCGCCCCGAAGAGGACGAACGTTTTCGGAGTTCGGCCTTGCCGGATCGCCTCAAGCACGGCCAGCGCCGTCGCGCCGGAGAAGACCCAGCCGGCGTGAGGCACAACGCCGGCCACAGGACGATCGGGCAGGTCTTCGGGTAGTTTCCCTGGGCGGAGCGACTCGATCATTTCAACGCAGGCGTCGCGGCCGGCCGGATAGAACTGGCCGGCCACAATCGGTTCGCGAACGAGCATGGCCATCCCCTTGAGATATGTGCGTACCCAGAATAATGAAGTCGCAGTGCCTTCAAGCCGCCCTGCCCCGCGCTCAGGCTTGCGTCGGGTCGTTCGGTTCGGTCACGCGGCGCGGGTCGAGGGCGGCGTCGAGTTCGGCCGCCGTCATCAGGCCCCGCTCCAAGATGAGTTCTCGGAGGGTTTTTCCGGTCGCGGCGGCCGCCGTGGCCGCCGCGGCCGCCGGCTCGTTGCCGACGGGCGGTGTAAGGCT
>Ga0307378_10003025_pt1 | contig 24986 bp, 19 predicted proteins | sample UN1MG_FD_202238 | JGI IMG/M metagenome (GOLD analysis project Ga0307378, IMG submission 202238) | Soil microbial communities from Risofladan, Vaasa, Finland - UN-1 | ecosystem: Environmental > Terrestrial > Soil > Coastal area > Acid sulfate soil | place: Finland: Risofladan, Vaasa | collected...
GCGCAAGGACGCAGGCTGGTGGCGGAAGACTACCAGTTCAACGAGCGGGAAAAGGTGCTCTTCGAACGACTTCGCACAGTAAAAGGAAAATACTCGCAAGCACTGATCAAGACGGAAGTCGAAGACGCAAACGGCGGCAAGAAGCCGATTACCTCGGTGCTCAATATCGAGCTTTCTCCGCTGGACTACCAGATCTGCACATCGGACGCCGCGGACCGGGAAATTCAACGTAGATACATGGAAGCCAATCCGAACTTGCCGGTACACAAGGTGCTCGAACATATCGCCTACGCCGGGGACCGTCCCAGACGACGCCCGAGTCCGGTCCCAGGCCCGGGCGGGAGATGAATCATGCCTTACAGGACAACAACAATCGCGCTGATAGTCAGCCTGTGGCTGGTTCCCGCGAGCTCGAAGGCGTTCTTCGGGGAAGAAAGCTGGCTATCAGGACAGAACGCACTGCTTGCCAAGCTGCTGTCGGCGCAGCTCAACGAGCTTTACAACGTCACCGCAATACTCTCAAACATACGCCTGGTTACGTCTGCAACGAACGAATCCCTGGCAATCGCCCGGGAGACGTACCGAGCCTATAGATCGGTACGCTCTTACTCGCTTCACGACCTGATGCGCGACGCGAAAAGAGGGCTGTACGAAACGTTTCCAGATCTGCGCGAGATTGAAAGAGACGGCGTTCTTATAAGGGAACAGATAGAAAAAGGGGAGGCGTTTTTCAGCACCTGGAATCGATACGACACCAAGATGAACCCGGTGCTCAGAAAAGTGTTCGAACATTCCTACCAGGCAACCATATGGCCGGCCGTGTTTCCGGAAGCCATGGCATTGCGGCCCAACGCGACGCCTGTGGAGAAGATGATCTGGGAGCGATACACGCGCACCAGGCAGGATATGGAAGTGCTGGTGCAAAAGACCTCGCTGGCCGCCCTGGCGAAAAAAGCGGCTAACTTCGTCGCCGACGCCGAGGAAAGCGGAAACCTTGAAGTGGCAATCAATGCCTCCGCGAACCAGATGGCGGTCCAGCAGGTCTCGAACTCCACCGAGTTTCTCAACCTGTACAAGTCGGAGATCGCGCTGGAGGAAGAAGGACGACGCCGGGAAAAGAAGGCCAGAGACACGATTCGAAGGTCCATGAAGAAAAACGTGAAAAAGCTGCTCATGCCCGGAAGCATGTACGCAGACTGAGGCAAACCGTGGAAGCTCAATCCCAGAACGTCATCAGCATTGCCTACAACCAGATACCGGGTATCGGTATTCTTCAGACGGTCGGGTTCTCGATCATGGGCGCGGCCCTGGCCATATACATGGTCATCGAGCTGTACAAGCTTTTGACAGTGGGGCGCTGCGATTTCATTACGCCGATCATAAAGATCGCCGGGGCAATGGCGATCCTCTACGCGCTGGTGCCGATCGGAACGTTCCTTTCCGCAGCCATGCAAACCGTGACAACGACTCTTCTGAATCAGAACGTGTTCGTCCTGGCCTCCGACGCCTGGGCCGCCGCGTTCGAGGGGGTGTCCGGACCGCTCGACTTCATCAAGAACCTGTTCAGCCAAATAACCTGGTTGAGCCTGATGACCTGGTTTTGCCTGGTGTCGGTCATAATCATCAAGCTGATTGTGCTCGACGTACTGTTTCCGATTCTGCTGGCCGTGGTGGTGGTTACCGGATCGCTTTCCATTCCCATAGGCGTCTTTCCCGGGGCAAACACGTTCAAAGGCTGGGTGCTCAACCTGGTCGAGGTATCCATCTGGCCGCTGGTGTTTCAGATCTTGGCGAGTCTCCTTTTCGCAACGTTCGCGACCCAACTTGGAGACATAAACACGGAAAGCATGACCCAGCTAAGGCAGATGTATAACCAATCGCAGCCAGACAACTGGATGGAAGAGGCAGAACTGCAGGCTAATGACGAGTTTCGCGCCAGGGTCGAAAAAATCGAAGACGAAGTGTTTTACAAATTCGTGAAGTTTCTCGCGATAGCGGCGACATTCGGCTTGCTGTGCCTGTTCACGCCGCTTCTGGCCCGGATGATTGTCAGGAGCGATTCGGCAGGGGTGATCGGGGGAATCGTCACGGCGGCAAGCACGACCATGCTTGTGCGCATGACTACCATGGTAAGCAGGAGATTCAGCAAGGCGGCGGGTCACCTGGGGCGCGTTGCCTACGAATCGCCGGTAGCGGCGAAAATTAAAAGCCTGGCTTCGGCCGGGAAAGATCCGGCTCGGAAAATGAACGAACGCAAAAGCCCGGAGGTGGCCTGATGAAAAAAGAGAAAACAGAAAGACCACGCTACTACGAAATCGAAAGCTTTCGTCGCTCGGTAAACAGGAAATTGTGGTTCGTAATGCTGTTTCTGGGCACGCTGACGCTGTTTTCGCTTTTTACGGCCTTCGTCGCCTTCGCTCGCCCGGTTCCGGTCGTTGTTTTCGACGCCAAGGGACGTCCGGTTCTGTTTGAAGATACGGTCTCGCCAAGGCAGAATATGCAGGACGTCAGAGTCGAATACTTCGTGCATGAGTTCATTCGTCGCTGGGTTGGGGTGGATTCGGTGAACATCGATGACGATTTGGAGCGGGCGCTTTCCATGATGACGCCCGCCTTTCGCCAGGTGGTTATGAGCAACGAGTCGGAGATATCACGCCGGGCGAAGTACAAGCATCAAAACGTGCGCTCGCTGATTGGCAACTGGAGCGTGAGTATCGGCAAATATGATCCCGCCAAAATCGATTCCAAGATAAACGTCCTGGCTAAAGGCAAAATGAAGTTCGTGCCCCGCTTCGGCGAGGTTGTGGCGGAAAAGCACGGCGAGACGACGGAGGTCTCACAGCAATTTCTGACGCAGATAGTTCTTCAAAGAGTACCCATTACCAGGGTCTCGATACACGGCCTGCAGGTCGAATACTGCCACACGAAGTTCTTCGAGAATAAAAAGCAACTGGACGCGTACATGCTTGAAAGGGCGGCTACCAAATGAACCAGAAAAAGATTGTCGCGCTGGCGCTTGTATTTTTGATATCCGGCCTCTCGCGGGCAGAAGAGGCCAAGGTCGATCTGAGCAGCGTAAAAAGCTGCCAGGGAGGCAAGTGCCAGCCGATCGAGCGCGGATACTGCCGTTCGATAGAGAACGGCTTTTGCAACGATACGGTCATCGTCTACGACCTTCGCTCCGACGAGCCAAACCCGGTCGTGTTCGCCAACTGCGCCGCCGGATCGGTCATGGTGATACAGATACCAAAGACCGAAAAGCTGAAGGGAAATCCGGTGATCGGCAATACCGGGCTTTTCCAAACCATCGTCCAGGGAGATCCTCCCCAGGTGATGGTCTGGACGAAGGTACCAAAGGGAACCAAACCCGAAGATATCCAGGACGTAAAAACCAATATGCAGATCAACCTGGATTCTGGAATCAGTATCCTGATCATGCTGAGAGTGTCGTTTTTCGACTCAGCAGTGCAGAGGATCGTGTTTCGCTACCCGGAACGCGAAAAACAACTCGGCGAAGAACACCGCATTGAGGATCGCATTCGGAAAAAGGTTGATCTGGAATTCCAACAGATGCGCACCAACCTGGACGCCGAAGCCCACCGCCTGGCCCTGTCGCGCATGGCCCGGGGAGTGCTGAAACGAGCCTTTTGCGAAAGCCTGAGGGCCCGTGAAATGCGCGATCTGCTGGTGGTTCACGCGACTCAGATATGCCAGATCGGAGACCACGTATTCATCAAGTTCGAAATACACAACCGGGCTCGGGATCTGTTCATACTTTCGTCCCTGGACGTGGTGAGCATGGAGGGAGACAGCAGTCAGCCGCTGGACGCCGTGGTTGAGTGGGGGACAGGCGATAAACCGCAACTGCGCTTCGACCAGAAGGCGGAAGGCGTAGTCATGTTTCCGGTCACAAAAGAGACAGCGTCCACGGAATACGGAATCAGAGTCAAAGAGTCGGCCGGAAAAAAGAGAGAAGTTCTGCTGGATGATATCGGGTTTTGAAAATGGGCTCGACACGGTTCATCAAAGTCGATTCGTTCCGGGAAGGCGAACCAGACCTGACCACGGGCCCGGGAGCACCTGCGGAGCCGGCAAGGGGGCCGGCAGAAGAGATCCCGGCCGCAGTCGAGAAGGTCGCGGAGCCACACAGACCTGGTGACGGTCCGCAGGACGGTGACGGACAACCGAATAACAAGTTCGTCATAACAAAAGAAGAAAAAGAAGAGGCACGGCAGGGCGAAGAACGGGTCACAATGGCAGAACGTGAGAAAGAAGAGGGGGAAGAGAGGGAAGAAGACCAGGACGATGAAGTCTCGTCCTGGTTTGCCGATATCAAGGAACGTGTTCACGAACGGCCCGCCGTTCTGTCACTGCCGTTCGCCGGCGCGGTAATCCTTTTGTACCTGGTTGTATCCCTGGTGGGAGGCAAGGCAGAGACGCAGCCGACCGCGGCGCTGCTGAAAGCCGAAATGCCGTCCTTCGAGACGCCGAAGATTCGAGAGGAACCGTACACGCTGTCGGAAGTTCAAATGGCTCTTTCCAAGGCGGAAAGCAAGCAGTCGCTACGGCCGCCGGACTACGCGGCCAGACCAAAGGACAAAAAAAATCAACAACCGAGAGTCGTTCTCATAAGGGAAAAAGCCGACAAAAAGAAGCCTGCCGGAGTGGCAAAAAGGGCCAAAAGACGCATTCGTCCGAAAAAGCCGGTTGCCGTTGTGCCCGACGAACCGCCCGAGCCGGAAGAAACCAGGACGGTCATACGCCGCACATCAGCGGGCATAGTCGTCGAGCAGGTGCCGGTACCACGCCGGAAAGAGACTTCCACGGCGGCATACGGGCCGGCTGGGTTCGCGAAAAGGGAAGAAAAGAAGCAAAACGAGAAAACAGGATCCTCGCCGCTCTCGGTGGGCGCTACCATGAAAGCAGCTCTCCAGGTAGGCATAAGCTCCGCGTTCAGGGGAGCGCCCGTGCTCGCGCGTCTTACAGAGCCGGTGCGGAAGGATAAGGTAGTCCTCCTGCCGGCCGGCTCCACACTCACAGGCAACATGAGCGCGGGCGAGAAACGCATCTTCATCAACTTCCACAAGGCAACTTCAAGAGCAGGAAAGAGCGTGACGTTCAGGGGATACGCAGTGTCAGGGAAGCTTCCAGGCATACCCGCAGCGGTCACGGAGACCGAGAAGCCGCAAGATAGCTCATACGTGGCCAAGGGGGCGCTTCGAACCGCTCAGACCGCCATTCTTGGAATAAGCGGCAGCGTGGCTCAAGACCTGGTCCGCAACACGGCCAGTGAAGGGCTTGAGGACGCGCAAAGAGGGGTGTACAAAAGCTCATCGAGAATCCTTGAGCTTGCGGCCGGGACGAAGTTCGAAGTCGTAGTAACGGGGGATTGACCGGAATGACCGCAACCAACACAGACAAAAAACGGCCGATAATGAAAATACGGGCAAAAAGAAGCTCGGTTTTGATTATTCTCACCCTGGCGATCGTCATGGTCGTGCCGGGTACCGCTTTTGGCGAAAAGGACGAGATCGCGGTGGGACTGCAGGGAGGCCTGATGCTGCCGGCATTCAGTCCGACCTCGGCGACGGCATTCACCCTGGCCGCCTGGACGGCGGGTGTATACGGTTCCTACGGGGTTCTGGACGACCTTTCCCTGGTCGCCTCCTTCTCCTTCTTCATGTTCGACGGCGACTCGGACGACTACAAGTATTCGGAAGAAGGCCTCGACTACAAGGGAACGCTCAGGTGCTCAACCAGGGGATACCATCCGGAAATCGGTCTCAGGTACAAGGTGTACTCCGGATACAAACTCGCGCCGTACCTCGATGCCTCAGTCGGGTACGCCTGGAACACATTCAACGACTCCCGCCTGTTCAATGATGCCGGCCAAGAGTACGATGTTCATATCTCAGACTTCGCCCAGGGTATGTTCACCGTCTCGGCCGGGATTTCAGTGGACTACCGAATCGAAAACATGATCTTCGTCGGATTGGGTTTCAAGTTCACATACGCATTCGGAAGCGGCAACCTGCTGGAACATTTCTTCACCGTGCCGGTGCAGGTGGCTTATTACTGGTGAATGACGTGGATTCCGCCAAATATTCTCAGAGTAGAGTGGGAGACCTTGTGATGAGAAGATGCCTTGTTATATCCATCTTGGCCCTGGCGGCCATGGTGCTGCCGCAGTGCGGTTCTGAACCAAATGAGCCCGGCGACAAGCTGAAAACTAAGATAAGCGGGATTGCATACGTCCTGGATGGCGTGGATGCGGGAACCGCGGTGGAGATCTACGACTACCGGGGGGCGGAAAAGGGCGATCTTTTCGGTTCGGGCGAGACGACGAACGGGGGCGCTTTCGAAGTCGAGCTTGGCTCGAAGTTCGGGGACCTGCTTGTCGAGGTGGGAACGAGCCCTGCAAGGCTGGCTGTCGTCATATCGGGAGTCGAGTCGGGTGACGAGGTGAAGGATCTGATCGTGTCTCCCTACACCACGCTGGCGACCGCCTACGCCACTTACCTGGTTCAGAATAAAGAACGCTCCGTCACAGATGCCTACGAACGATCAGAAAAGCTGATCTACGAACACTTCGGAGACGTAAGACACGCCTCAGTAGCTCCTGAAAAACCCGCAGGAGACGTCGATTCGTTGACCAACGGCCTGCTGTCGGGATTCCTGCTGGTCTCCCTGGACAGAGAGGCCCAGGGCATGAGCCAGACGGCCGGGCTGCTCGACCTGGTGAAGCTCCTGGCCGCGGATATCGAGTACGACGGTTACTTCGACGGAAAATCCATGGGCAACCTCGGGCTGGGAGACGCGGAGCTTGACGGAGATACGCTCAGACCGAACCTGGCTGCGCAAATCAGAAAGTACCTGGACTCTCCCGAGAACGAAACGTCGTTCGACTCCTCGGACATCTCGCAAATCATCGAAAAGATCGCAACCAACAACTCGGAGATATTCGCCGGGCCGCCAGGCGTTATGGATATCGAGAGACCGACAATCACGATAACCGATCCGGAAAACGGAAGTGTCGTGTCCGGAGTCGTCAGCGTAAAAGCCACGGCAACGGACAACGTGGAAGTCAAGGATATCAGGGTTACGGCCCCGCAAGCGGTTATCGACACGAACTCGGACCCCGACTCCCTGGACGCGGTCCTCGAGACGTACCAGTTCGAAGACGGAGAGCTGACAATCACCATCGAGGCCGAGGACCAGGCCGGCAATACGGCTGAAAAATCCGTTACGGTGACGGTGCGCAACAACGGGATCCTGTCCGGTTACGTATTCAAGGGATTCCTGAAGACCGCGAACGTCACGGCCTACCAGTTCAACCCGGGGGGCGCGGAACCGATGATTGCCTCCGCCGATACCGACGAAGACGGCAGATACTCGATGGAGATTGACAGCTACGAAGGACCGCTGCTGCTGGTGGCGACGTCCGGTTACTACACCGAGGAGGCCCTGGGTACCGAAGTGGAACTGGCCCGGGGTGAATATCTCTCGGCCCTGGTTCCGGACTTCACGCCGGCCTACTCGGAAAACGTGACCCTGTCTCCCCTGACCACCTGGGCCGCCGAGTACGCCTTAAACCTGGTCGATTCAGCCGGACTGAATGCCGCGGCCGCGGGAACACAAGCAAATGCCGAAATCTCGGCCCATTTCGGAAACGTGGACATCCTGAACACTCTGCCCGTCGACCTGCTGGCCGGAGCAGGCTGCGATACGCTCACCGATCGCGTGCTGTACTCGCTCTATTGCGCCGGATTGAGCCAGCTTGCCAAGAACATCAGCGAGGACTCGGGCCTGACGCCGGGCGCCGTGGTGAACGCCATTTCGATGACCATGGCTGTGGCTGACGACATAACGGACGGGACTTTCAACGGCCGGAAAGGCGGAGGGACGCTTACTCAAGGAGGGTACGACCTTTCGAGCTACACCGTGAGAACCGATCTGGCAAGGTCGATAAATGAATGGCTCAGCTCCGATATGAACCCCTGCGCCGTTAGCGTGACCGACTTCTACGACGACGCCAACGCCCTGGCCGAGGATACGGCGGACGTATTCCCGGAAAACGACCCGGTAATTCCCGTGGACGAGGAAGGTCCGGAGATCGTCTTCACCTCCCACCAGGACGGCGAAAAGGTTCACGGACTGGTAACTATCGCGGCGGAAGCCCACGACATAAGCGGTATTGCCGAATTCAAGATCGTCGAGCCTGTCGGAACGACAGACAACGACGGCTCCGTCGATGGCGTCAGCCTGACCGTCAATACCGATAACTTCACCGATTCGGTTGTCGTGAGACTGGGCGCGACGGATACCTACGGCAACGAATCCGTGGGCACGATAGAGCTCTTCATCGACCGCGGCGGGCCCACTTTCGACTACGAGATTCCCGCCGGGAGTTCGGTGAGCGATCCGAGCTTCACGATCCGGGGTACGGTGACGGACTCAACCGGGGTGAGCTGGCTCAAAATAGAGGGGGAAGTTGTCGAAGTGCAGCCGGACGGCTCGTTCATCTCCCGGCAATACACCCTGGTCGACGGCGAAAACACCTGGGAGATGCGGGCCGCGGACGGCCTGGAAAACGAATCGTTTGAAAACTACTCGATTATCCTGGATCGGGTGAACCCGACAATCGTGGTCGGGAGCCCGTCAGACGGCCAGGTCTTCATGTTCGGGCAGATGGTGGACGTTGTGGCCGTTGCCAGCGACACCTCGGGCATCAGGACACTGACGGTCACGGCCAACGGGAACCTGCTCGAAGATACGGACTCGAGCCCTGAGAGAGCTGCCGTCTCCATTGCGGCCGATATGCTCGGCGAAGGACCCGTGGCCCTCTTGTTCCACGCGGAGGACCTGGCCGGAAACTTGGCCGAAACAACAGTCAATATAGAGATCCGAAACACCATCGACGTATCCGGCATCGTCTTCAAGGGCCCAGTGACGGGAGCGACCGTAAGGGCCTACCAGTGGGATTCCGGAGTGCAGGGATCGGAGCTGACAGACAGCGCCGGCGTTACGAACCAGTCAGGCGCATTCAGCGACGTTGTCCGGTCCACCGGCGGGATGATTCTGCTGAAAGCTACCGGAGGGAGCTACAAGGGGGAAGACCGGGACGACTACGCGAATCCCGTAAGTCTTACCGGATCGGACTACCTGACGGCCCTGATAGATGACAACGGCTCAGACGTCACGAGCATCTCGCTGACTCCGTTCAGTACGTTGACGGTGTGGCTTGCCCAGAAGCTCGTGGCGGACGGGTACGAGCCGGGGGCGGCCTACGCCTCAGCCAGGCAGAGGATCGAGGCGATATTCGGCTTCGACCTGGATACGGTCCCGCTCAACTGCCGCGAAGATACGGCGACTGGGTTCAACGATAGCGCCAAGGCGGGTCTTCTTCTGGCAGGTCTGTCCCGGATGGGCTGCAGGGACTTTGGCGACTTCAACGCCCTGGAGCTGCTGAGACTGATCTACCAGGATTTCGAGGCGGACGACGTCCTGGACGGAAAAGGATTCGGCGGAGTTCAGATCCAGATCGGCCAGGTCGACCTGGACTCGTACGTGCTGAGGGCGACCCTCGGCAGAAACGTGCTTCACTTCCTGGAGTCGGCGCACAATCAGTCGGGTCTTTCGACGACGAATCAGTCGATTATCGACTGGCTGAACAACATCGCCTTGAGTACGGACTCGATATTCGCATCTTCTCAAGAGCCGATTCCGGTGGACATCGAAAAACCGGCTATTACCTTCGAGAGTCACCAGAACAACGACTGGGTGGGCGGTCTGATTATGGTATCCGTGCTTGGAACGGACAACGACGTGGCGCCGGCAGTCGAGGTCACAAACGTCACCGGGCTTTCGACGACATCGGTCCAGGTGGACGCGAAAACGACCAGGCTGAGCTTTCAGCTTGACACGACGACAATCGGGCAACTGCTGAACTACGAGATCGATTTCAAGGCGACGGATAGATCGGGAAATGTATCGAGTCCAACAATACTCACATTGAAAATCGATAACCAGCTACCGGTTGTCCAGTGGCAGTCGCCTTCTGACGGATCAACGATAGTTACCGCCGCAGGTCACATCAACTGCAGTGGCACGGTATCTGACGGGAGCGGGGTAGGGATGGGGACGTTGACGGTCAACGGGGTGGCGGCGTCAATCAATGGGTCGAACTGGAGCGCTGTTGTGCCGGTGGTGGGAGACCAGGACAACAACTTGAACCTCGCGGCAACCGACACTCTCGGCAACGTTACAAACATGACAAAGACCGTATACATCAATACGGATGTGGTAAACCCGGTAATCACCCTCACGAGCCACTACGAAGGACAGTGCGTGGGCGGGGCATTCGACATCGTGGCCCAGGCGACCGACAACGTGGCGCTCGACTCGTTCACGATAACCAGCCCTTCCGGCCTGGTCGGCACGCTCCAGCAGAGCAACCAGAATCTGTTCGTCTTTACCGTGTCGAATTATGACAGCACAGGAACCGGGAACGGTTTTTTGAACATTACCTACAGGGCCGTGGACGTCGCGGGAAACACGACCTACGAGACTTTTCACCTGGGAATTGACAACGTTGGCGCGTCACTTACGTTCAACAACCCGATTGATGGATCACACGTCAGCTCTTCGGACGGCTCAATTACGGCTAGCGGGGGAATTATCACGCAAGGATGCGCCGGTGTTGGCAGCCTGGTAATAAGTGGCGTCAAACTATCCATTGAAGGACAGCCGATAAGCGGAACCGAGTTCACGGTCGGGCAGGCGTCGGTCAATAATCTCAACTGGTCGCGCAATGTAGGCGGGCTGTCATCCTGGTACTACAAACTCTGTGCAACGAACGTCGATAACGTGGGAAACACGGGTGAAGCCTGTACGACGTTCGTATACACGAATAATTGATTGAATCTGTCTGGGCTGTGACAAGTGATGTCCCGGTGGATAACCTTTCAGGTTTTCCACCGGGTCTTGGATAATCGCGCAGCGCTTTGTGCTGCGCGATTGCCCACACTTCTCACAGCCCCGCCGGCTGGTTTTTCTTTGTTCGTTGAATTACTGAAAAACCTGAATAGAGAAACTCAATCGATGGGAGCGACGTGGATACCCGGGGTGTACGGAGAGATGGTGCGAACAATAACGTATGGGTAGAACTCGTCTGACAAAGGAGTGTTGTCGCAAGTTATGGAAGAATCAACGAGTGAGCTGGAACTTGGAAAAGAGCCAGTTTGCAGCTGGTCGGAGAACATGCTGTAGATATTCCCAGTGCCATTTTCAAGAACTCCCAGGACTTTCGAAGATCTTGTTCTGATCATGTTCACAGTTTGGTCGATGCAGTCAGCGTGCCCATAATAAAACCTTGTGTCCTGCAACGTTTCGGGCTGGCCCAGGGGCTCTGTGAAGGCCTCGACGGGAAGGCCGGACTCCTTGTCGAAGAAGACTACGGAATCGAGTTGGATGCTGATAACACGGCCGAGGAGGCGGTTCTCGCCGTCGAAAGCGTAGAGCACCTCTTTCGACCCGTCCTCCAGGGAGACAATCTTGGCCTCCAGAGTGACGATACGAGCCTCCAGGGCTGAAACCTGGTCCGTGATCTCGGAGAGATGCACGCCGTCCAGAGTATCGGCGTCCAGGCCGCTGCCCGGACCATCCACCTGCTTGAGCTTGTCCAAGACCTGCTCAGGGGTATCAGGAGACCCGAGAACGTCCGCGTGACGCGCGGCCAAGTCGTCGGAGATCTTCTGCACGGCGGCGTTGTCGTCAGACATGGCCGTTGCCACGGCCGCGGCGGAACAGTCCGTGCCGTCCAGTCCGGCTGTGCCCTGGGGACCTTCAGAGCCAGTACAGCCGGCAATAAAGACGCTCAGCAAAAAGCCGCAAAAAACCGTTTTCATCGGGAGATCCCTCCGGTTTGTTTGATGCCGAAAGACTTTGCCAAGAATCGGGTTTTTGATCAACTTTTCTTGGTAAGGGGTGGTGGATTGGTTGGAAGCCTTTGAAAACAAGGGGAAGATCGGGTGGTTTCGGGCGTTTTCAGGTGCATCGAAATGGGAGTAGACAGGGCTTCTGCGAGGTATCGTGAAGCGTGAGAGACAGGCTACCGGCGTTTTCTGGTTTTTCTTCGTCGAGTGAGGCTACCCTTTCTAGCCGAACCTTTCTTAGCTCGTTTCTTGGACTGCTTTTTCGGCTTTGCCTTGGCTTTACCACGTTTCCGCTTGTTTTGTGGGAGTTCATCAACTCTCTTCTGAAACTCTTTGAAGAGATTACAAACAAGATATTTGCCCGATTTATTAAGATAGGTATGTACAGTTGCATCAGCGAATAGGGACTTGAGACATTCTTTCGCTTCCTCGTCTTCTCGAATACTAGCGATCGTGCGATTTCCTAGTTTTCTAAAGTTGCATCCCTGGGACCCTGATTTTTTGCCCCTCGCTGGTTTCTTGACGGGTTTGTCCTTTTCATCCGGCGGGGTCTCGTTCGCTTGAATGGATTCCTCCCATTGATTAACCCGTTCCTCGAACATAACGGCATTGAGGACCATGCATTTGCTCTTTCCTTCTGATAGCCTCAGTCCTCGACCCAGGGCCTGCATGGCTACTCTCGGGCTTAGCGTGGCGCGAAGCATTACGAGCATATCGATATCCTTGATACTTACACCCTCTTGGAATCGGTCAATTGTGAGAAGCACGGGAGGGTAAGGATCCGATCCACTTTTCGCATTCTGGAACTCGCTGAAAACCGAGGTTCCGGCGGCGCCACTCGCCGCACTGGATCGAAAATCGAAGAGGTTGTTCCTGGAGATGGCTCTAGAATTGCCGTTTTTGCGTAGTTCTTTTCTCAAGATGTCGACAAATTCATCCGCCTCTTCCTCGACTGGAGGGAGAAAGATTACGGCTCGCCTTGTATCGTGATCTTTGAACGCCTTAAGGATCGCTTTTACCAGCTCATGGGGATTCTCGGATATGACTCTCCAGACGTCACGCAGGGTCGCCTGGCTGTACTCTCCGAACCCAATTAGATTGTGGCTATCATCATTGGTGAGTATTTCATTGACTTCTTTTATCACGCTGTCGTCCATGAGCATTTCGTACTCAGGTCTGCAAATGAAACCATCGGAAATTGCTTCCTTGAGCTGCATGTACGGGCGGTCTTCGTTTTCCGTCAAAGTATTGTCAATGAACTTCTCGATGAAGGTTTTAGGATTGAATTTCATCTCTTGCATGCGGCAAGGGGTGGCAGACAAGCCCAGGATCGGCGTATTCCCGACTCTGAAACGGTTCAAGACCCTCGTGTAGGTAGGATATCGACCGCTCTTCCACCTCTTCTTATCCGCAGGGTTCCAATTCTGACACTCATCGGCTACCACGGCGGCAGGCTTGAAAGAAGACGGAAATTCGCTTGCATCTCCCGGTTTTACGACCTTGATCAATCCAGAAACCTGCTGTAAATCCACTCCCGCTTTGCCTGCGACATCATCGAGAGCACTGCTAATCGTGATCTTAACCCATTCATTTGGGGTCAAATAAACAGCAAAAGTGCCGCTGTTTCTTGAGTGTTCGAAAGCATTGTGAAGATGGTAAACGAGCCAGCGCAAGGCTATGAACGTCTTGCCGACACCAACTGGAAGGTAGAGCAGGTCTTTTCTACGCCCCGTCCCGGCACTTTTTTCCAAGGAGCGGTAGATGTCGTACTGGCGATGGTCACCTTTATTGGGGTAGTTCTGCAACAACTCGTCCAGTTTTTCAGCCAGCTTCTTGAGATCCTCAGGTTTGTTAATAATCTCTGGCTGAGCGACGGGAGATAAGGGCCGTGACTCTCCACCTTTTGGCGGGTTTTCAATTCTTCCCGCTTCTTCTCCCGTACCTTTCCTCCCGCCGCAATGCTTCTTCGTCAGGTCCTCCGATAACTCATCAAGCATTCGAGCGGCTTCCAGAGCCTTCCTGGCCTCGGAGGCATCATCTGATATGAAGATGGATTCCGTGTTGTCGCATAGGGATCGGTGTGCGAAATTGAACGATCCGGTTACCAGGAACGGGTGTGCTGTATCTTTTTCAGTCTCGGCCACAATGAACTTGGCATGGAGTTGCCCAGGTAGGCTCTCATCTACATCGGCAAATCCGGCTTGTGATTTGCTGTATGCTCTTATCTTGCCATCAACAAACAGATCCTTGTTCTTTTGGAGGCGATTGAACGCTTTTTCAGAAAGGCTCGGTCCATTGTCTATTAGCGGAATTCTGCAGATTACCTTGAGCTTGAAATCTCTTTGCTGCTCCAATTCGCCAATCTTTTTCAGATACTTCTCGCCTGGCCCGATGCTGAAAGTCACCCAGTAGACAGTTGCACCTGCTGGGAGGTTCTCGAAGAACCAATTGATTTTTTCCCAGACGCCACTTTTCTCGAGCCCAAAACCGATCGGATTGTTACTTGACAACGATTTCATTTCTTGACCCTCCTCGTGGTTTCGGCCAGCGCTTTTCCGCATGATCCGTTCAGACAACCTGAAACACCCATTGCAGCCCCATGACACCTGCAACCACTTCGTTCCTGAAAACCTTCTCCATCCACTCCCAGGCGAAACGCTCGGCTTCCTGTTCCTTTCTTCCCTCTGACCATTTTTTCCCGTCTTTGATGTGCTGCCAGTGCCCGAGTTCGTGGAGATAGGTCTGGACGAAGTAGGCGTTCCAAACCTCCTTCAAGAACCTGGGCGAGTATGTCTTCGGCACGTATCGCTTGATGACTCCGTTGATACGCTGCATTTCCAGAGGGTCGGGATCGTCGAGTAAAACGATCCCTGCCTTGTGGCCATTGAAGACGAACTGATCGCAAAGGCCGAAAGCTTTTTTCCCGTCATTGCGGACGCCGCTGAGGAATACTACGATGTCGTCCCCGCAGTGGGGGACACCAGGTGCCTGAAGCAGGGACATCCACCTCTTTACCCACTTAGTCATACGAACATACAGGAAACCGCCCCTGGCTTCCCAAAGCTCATCAAGATCGGTCATTTCGAGCTCTCGCTCGCCGGGCATAAGGTGCCTTTTCCTTCTAATTCTTTTTCGTTTTGCCATGTAAATCCTCCTGCCGAGATCCACACAAGACAGCGCACAAGGCCGTGGCGGTATTGAAAGCCGAAAACGAGCCTGATCTGTGTGGAAAACGAGTTTACAGCGGTTCTTTTTTCCCCGCCATCGATTCGATTGTCGTGGTGGGGACGCTGCCTATCGTGATGTTCTGTTGCTCGTGAGCGGGAGCCGCGCCTGGAACTCAATGTCCACCTGTAAAAAGAGGACAGAGCTCATTGGTTGGATGACGCGACCTCTCCTTTCTCCTGTCCGAATCGCTTACTACTATATCAGACATGTATGACATTCAGATTATTCAAGTATTGACGGAAATCGAGGCCGACTCAATTGGTCGGTCCATGCGCCGAATAACGGAAGTAATTAAAACCGAACTGGCACCAAAAAAAACGCCCTGGACCATCGATACCCTGGTGGCGCAAGACCTCGTGCATGACAGGACCGTGGTAACGCCATAATCCAGCTATTGACAAATAGTGTTAGAGATACTAACATACGTGTCAGGAGGCTGTCACATGGCAATCGATCAGAAAGAACTCGGACAGAGGCTAAAACGGGCTCGTGAGGCATGCGGTCTGACTCAAGAGGATGTCGCCCGTCATCTGGAGACGTCGAGATCCACGGTCGCACAGATGGAACTTGGCAACCGGGCGGTTACGGGACTTGAATTATCGCGGCTCGCATACCTGTTCGGACGAGACATACGCCGTTTCGTCGCGGAAGACAGCACCGACGGAGAAGAGGCCCTAGTCGCCCTCTTCCGACTTCACCCGGACATCTCCGACCAGGAGGAGATTGTCGAAGCCCTGCGAATGTGCACGGCGCTGGGACGAGAGTTGACAAACCTGGAGCAAATTCTCGGCATAGACCGCGATATTGGCACCGCCGCCCACTACCCCAAACCTTCGCCAAAGACCAAGTGGGAGTCCGTGAAACAAGGCGAACGTATCGCAACCGAGGAACGACGCCGGCTTGGGCTTGGGATGACGCCGCTGCCCGACCTTACCGGGCTGCTGGAGACCCAGGGAATCCGCACGGCACAGGTTACGTTGCCGGACGACATCTCGGGCCTGACCCTGATCGATCCGGACATTGGTCCGTTCATCGTCGCCAACCGCGAACATCATATACTTCGACGCCGGTTCTCCTATGCCCATGAGTACTGCCACGTACTGCTCGATCGCGAGCGGCAAGGCATGATCAGCCGGGCACAGGACCGCGACGAATTCCTGGAGATAAGGGCGAATGCCTTTGCCGCCAACTTCCTGATGCCTGAGGATGGTGTTCGAAGTTTTGTCCATGGGTTGGGCAAAGGGCGTCCTAGCCGCCTGGAGGCAGAGATTTTCGACGAGGAAGAGACCGTCAAGATCCACGCGCGATCGGCTCCCGGGAGCCAGGAAATCCAGTTCTACGACGTAGTCCAACTCGCTCACCACTTCGGCGTAAGCTGGGCCGCCGCTCTATATCGCCTTCGCGCCCTGAGACTCATCACCCAGGCCGAACTCGAATCACTCCTCGAACAAGACGAAAACGGTCGCGGAAAAGAACTGACTCGAGTGCTCGGCCTCCCCGAACCCGACCACACCTCGGCCCGAAACGAATTCAAGCGCCGATTCGTTGCCCTGGCCCTCGAAGCGTATCGAAGAGACGAGATTTCCAAGGCAAAGCTAATCGAGGTGGTCAACATGGTTGATGTGGGTGCGCGGGAGATTGAACGCACCCTGGACGATCTCGGCCTCGATGACGAGGCGGTTGTGGTCCGCCTGCCGGGAGCGTAGTGAATGGGCGGCGATGGACGAACAAGAATCGTCATAACGGACGCGAACGTGCTCATCAACATGATTCACACAAAACGCCTCTATCTTCTCGGCGAGCTGCATGGCTTTGAGTTTGTGGTTCCCGATGAAGTCGTGGCTGAAGTGAATGTTCCCGAACAGGCGAAAGCAATATCGAGAGCGATAGATGCAGGGCACATGGAGAGAGTGTCCTTTAAAAGCACCACCGATCTGGAGTTGTATACCGAACACGTTCAGGTAGTCGGAAAAGGGGAGGCGGCCTGCCTGGCGATGGCGGAAGTCCACGGTTGGTACCTGGCATCGGATGAGCGCCGCAGGTTCCTTCGTCTTGCCGAGGAGCGCTTAGGGCCGGATCGTATTATGAACACGCCAGGCATCTACGTGCTGGCACTTCGAGCCGGGCTCATGACGATCGAGCAGGCCGACGCGGATAAACAGGTGCTCGAAAAACACAAGTTCAAGATGCGATTCAAGTCGTTCAGAGAAGTGGTCGGAACAGTTCCAACACGGGAAAAGGAGTAGAAACCATGTCGAAACGAGCAAAGTACCATGTTACAAAAAGACCCGATGGCCGGTGGCAAGCAAAGGCCGAAGGGGCATCACGCGCCGCTGCTGTGTTGAAAACGAAAGCTGTAACGATTGACAAGGCACGCGACCTTGCAAAATCACAGCCCCTCGGACAGGTCGTGATCCATAAGTCGAACGGCAGAATCCAAACCGAGTACACCTATGGCAAGGATCCTTGTCCACCCGTGGGTTGATGGTTCGTTCTTTTTAGTCGACTTCACCGAGTAGGAAGCCTGGTTTCCGCCTCCTGTATGGCCTTAAATGTGTAAAGAATTGGTTTACAAAAATGTCATATCATACTGTATTATAGTAGATAATTCCGGTAAGCAGATACATTAATGTTGTCGAATGCGAAATTTGTCAGGCTCCTTGACAAGTACGATAATCAGTGTGTATAATATACACATGGCGACCTGGTCCAGTGCGGAGATCATCAAGATATTAAAGGATGCCGGCTGGTACCAGGTTGCGCAAAGGGGTAGCCATGTCCAGTTCAGGCACCCAACGAAGCCAGGAAGAGTCACGGTGCCACATTCCAGAAAGGATATCCCGGCCGGTACGGTGAAAAGCATTGAAAAGCAGGCAGGAATCGAGTTCAGGAGGTAGGAGGTGTCTGATGGCTACTTATATTGCATTGATTCGTAAGGAAAAAGATTCGGCATTTGGAGTTGAGTTCCCCGATTTCCCCGGCTGCATTTCCGCGGGAGACACCCTTGATGAAGCCGTTGCCGGCGCGAAAGAGGCTCTCGAGTTGCACGTCGAGGGTATGCTGGAAGACGGAGAAGACATACCCGATCCGAGCGGGCTCGATGTCGTGAAAAAACTCCCCGAGTACACAGGCGCCGTTCCTGTAATCGTCGACGTGCCGGTGGTGCGGAGGAACAAGCGAGTGAACATCACCATGGACGAAGGACTGCTGAAGAAGATCGACGAGCTTGCCTCGGCTATGGGAACCAGCCGATCCGGTTTCCTGGCTATCGCCGCCAGAAAATCGCTACTGGATGCAAGGAAAGAAAAGGGCAGGGAATAGGCCGAGGGCCGCCGGCGGGCATTCCGGCACAAATTCAACAAGCGGTACCGATGCCCAAGAAATTACGGTGATTTACTTCCTGCGTTATCTCCACGACTTGCGTTCGTATCAAGATTCATAATAATGAGAGGGTGGGCAGCAGGTGGCGGCGCTTGTCTCCTGGATTCAAGCGCCGACTTCCTCCCATTCCTACAGCTGCTCCTAGCAAAGCATATCTGTAGCCAAAGAGCCTGTTGCCCACTTTTTTACCATTTCAGAGGATTTGGTCACGCCATATAGGCCGGGAAAGGTGCCGTACCTTTTGAGGCACCACCGCACACACCCCAACCCTCACACCCGAACAACGGGTGCCGCGGAGAGGCGCGGAACTACGAGGGCCACGGGAAAACGCGGACACCGTGGCGAGGGCCGCTGCGAAACGCGGCACAGCGCGGGAGCTGCACTTCTAGGGTATGCTGTAGTCGAGAAAAAGGCATAATGGGTAGTAGACCTAACGGAGGTTGACGGATGAACGTAAAAAATCGAGTTAGAGCGTTCGTATTTTTCGTGTTCCTGGCGTCTCTTATTGCGCTCGCGACGGCAAATGCCGGCGAGATGTCGGCCTGTGCCGAAGACGAGCTTCTCATATACCTTAACAGGGCAGACCTTGCCGATCAGGCAATGAAAGACGCCGGCGTGAACTCAAAGGCGGCCGCCAATATATTCTCATACCGCGCCGGGCCGGACGGAGAGATCGGAACCGATGACGACGAGTACTTCGATGAGTTGTCCGAGCTGGACGATGTGGGATTCGTGGGGCCGGCTTCGCTGCGGCAGCTCGCCGGTATCGTGGCCGCCAGGTGCGAACACCCGTCGATACGGCTGGGTTCATGGAACATCAAAAAACTCGGCCACGGCTCGAAAAAGAACTACCGCCTGGTCGCCCGGATAATCGACGAGAAATTCGACGTGCTGGTCGTTGTGGAAGTCATGCAGAAAAACGGAGGGCACCCGGGCTACGACAAGCTCACGGCCGCCCTGGACGACGTATCGGGCGAATGGGAGTCCTTGGTAACCAGTACGCCGCGGCCTAACACGTCCGCTGGCTATGCGGAGTTCTACGCCGTCCTATGGCGGCAAGGGGCCGTCAGGCCCTGCCCGGGCAGGGAAGAAGGGCTTCGCTACACCGAGGACAATGATGGCGGGTCCTCGGGCAGCGGACCGGACGTCTTCTCGCGGGAGCCGGCCTACGTCTGCATGGAAGCGGGGCCCGTAAATCAGAGCGTGGATTTCATGCTGGGGGCGTACCACGCCCTGCACGAGGGTAGCGCCACGAAGATCCAGGCGGAGGTGAAACACATCGACCAGGTCTTTCTCCAGATGATGCGGGACAAGAAAGACGAATGGGACCTGTTCCTGATGGGCGATTTCAACCTGCGGCCAAAAAAGCTTCTGCCATGTACGGAAGCACGGGATTACACCACGGCCTCACCGTCCACCCTCAACTCCAAGGGCGAGCTTGGCGGGAACGAGTACGATCACACGCTGGTCATGTGGGATGACGAATCCACTGAGTTGCTTGGGCCGGCCGAGGTGCTCGACGTGCGCTACTACGCCGCCTCGCGGAAGGAGTTCTTCGAGACGGTCAGCGACCACCTGCCGATCCGGGTTAGAGTCAGGATTGATGGGGTGGATGACGATTGAGCGCAAACTCAACTACTCGGTTTATTCGCCGACTGCCGCTTTACGAGGATCCTTTAGTCTTGTGATCGGTTTCTCGAACTCACTCCGTAGGTCGACGCTGAACGCGTCCAGGATCCGGCTGGCACGTTCCACTGTTATCGCATGGTACTCGTTTCGCTCGTCGCGCGAAACCTGCGACTCATGAACGCCCAGCCTCTCGGCTAGTTCACGCTGTGTGAGCCCGAGCGCGATGCGCAGCGCCACGAGCGTGGCTCCAAGCCCGTGAAGGTTCCTGAGTTTGCCTATTTCGCCACGCTTGAGGCGCTCGTAACTCTCGACCTCCTCGGAGAGTTGCTCATGGAAGGAGCGAAGCGGGTCGAGCGCCCGCTTCACCTCGGCGGCGGCGAGACCCATCTCCTTCAGGCGCTTGCGGTGTTCGGCGAGCCGCTCTTGCTCCTCGCCAAGCCGTCGCGCCGCCTCTTGGTACTCATTCTCATTGCGGATCATGGCTGGCCTCCTTTGATTATCTTGACGATGCCCCTCGGCTTGCCGTCACGACGCGAGAGCCGAAACGCAGAGGGGAACTCCAGCTCGTTGCCGTACTTGTCGCGTATACCGGATAGCTGGCCGAAGTGCGGATACAGCTCGACGCGGTAAGCGTGCCACATCGGAAGCTGCTTCTTCGGGTAGCCGCGGTAGGATTGGCGTGTCGCAGGATCCCATGTCCAGATCTTGTGGGGGTCGAGAAGGTTCAGCTTGCTTTGAAGCCTCCCGGTCGCAAGATCCATCAGGTCGCAGACGAAGTAGCCGTCAATGTCGTTTGGGTGCTCCTTGTCCTCCACGAACGACCCGTCGATGAAGATGTCATCAGATCATGGCAGAGCACATGTCTACCCATACAGGACATTATGGTATAGTTAGACATACATGTCAAGCTATACTTATATGTCCGGTTTGACAGATTGCTGACTTGTGCCCTATCGTTCAGGAAACTGCAAGGAAATCGTACCAGAAAGATCTTCGATACCTTCCCCGCGGCTGTAAGACTCGCTGCCGAACTTTGCCCACCCCCCTGAAGGGCGGGGGCGGCTACGCCCAGAATTCGGGTGCCGCACCCCCAACTCCCAACCCCCAGACGACGGGGGCCGTGGGAAAGCACGGAAGTCGGGAGCCGTACCAAATGGCACCGCAAACTTCGCGGTTGGGATGCACGGCACCACTGCAAACCGGGTGCCACAACCCTCTAACGGCGAGGGCCGCGGGAAAACGCGGACACCGTGGCGAGGGCCGTAAAACACACGGCACTTCGCGGACAATGCCGCGGTCGGCGCTCGACCCGCCGTCAACACCAGCGCCAGTCTTTTGACCCATGAGGTTGTTGTTCTCAACCAACTTGGATATCATCAGCCAAGCACATCGAAGGCAAGGGAGATCCGGTAATGAGGGCGAGGTTTTCGGGATTCTTGATTGCGGTGGCGCTTCTTCTTCCGGCAGCCGACCAGGCGGCAGAGCGGCGGCCGATCGTTGCGGTGTTCGATGTTGAGGCGAAGGGCATCGAGCTGTCTGTGGACTTGCTGGAAAGGCTGAGCGAGTATCTCTCTTCCAGACTGGCTGAGACGGGCCGTTACATGGTGATACCGAGGGACGATCTCAAGAAGAGGCTTCTCGGACAGAAGTCGGAAAGCTACAAGCAATGCTACGACAGCTCGTGCCAGATCGAGATGGGAAGAGAGATGGCCGCGGACAAGACAATAGCAACGCAGGTGATCAAGTTTGGATCCCGTTGCATGTTGACTTCGACGTTGTACGACCTGAAAAAAGCGGCGACGGAGATTGCAGCGACAGTGCGCGGGAAGTGCGGAGAGGAAGAAATAGTCAACTCCCTGGACAAGGTTGTAGACAAGCTTTCAGGGAAGAAGGATGGAGTTGCACAGGGCGGCGGGGGTGTCTTCAGCAAGCCGGAGGAGAAAGAAGTCGACAAGCTTTCGGAGCGAGCCGGGGAGGTGAAGCAGCCGGGGACCGACTTGTATTGGATGCGCTGTCCGCTGGGCCAGACCTGGAGCGGGTCGTCCTGCCAAGGGGACATGATTAAAAAGGACTGGGCCCAAGCCATTAAGGCCTGCCCGGCAGGCTATTGGTTGCCCACCCGCCAGGAGTTCCTGAACCTCCTGGGTGGCTGCGACGAGAAGGTGCGAGGTGGAGGGCAAGGCCACTGCGAAAGCTGCGGGAAGAGCGCGAGGTGCTCGTCCATGTTCAGGGAAGACGTGAAATTGTACTGGTCGTCGTCGTCCTATGCGGGCGCCTCGTCCGAGGCATGGGCAGTCTCCTTCGACATCGGCCTCGTCTACACCAACGTCAAGGTCTACTCCTTCTTCAATGTGCGTTGTGTGCGCAGGGGGCCGTGACAGCGCAGCCCTCTGACTGCGAGGGCCGCCGTGACTCTCAACGGCCCTAGTTGTTTGAGGGTATGAAGGCACGGCAGTCCTCGTTTTCCGCGTTGTTGGCGGCCCTCGTAGTCCGAGGGTGAGGGCTTGGCCCTTTGATCATTTGAATCTTTGACCCTTTGACCCTTTTTCAACCGCTCAAATGGCTCCCCGAGGAACCGACGGTGCCGAGGGGGGGATCGACTGCCGCCAGCTTCAGGGGGAGCCTAGCTGGACTTACCGCGATCATGTTGCAATTGGTTTTCGCGGTCAAGGATCTCTTTGGGTTTTGGGAGTTGGGCGGAACTTCTGCGGAGCGGTCGTCAAGACCAAGAAAAACCTGGCTGATAGGGATGGGGCTTCATGCTGAAAGGTGCCATCATTACGGCGCTTCGATAAAAAAGTGACCTGCGGGGTTACTGAGAACCTTTCGGGCTGCAGGCGGGCCCAGGCCGGGGAGAAGTCGGCTGCGGTGATGCTGGCCGGGTACCACTGGATCGCGGAAGTCGTTGATGACTGGTGAAGGGGAAAGGTTGGGTCAACCTGGTCGATGTCTCGCAAGATCGATTTCTGGTATCAGCAGGAATCGTCGTTGCCAGAAATATACGAGGTTCCACTCCAGCCAGCGGCAATGAGCTGATCACGTAAATCGATGGCAAAGGAGTTGCACAGGACGGGGTTGTTTTGAATGTATAGGTCAACTAAGAGCGCCGTGAGGACAGGCAGGGACAGGCTCGTCAGGGCGGTGTTGCCGATGATTCTCAGGTACCCACCGACGGACGTGATGTTTTCGATTCCAGCCAGACTCTGCAGGATGGCGTTATCGACGATGTTCAGGTTCCCCCCGACGGACGTGAGGGCCGGTAGTGACAAGATCGTCAGGGCGGCGTTGTTTTGGATGATCAGATCTCCACCGACGGACGTGAGGGCCGTAATCTCAAGGCTTGTCAGGGCGTAGTTGAGGTGGATGTACAGATATCCCCCAACGGACATGAGTGCTGTCAGGTCCAGGCTCGTCAGGGCGGTGTTGGTGCTGATGCTCAGGTACCCACCGACGGTTGTGAGGTTCGTCAGGTCCAGGCTCGTCATGTCGTTGTTGCCTCGGATGTCCAGATTACCCACGACGAACGTGAGGGCCGGCAGTGATAGACTAGAAATCCCTGGAGCATCAACATCCAGGTCTCCCGTGATGGAGGTTATGGACGAGAGCCAATCCGCGTCAAGGCTGTTTCGAATGGTGTAGGAGCCCTGGAGAATACCGGTCGGAATGGATCCCTCGCCGTCCAGGCCGTTGCACAGGTAGGAAGTACTTGCAATCTCGTCTCCTTCGAGCAGACCGTTGCCGTCTGTGTCAACACCTGTATGAACGGCGATCCCGCCGTTGGGACAGTTGGGATCTCCGTCCTGAAGAATCTCGTTGACTACGAGCGTTGAGCCGCCGTCTTGCCCATCGTTGACAGTGACCGTCGTGCCGTCCGTGCACGAGATGGTCTTGGTTCCGTCGCCGTTGTCGGTGACGGTGCAGGAATCGCCGTCCTGGCCGTCCTGTCCATTTTGCCCGTTGCTGATGACTACCGAGGAACCGTCGGGGCACGAGATGGTGCTCGTGCCGTCGCCGTTGTCCGTCACCGAACAGTTGCCGCTCGATCCGCCGCAGCCGGAAGCTGATAAAAACATGACGGCAGACAACAACACCGAAACTAGTGCGGAGAAGCACACTTGGTAATTCATTCTTGATTTCATCTTATTCCCTCCCTTTGAGTTGGAACGCGTTCTAAAAAACGTTCCTAGTGTAACGCAGCGCGGCTCGATGAATTACAATCGTACCCGCCATATGGGTGCCAAATCCACAATAAAAATGACACGCGCAGTACTCAGAAAATCTTCGCGGCCCGCGAAGATTTTTGATGTCAGTAGTACAAAGACATTTGGGGTGGGGGATTATTTCGAGCGTTTGGATTTGAGCTAATAGAAAACCGGCTGATAGGGATGGGGGGGGCTGCATGCTGAAAGCGGGTTGGAGCTTCGCTTCGATAAAAAAGTGACCTGCGGGGTTACTGAGAACCTTTCGGGCTGCAGGCGGGCCCAGGCCGGGGAGAATTCGGCTGCGGTGATGCTGGCCGGGTACCACTGCAAACCCCCCAAACTACCGCCAACCCTCAAAGAGCGAGGGCCGTTGGGATGCACGGACACCGGGGGCCGTACCCCAAAACTTCTAGGGCCGCCAACGCAGCGGTAAAGCACGGCAGGGGCCGCCATCCGGGGGTTGAGGATTGGGTGAAGGGTCGGGTCGACCTGGTCGAAGTCCCGCAAGCTCCAGTTAGGGAATCAACAAGTGCTATCGTTTCCTTGAGTTGCCGATCCTCCGTTCCATCCAGCGGCAATGAGCTGATCACGCAGGGCGATTGCCAAGGAATTG
>Ga0307378_10003028_pt1 | contig 24977 bp, 19 predicted proteins | sample UN1MG_FD_202238 | JGI IMG/M metagenome (GOLD analysis project Ga0307378, IMG submission 202238) | Soil microbial communities from Risofladan, Vaasa, Finland - UN-1 | ecosystem: Environmental > Terrestrial > Soil > Coastal area > Acid sulfate soil | place: Finland: Risofladan, Vaasa | collected...
ATGGACTCCTTTCCGAACTTATTGTCGTAAACAATAATAAGCATCGGCAGGAGTCCGTTTGCTGGTATAATGAATCTGCTATCCATCGTTCAATAGCCTAAAAATTGGCAAAAGTCGAGCTTAGAGCCTATCCGCATAACCCGTGCAAACCAGAGAGTCGTTGTCATTCTGAGCGCAGCGAAGAATCTCAAGACCACAGATGGGCCCTCTTCACATTCGGCGGCCAGATGTTTCGCTTCGCTCAACATGACAATTCCATATAGGTTATCAGGATGCTCTTAGAAAGGATACGGACCACCACCTGCCGCTCGCTAACAGCAGGCCGCTCAGCAAACTAAGGCACCCTCAACAGTACGGGCAAGTAGCCCAGGTACTGGAGCATCTCAATAGCGTGCATGAGCATGAATATCCAAATAAACCACATCCCGTCCACAAAGTTGCGTACAAAACAGGCAGCTTTTACCTGATAAGTCTCAGGTTCCTTATATAGGGAGAATTTGGGCAGGAACCTCGGCGTACTTCTCATATATTCGAGGTATGCCTGTCCAAACCTATCGGTCAGCTTCCTTTCTTCCGCGAGTATGGTAAAAGGATAGTAGAACAAATAGAATACTACTATCAAGGATAGAACCAACAGGTTCTCCGAGCCCAGACCGATTCCCATCGCCCCTATCAGGCTGGAAAGATACAACGGATGACGAACTACCGAATACGGCCCACAGGTGACGAGTTCACGCTTCTTATTGCCGCTTATATACATTAACGCCCACAGCCGCCCAAGGCTGCATATCGAAAGCAGAAACAGTCCGCTTACCTCCAGCAGCAGATCGATTACACCTTGCTGACTGAACGAATGACCTGTAAAAAGCAGCACCAATAAGATTGCAGCGCCAAAAACACGTGAAACAATGAGACGAGAATTGGCAATGCCGAACATCACACGTTTTACGGGAAATCGGACAACAGAATCCTTCATTTATGACTCGTTCTCTTCGTAGACCACTGACAACACCCGGACACGTCTTCAATTCCAACAGGATATCAGAACCGAGCCGGGATTGCAACCATTCTCTGGCGTCACGAGGGCTTTTGCCGCTCTGTCCGCCCGGAGGCACGGGCTTCCACCCCAAGTCGCACGGTCAGACATTGCAGTTCCTCCTTTTTTTCCAATCTCGTTCATGTCCAGATTGATTTCAATTTCCAGATGTCAAGTCTTTCGACCCTGGCCCGTCCCCAGCGAGCGAACAGCTCCACCGAGGTGTCGTTGGTATCGAGCGGAAATGACAGGAACATCGACGCCCGGCCTTCGTTGGCGAAGATTTCGATGCAGGTGCGGTCAACCAGGATATGCAGCTTAATCCTGTTATTGACCGGCCGCAACTCGGCTTTGCGGTCCCTGCAGAAAAGCGCCTTATCCTTCGCGAAGTAAACAACAGGGGTCCCCCGAAGCACAAAGACCACCTCTTCGGTGTCCCCGAGATCGATTTCCGACCGCACCTCCAGCAATTCTCCCGATATGCCGGACAAAACGCCTCTGCCTAACTCGAGCGTGGCGGGCGGCATGCTATATCTTTCTACCCGCAGCTTCTCGATTTCACGCACCGGCACACGGCAAAGGCGAATCCCCTCGTCGAACGTGCGCAGCGAAAGCTCGCACGGAATCGAGAACTGCTGATTGAATCCCATGCCGGGAAAGTCCCCCTTGGTCCAGCCTATCTGGATTCGCCGACCATCGGAAGATGGGATATCACTCCACGTCTGCGCGGCGCTGAAGTACCCCACTTTAGATTGAATTGCATCCGTCTCCGGCGTAAACTTCCGTCCATCGAAGGTTCCCAGCATGTATTTGCCGTCTCCGCCCCAGAATACCCATCGCGTGTTGCCCGCGTCTCCATCCACCGGCAGCTCGAAGAAATCGGGGCACTCGTCGCTGCCCGTCAGCTTAATCTCCTGCAGCGGCGTCCAGTTCCTGATGTCCTTCGAAGACAACAGGAGAAAATCATCGGCGTCGAGGTACAGCGCCATAATCCACATCTGTGTCGGCTCATGCCAGATGACTTTCGGGTCGCGGTTCTCGGCGCGGATGTGGCCTATCACAGGATTGTTCTCATACTTGACCCAGGTTCGGCCCCGGTCGTTACTGTAAGCGATGCTCTGGGTGAATGGCCGCGGGACCGGCGCGTGCTTGCCGGCGGACGTGTAGAAAGCCACAAGGACATTCTCTTTGCCCGTCTGAAAGCCGGAGGTGTTCTTCCAGTCGACGACCGCCGAGCCCGAAAAGATGGTGCCCAGTTCATCCGGCTCAATCGCATTTGGCAGTTGCTGCCAGTGGATTAGGTCCTTGCTTACCGCGTGTCCCCATGTCATGTTGCCCCACTTGATGCCGAAGGGGTTGTGCTGAAAGAACAGGTGATACTCCCCTTTGTAATAGACAAGGCCGTTCGGGTCGTTTATCCAGTTCTTTTGCGCCGTGAAGTGAAACTGTGGGCGATACTTCTCGCGGTAGAGTTCGTCCACCGTCTGTTTGCCGCGCTGTGAATATGCCCGTCCGCCGCACCCGCCCAGCCGCGAAAGCAGCACCGAGGCCGCCACAATCCCGGCCTTTTGCACAAATTCACGACGCGTTACGTCCTCTCGCATTGCAAAACTTTCTGCTGTCACCTTTCACTCATTCTTGCCAGGGCCCGACTCGCCCGCCGACCGGCGCCCTGAACCCCAAGACATGGCCCATTGTAGCCGCCGACCGCAAGATATCAAACGTCTTATTTGCCGAATGCAGACTGCTTCGCCTTGAAAGGAGATCCGCTTGCAGAAAACAGGCGGGCAGTGTAACATAGGAGCCGTTCGAAAACCAGAAAGTAAGGGCTTTGGGTCGCGGAAGACATAGACGACATGAAAATAAGGCACTTTGCAAAGCTGGTTGTTCTGATTTTTTTCGCAACAACTTTATCCGGCTGCCTGTCGTCAACAGGTGGCAAAGGACAAGATGGAGGCCCGGGACCTGCAAGCATTGAACCGGATAAAGCCGAACTGGTCCGGAGTGTATCAGAATTTGGCCCGTGGATACATGACCCTTCGGCGCTGCAATTCGAGAACGGCCGCTTTATGGTTTTTAGCACAGGCTGTCGCAAGGACTATGAGTCGGGCCAAGAGATCGCCGGCCTCGGCATCAACGCATGGTATCGCGACAACCAGACCCGAACCTGGCGCCTCGCCGACGTCCTCTTTACCGGCAGCGATAAGCCCGCGTGGTGGGATGAGCTCGTGCCAAATGACGGGGGATTCTGGGCTCCGGATGTGCCGTTCAAATGGGTGATGTATTACTCATTTGAGGCCGAAAATGATTCGGCCTCGGCAATCGGACGCGCAGTGGCTCTCGGCAACGCGCCCAACCTCAGGTGGAAAGATGACGGAGTGGTTCTGCTGATGCCTGCCTGCAGAGAAAAAGATGTCCAGTGCCCGGTGGCAATCGACCCCGCTGTATTCTCCGATGACAAAGGCAACCTCTTCATGGCTTTTGGCTCGGGCACAAGCGGCATCTGGATTGTCGAGCTTGACCGTCGAACAGGACATCTCTCGCCAAAGGCCGCTCGGGGCTGGTCCCAGGACAATGATGCATACCATCGCGTCGCATACCGGGACATCGAAGTCGATTACATCGAAGCTCCTTATGTATACAGACATCCGAGTAACGGTTATTACTACCTGTTCGTGGACTGGGGCGGATGCTGCCGGGGTGTGGAAAGCAGTTACAACATCAGGGTCGGACGCTCCAGCTCTGCCACCGGACCGTATCTCGACAAGGCAGGCAGGGATATGGTGGACGAAGGGGGCAGTCTTGTAATCAAGTCGGAAGGTCGCTTCATTGGGCCGGGCCATGCATCGGTGTATCGGCACGACCACGGCAGGTTTGCCTTTGCTTTCCACTTTTACGACAGCCACGACCAGGGCAGAGCGAGATTGGAGGTGCGAGACCTTATATGGGTGGATGACTGGCCGGTCGTAGCCCAAACGAACTTCTTTGAGTACCCGAGAAGGCAGTGACACCCATGGTCGCAGGTCCGAGTCTTCTCCTGCGAGCATGAGTCGGCCAGTCTGCCGGTCATACAAGTGGGCACACAGGCGATATTGCTTTAAGCGACTGTCGTGAATCGCAACATTATGGAGCAGCCTGTTTGCCCTGGCACCCTGCAATAATGTCAGGAAGGAGCCTTCTACGGCGTTTGCAACTGTGGCCTTGCGGCAAGGCAGCCATTACTATATGATCATACACAGCCGTGAGGACAACTGAATGTCGCCAAGACAATAGAAAGGGTGCCAAATATGCCTGATGTAGACTCTGCGAAGGAAACAAAAAAGTTTTACGAAGGCGTTCCGATGGAAACGCCGGGATTTTTCCTCAGGGGCGCTGGCTCTTTGGATTGGGGGATGAAGAACCGCCTGTCGCGTATATTCAATCCCGCGACCGGCCGGACCGTGATGTTCGCCATCGACCACGGCTATTTTCAGGGACCGACGACAGGTCTGGAACGAATCGACCTGACGATTGTTCCGCTGATGTACTATGCCGACGCCATTATGCTCACCCGCGGAATCCTGCGAACCAGCGTGCCGCCGACCCTGACCAAGCCCATTGTCCTGCGGTGTAGCGGCGGCCCGAGCATCCTCAAGGAGCTGTCGGATGAGCAACTGGCCGTGGATATTGAGGACGCCATTCGCATCAACGCCGCGGCAATCACTCTCCAGGTCTTTATAGGCGGTCAGTTTGAAACGCGCTCGGTCCATAACATGACCAGGCTGGTGGATATGGGCCTGCGCTACGGTATCCCCACCATGGCCGTGACGGCGGTGGGCAAGGACATGGTCCGCGACGCCAGATATTTCCGCCTGGCCTGCAGAATCTGTGCAGAACTCGGCGCCCAGTTCGTGAAGACCTACTACATCGAAGACGGGTTCGAGACGGTTACGGCTTCGTGTCCGGTCCCCATTGTAATGGCCGGAGGCAAGAAAATCCCGGAACTGGATGCGCTGGCGATGGCCTACAAAGCGGTTCAGGAAGGCGCCTCCGGCGTGGATATGGGCCGAAACATCTTTCAGAGCGACTGCCCAAAAGGCATGATGCAGGCAATTCGCAAGGTTGTCCACGAAAATGCCAAACCTAAAGAAGCTTTGGAATTGTACAACACCCTCAAAAAGGAAGAAACCAAGGATTAAACACAAATCTCACGGATTGACGCGGATTAGGTATAAACATGAATCTTGGCGTCTTGGCGCCTTGGCGGCAAAAACTTGACAATACGATAAGATTATTATTAGAATTCTGAAAGTTATGGTCAGTTTTAATCAAATTGAAAATGTTGCCAGAAGGATTGGTGAACGAGTCAATGCAACGGCAGTGATTCTTTTCGGCTCATACGCCCGAAACCAGCCCGGCAAACATAGCGATGTTGACCTGCTGGTGATTGCCGAAAGTGATTTGCCAAGATACAAACGTAGCCGCGAACTGCACCTAATGTTCAAACCATATCCTTTTCCGATGGATATTTTGGTTTATACTCCCAAGGAGGTCGAGGAAGAAAGCCAATTCGAGCTTTCATTTATCTCCACCGTAATGCGGGAGGGAAAAAAGCTGTATGGATAAAAGGCTTGAATATGCCAGGCGATGGTTCGATAAGGCTCGAAATGATCTGTTAGATGCCGACAATAATCTTGCCGCTGATAAAGTGCCTTATGATACGGTCTGCTTTCACTGCCAGCAGGCCGCTGAAAAACTTCTCAAGGGTTTCCTTGTCGCGCACGGATGCGAATTTCCGATAACACATAACTTGTTTGTTATCTTGGACAGAGTTGTTGAATATGACGGCCCTGCCGAATCGTTGCGAGAGACACTTGCCGTGCTCAATCCATACTCAGTGGAGATTCGCTATCCCGGGGATGAATTAACTTTGACAATCGATAGCGCTGCCGAAGCAAGACAAGCGGCTCAGGAGGTCCTTGAGTGGATGAAATCGAGATTTGGCCGCCTTGTTGAATGAAGAGAAGAAATGACCGGTAGCGCATCACAGCACGAATATCCAAAACAATTGACTCGTATAGCGCCGATTCTGCGCGGCCTGCTGGCCGACCGAACGGACAATCCCGATGTCCCCTATCGGCCCGTCATCTTGAAATCGTTGACCTCTGAAGAAGCCATGGATTTCGCCGCCTCTGCTGAAAAAGAGCAAAGCGGGCCGTATCCCCCACCGCTCACCAAAGGCAAGACGCCGCCCCTTTTTTTGCAGTTTCCTGCCGGTGACGCCGAGCCTGATAATCTGCGAAAGCAATTCGGTGACGCTATTTCGGCCTATCACGCGCAGTACCACGCGAAGCCCGAAATTGTATGTCTTCGTGACCTTGGAATTCTCTACGTGAGCCGAACCGACGATGACTCGGATGTGCCCCTCAAGAACAAGGTTGCAATGGTGACCGGCGCCGGTGGGGCTATCGGCTTCGCAATCTGTCGGGGCCTCCTGGAGAATGGCTGTCACCTTGCGGCCAGCGACTTCGAACGCGAGAAACTCGACCGTTTGGCGGGCGATCTGAAGCAAATCGCGCCCGAGCGCGTCGCAGGCGTTCTTATCGATGTCACCGACCGGGAGTCTGTGGCCCGGGGCTTTGAAACTGTAATCCAGACCTGGGGCGGAATCGATATTGTCGTTGTCAATGCCGGCATTGCCACGGTTTCTCATCTCAAGGATATGGACCTTGAGGACTTTCGCAGACTCGAAAAGGTCAATGTCGAGGGGGCTCTTCTGACGCTGGCGGAGGCCGGCCGGCATTTCATCCTCCAGGGCATCGGCGGCGACATCATCGTAATCTCCACGAAGAATGTCCCCAGCCCCGGCGCTGGCTTCGGGGCCTACAGCGCCACCAAAGCCGCCTGCCATCAGTTGGGCCGAATTGCAAGTATAGAGCTGGCACAATACGGCGTGCGCGTAAATATGGTCGCCCCCGATGCGGTATTTTCCGAAGGTCGGTACAAATCAGGCTTGTGGCAGGAAATAGGGCCCGGCAGGATGAAGGCACGTGGGCTCGACGAGAGACAGCTCGAAGAGTATTATCAGAGCCGAAACCTTCTCAAGGCAAAGGTGACAGGTCGGCACGTCGCCAACGCCGTGCTCTTTTTTGCAACGCGCCAGACGCCCACAACCGGCGCCACGATTCCGGTGGACGGCGGCCTGCCCGACGCGACGCCGCGGTAGGTGAACATTCTGAAACCATTGATAAGGTGACATAAACAGGAATGAGGTGACAATGGATAAGGCCCTTTCGCAGTTGATTCGCATATCGCACGCCGTCGGAAAAGACAGCTTGCTTGTTCAGGGCGGCGGCGGAAACACCTCCGTCAAAACAGGGGACGGCCGCTACATGTATATAAAGGCAAGCGGCACCGCCCTCAAAGATATGAGTCCAAAAGCAGGCTGGAGGAGAATCCGCCTGGATTCAGTCCTCGCAATCATAAGCGATAAGTCGATAGCAAAGCTCGGCACGTACGCCCGTGAGATCGAGATAGTCAACCGCCTGCAACTCGCGTGCGATGATGAAGTCACCGGCGAGGTCCGGCCCTCCGTCGAGGCGCATCTGCACGCCTTTCTCGATAAGTGCGTGATTCATCTGCACCCGGTCGCGGTGCTGTCGTACGCCTGCGCCACAAACGGCCGGGCCGAGATGGAAAAGCTCTTTGCCGGCGAGAAGCTTCCGCCTTTGTGGGTGCCTTACACGGACCCCGGTTTCACGCTCGCCGGGAAGGTCGCTCGGCTGGTTGGCCAATACGAGCAGCAGTACAGGCGCAAGCCCGCCATTATTATTTTCGAGAAGCACGGGCTTCTTGTCTCGGCCAATAGTCCCGATGCCGCGCTTCGGCTGGTGCGCAAAGTAATCGGTCTGTGCCTCAGCAAACTCAGGCAGCCAAAGGCTGTAACAATCAAACGGCCAAGTGAAGAAACCATCGCCGATACAAAGCTGTGTCTGCGCAGGGCCTTTTTCGAAGCGACGGGCCGGTATGCTGCGATAAGCTATTACTGCAACGATGTGATCACCGGCTTCTGGAGAGAAACAGATGCCCGGAAAATGCTGTCGGCGCCGCCTTTGACGCCCGATGAGCTTTTGTATGCGAGCGGGCCGGCGATGTGGGTCGATAGGTGTGACTCGAAGCAAATAGCAGCTAAACTGCGCCGGCAGATAGAAAAAGGCGGCAGGGCCTCTGTCGCATTTTTGGTCAAGGGTGTGGGACTTTTTGCCGCCGGAACGAAGAAGATCGCGCCCACCATCAGAGATATTACCGAATGCTCGTTCCTGGCCCGCGCCAATGCGCACCGGATGGGCGGGATTTTCAGCTTGAATAATCGCCAGCAGAATTTCATCAACGAGTGGGAGGCGGAGGCCTTTCGCGCTAAAGTTGCCGGCGGCACAAGCAACGGTGAGCTGAAAGACCGCATCGCGGTTGTCACCGGCGCCGGCAGCGGCTTGGGTAGAAGCATCGCCATTGGGCTGGCGCAGGCCGGCGCAACCGTGGGCCTGGTGGACATTGACGCAAAGGCCGCTGAAGGTACGGTGGGGTTCATCAAAAAAGACCTGCCGGAAGCCCAGGTGATACCGATTCGGTGCGATGTCACTAAAGAGGCGGATGTGAGCGGAGCATTCGCGGCGGTGTTGGAAGAGTGGGGCGGGCTCGATATTCTCGTCAATGCCGCTGGAATTGCGCCGGCGGGGCCGCTCGTCGATATGCCCGTGGATAAGTGGCGCGCCGCTCTGGAGGTCAATCTCACCGGCTATTTCCTCATGGGCAGAGAGGCCGCACGCATCATGATTCGCCAGGGCATGGGCGGTAACATTATAAATCTCAGCTCCAAATCGGGCCTCGAGGCCAGCAAAGACAATACCGCCTACAACGCAACCAAGGCGGGGGAAATTCACATTGCCCGCGGCTGGGCGCTCGAACTCGGCCAATACGGCATCCGCGTCAACAGCGTCGCTCCCGGCAACGTATTCGAAGGCTCGAAAATCTGGAATGCTGAATACATGAAGACCTGCGCCCGCAAGTACGGCATAAAGCCGGATGAGGTCATCGACTACTATGTCGGCAAGACCGCCCTCAATCGCGAGATAACCGGCAAAGACGTGGCGGCCGCGGTCGTGTTCCTGTGCTCGGATAGGGCCCGCACAATAACAGGCCAGACACTCGTACCCGACTCGGGGCAGGTTATGGTCAGATAGAACTGGGATTTGCGAATACTATATAGAGAATAGTTGGCGGAGCAAAAGGATGCAGCAGAAATACGAATACAAGTTCGTGCGAATAGGAGAATGTTGGCTGGGAGCCAGAAGGAAGGTGAAGGAGGAATATCAGGGCATCGTCCACGAGCATGCACGAGATGGGTGGCGGCTGGTGCAGGTCTTTGCCCCCTCTTTTGGTGTGTATGGTATGGCCAAGTATGTGGAATTGATATTCGAGAGAGAAGTGGAATAGAACGACCAGCTAAGAATCCTTTGCAGGAGACGGCGGTAACGCCTTGGCGCTAAGTAGAACGTTACCTCGTAGTTTGGTCTTTGATATTCAATATCTCTTTTTGTTTTTGGCCAGGATGTTGAGGATAATATCGCCCCAGCAAGAGTGATTGACGGCTTTGACGCATATTTGTCGGCACCGGCCTGGCGCCAGGATTGTGCCGCTTTTTGCTTGAGAATGGAGGCTCGGCGCGGTAGAATAGCTCCTGACAAATATGAGAGCACACTACTTACATTATATGGGATACATGGCATTGGCTTGCGCCATTGTTACCGCCTCTCGATTGACCGGTGCAGAAATAGACGGACCTGAGGTGCTGGAGCAACTGCGTTCTTTGGACAAGGTGTTTTTGCACGCGGCCACAATAAACCTTGACTCGAACTGCCATTCGAACTGGCCTGAGCCAAATCAAGCTACCTTTATACAGACAACCTTGACAACAGATGGAAGCAGCATAGGCTGGACATCGGAAATATTCTATATCTCGCCACCCGCCTACGTTGTGAATAATCCATTTAATCCCGTTGATGGCAAGAGTGGTAATTATTTGATATGGCGACCAACTCGAAGCAGCGCCTTGATAGAAAGCGATTTTCAGGCTTACCACGATGAACGGATATTATTGTCTGTTAGTCCTGAAGGAACTGTTACAGAAACGGAGGGGGCGCCCACTCTTGAACTCAGGCGGGCAGATGATTCAGTGAAGTTTGTGCTATTCAAGAGGGTTCTGTGGTCGTGTGGTCGAGGCTTCGCAGATCACCTTGACAAAATAGTTAAAGCAGAACAAGACCAGGATGGATTTATCAACATTGAAGCACACGGTTCTCATGCGGATAAGATTGAGCAAGGAGTATGGAAGCTGAGGCTTGATCCTGATGCAGGATACCTTGTTCGGTCAGCTTCATTTACGCCAACAGGACTGCCACAACCGACTTACCTTTTTACATCGACCGGTACAAAATCAACTGCGGGCGCACCAGTGGCAGAGGAAGCTGTTTATTCTCTGGTAGGTAATATAAAGACAGTTAAGACCAGGACTCGCAATTTCAACCTAAAGTGGATCAAGAGCTGTTGGACAAGCTCAGAAATAAACTGCGCAGGCAACCTCCGAAGGGCACGAGCGTGCGTGACTTCAGAAACAACCCGAGAGAACCTTTTACGTATACTGTTGGTAAGGGTTCTGTGTCGGACAAATACCTCCTTGATATATTGGTAAACCCGTTGAAACTCGATAGCACTGTACAAGATACAAAAGAAAACAGGCATGAAGAGCTGGATGCCGCGGCCACTCAAGATGGCAATAAAGTTAGTGCAATCGGCGTGAATCAATCGCAGGATGAAACTCTGGACAGAAAGATAGCGTCAGGTAGCAAATCAACATTCTGGATAATAACTATAGCCGCATTATCGCTAATGCTGTGCGCGTATATCATAACAACTCTCAGCCGGAAGAATTAAGAGCGTGAGCAATCCCCCGCTGCTTTCGTTGATTTTATCCCATTCTTTTGTCCAGCCGGCACATCGTTGGTTTACCATTTTACAATCTACGATTTGCTATTGTGGTGGATTCGCTCGCCCGAATGGTTGGGACTGCAAGACAAGAGCCGGGCGTGGCGGCTATCAGATAATCGTATGGAGCGGAAGACCCATCCAGCCTTCAGCGGCCTCGTGCACGGCTTCGACAAACGTGGGGTGCGGATGGATGGTGTGGGCGATTTCCTCAACGGTCAGCTCGTTGCGCATCGCCAGCGTTATCTCCTGAATAACATCGGTGGCGTGCGGGCCAATTACGACAGCGCCGTAAATGGCGCCCAATTCCCTGTCGGCTATAAGCTTGACGCCGCCGGCCGTTTGGTCGCAGGCGCGGGCCATTCCGCTCGCTGAGTAGTTGAATCGGACGACATGGACGTTTTTGTGTTTCTCGCGCGCCTGCTCCTCGGAGAGTCCGACGCAGCCAATCTCAGGATGCGTATAGACGCCGATGGGGACGATGGTGCGGTCGTCGCTCGCCGGGTGGCCGGCGGCATTGTCGGCTGCGATTATTCCCATCCGGCTCGCCAAATGCGCATATTGACGCAGTTCGGCAACGTCGCCGATTGCATAAATGCCTTCGACGTTGGTCCGGCAACGGTCGTCCACTTTGATAACGCCATTTTCGAGCTGCACGCCCAATTCTTCGAGGCCCAGGTTCTCGCTGTTGGCTTTTCTGCCTGCCGCAACCAGCAGCTTCTCCGCTTCGACGGTGTTGCCATTGCTGACTTTGGCGGTGACACTGCGCTGGCCGGCGGCGACGGATTCGATTCTTGTTCCTGTGATGATAGTGACGTTCCGCTGCTGCAGGGCGGCGGTTATCGCCTTGGAGATTTCCTTATCGAGTGTGGGGACGAGACGCTCGAGCATTTCCACAATTGTGGTTGGTATGCCTAACTCGGAATATATTGCGGCGAATTCACAGCCGATGACGCCGCCGCCGAGGATAAGAACGCTCCGGGGCAGGGCGTCGGCCGTGGTGGCCTCGTCGGTTGTCATCAGACGCTCGGACTCCCACGGAAGAAAATCCGGACGGATCGGCCGCGAGCCGGTGGCGACAATAATGTTCCGGGCTTCAATCTCGTCGGTTCCATTGCTGGTTTCCACCGATATCTTTTTGTTGCCGGCAAGTTTGGCCCGACCGGTGACAACGTCCACGTTGCGCTTCTTGAGTAGAAACGCCACGCCGTCTCTGAGTCCCTTGACTACTGCGGCGCTTCTATTCAGAAAGACGCCCGCATCGATTTGCGGCTTGCCGACGGAAATGCCGAGCTTATCCAAATGGTGCAGGCGCCAGTAAATACTGCTGGCGTAGAGCATTGCCTTGGTGGGGATGCAGCCCACGTTGAGGCAGGCGCCGCCGAGTTTATCTTTTTCGATACAGCAGGTTTTTGCCCCTCGCATTGCCGCCCGCAGCGCGGCTACATAGCCGCCGGGCCCTGAACCTATCACAGCTACGTCATACATCGCAGAACAACTCCATTAAAGAACGTGTGTATTTTCATGTTCAGGCCAATCATACGTAAATCATCGAAGCTATGCAATTGCACATTGGGCCCAGTTGACAAATTTTGCTATTTCCTTACAATCGGCTCGTTTTCGAGTTGGTCGGCGGGCGAATGACGCCCCAAAAAGGCCGAAAGAAGGGGCCTTTGGCGACCATAGGGTCCCTTGCAGCGTCTCTTTGATAGTCGATTGGAGAGTTATCGTAGTGAGAAGTGTCGTTTACAAGCCTGACTTTACACCGCGGCAGTTGACCTTCGGTCAGGTGCCGTGTTTCGCTTATACAAAATCGCTCGACGACGAGCTGGCCGCCGGATTGACCCAGGATGACGCCATTTTCATGCTTCGTCTGATGCTGTACAACCGTGCGTTCGAGGAGACCATCGTAAGGCTGCGCAGCGGCGACCTCGTGCCCCACGAGGGCTATAAATTCTCCGGCGCGACGCATCTTTCCATAGGTCAGGAGGCGGTAGCGGTGGGGGCCAACGCCGCCCTTCGCGCCGATGATTACATAACCAGCTCGCATCGAGGCCACGGGCACAGCATTGCCAAGGAGGCATACGCGCTCAAGGCGATGAGCGATGCGCAATTGCAGGCTTTCATTGATCAGGTGAGCTTCGTCAGTGACAAGAGTGATTTGTTCGAGAAGGCCCTCGAAGTGCACCTCTACCGGACGATGGCGGAGTTCATGGGCAAGGAGGAGGGTTACTGCCGGGGCCGGGGGGGCGGAATGCACATCGCTGATTTCAATGTGGGCCATCTTGGCGCAAACGCCATCGTGGGCGGCAGCATTCCCATCGCAACGGGTGCGGGGATGTCCGTCATGCTGCAAGGCGGGGACAAGGTGGTTCTGTGCTTTTTCGGCGACGGCGCGGCGAACAACGGCGTGTTCGGCGAGTCGCTGAACATGGCCTCGATGAGCCAGTTCAACAAGGGCGTTCCGGTGATTTTCCTGATTGAGAATAATCAATTCGGGATGAGCGGCCGATGCTATGGCGAAGTGACGGGTGTGGATTTTCTTGCGCGGCGGGGATGGGCTTACAAGGATAACGGTATGCACGCCGAGGTTGTGAACGGCATGGACGTTCTGGCAATGCGTGATGCCGTGCTGCGGGCGACGGAGATTTGTCGAAAGGGCGATGGCCCGGTGCTGCTGGAAGCCGTTACTTATCGTTACAAGGGTCATTCGTTGAGCGACCAGAATGCGTACCGCACGAAGGATGAAATCGAGGCCTGGATGTGCGAGGATGCCTTAGGACGAATGAAGCAGCAAATAGTCCGCAGCGGTCTGATGGGACCCGAGCAGGTCGAGCAGATGGAGCACGACTACCACGAGCAGATGGAAAAGATTGCTGTTGCCGCGGCCAGGAGCGAGTATCCCGCGCCCGAGACTGTCTGCGAAGGCCTTTATTCGGATAGTACCAGCGACAACGTGCCGGCCGAGTACAGAACGACCGATTACGATCAGATCCAGATAAAGAATTATCGCGATGGTCAGCGGCGTATGCCGCACCGGCGCGCGATTCTTGAGGCGCTGATCGAGGAGATGATTCGCGACAAGCGCGTCGTTGTGTATGGTGAGGATGTGGCCGAGTACGGCGGCGCCTTTGCGGTAACGGCCGGCCTTATTGAGATCTTCGGCAGGCACAGGGTCTTCAACACGGGTGTCAGTGAGGCCACCATTTGCGGCTCGGCGGTGGGAATGGCCATGACCGGGATGAGACCTGTTGTCGAGCTGATGTATATAGATTTTATCCTGATGAGCATGGACCAGTTGGGCAACCAGGCGGCCAAGAATAAATATATGTTCGGCGGCAAGGCCAAAATCCCGATGGTCTGCCGTATTGCAATCGGCGGGGGCAAAGGCTACGCGGGCCAGCATTCGCAGAGCCTCGAAGCTATCGCGACGCACCTGCCCGGATTGAAAGTTGTTGCACCGTCAACGGCCCACGACGCCAAGGGCCTGCTTAAGACGGCCATTCGCGATGACAATCCTGTGATATTTCTCGAGCATCAATTGCTATATGGAGACCGCGGCGAAGTGCCTGAAGGTGAGTACCTGGTTCCGTTCGGAAAGGCTGCCGTTCGAGCGGAGGGCGGCGATGTCACTATACTTGCCTACTCGTACATGGCAAAGATTGCCTGCGAAGCTGCCGAAATGCTTGCTGAAAAAGGTATCTCCGCAGACGTAATAGACGTAAGAAGTCTAATCCCTCTGGACGTCGACACTATTATTGAATCGGTGAAAAAAACCAATCATGCGGTTGTTGTCTGCCAGGCGCCAGGGACCGGCTGTTATGGTGAGCACATCGTGTTCGAGATACAGAAGCGTGCTTTCGATTACCTTGATGCACCGATTGAATTAGTCGCAGCTTATGATTGCCCGCCGCCGATGGCGCCAACGCTCGAAGAGGAGTTTATGCCCAATAAGAAGAAAGTGTTTGAGCGCGTGATGTCACTCTTGGGTAAATAGCACGCTGCAAAAAAAGCAGGATGCATTAGGAGATTATTGCCTGATGGCCACGGAAGTGAAAATCCCGACCCCGGACCAGACCACCGAAGAGGTCCGCATCGTCAAGTGGTGCAAGGCCCCCGGTGACGTCATCAATAAAGGCGAGGTCATTCTCGAGATTGAAACCGATAAGGCAGTGCTCGAGGTTGAGTGTGCCGCTTCGGGCGTCCTCCTCAAGCAACTGTTTGCCGAAGACCAGATCGTCCCCGTCGGCACCGTCGTCGGGCTCATCGGCGACGAAGGCGAGAAACTCCGACTGCCGGCACAACAACAAGCTTCCGCGCCGGCGCCGCAGAAAGTGCAGACCGCGCCGCCTGCCGTCACACCCGATGCTTCTGTAAAGGCGTCGCCTTTGGCGCTAAAAACGGCCGAAAAGCTGGGCGTCGAGCTTGCACAAGTGACAGGGACGGGGCACAGAGGAAAGATTATGGCGGCCGACGTCGAAAAGTTCTCAGCTCCGGCGTCGGCTGCGGATATAGTCGAAGCAAGAGCTTTGGCGTCTCCGAACGCAAAACGCCTTGCTCGGGATCTCGGCGTTGACTTGAGCAAGGTCAAAGGCAGCGGCCCGAAGGGCAGAATCACAGGCAAGGACGTCGAGCGGTACGCAGAGTCCGCCCCGGCGGCGGCTTCGGCCCCCCCGCAGCCCGGCACAGTCGTACCTCTGACAAGGATGCGCAGGGCCATAGGTATTAACCTCCAGGGCAGCTCGCGCGACAGGCCACACTTCAATGTCACGATGTCGGTCGATATGTCACGCGCGATTCAGATGCGCGCCAGGTTCAACAAATCACGACCCGAAGATGCACGACTATCGGTCAACCATCTTGTAATAGCCGCCTGCGCAAAAGCGCTGCGGCAGCATCCTGCTGTCAACAGCAGATTCGAAGGCGATCAAATCAGTTACCTGCCGGATGTTAACATCGGGATAGCGACCGCGGTGGAGGAAGGATTGGTCGTGCCCGTACTGGTAAATGCCGACAGACTTGATTGGGACGCGCTGATAAGTGAAAGCAGGCGTTTAGTGGAAGAGGCACGAAAAGGAAAGATTATCGGTGCGGGCAAGGGTACTTTCACCATATCGAATCTCGGCATGTTCGGCGTCGATTACTTTACGGCTATCATAAACCCGCCTGAAAGCGCCATCCTTGCCGTCGGCGCGGTTAAGAACGAGGCCGTGGATATAGGCGGGGCTGTCGGGTTGCGGCCGATTATGAAGCTCACTCTGTGCAGCGACCATCGCGTCGTCGATGGTGTAGTTGCTGCGGAGTTTCTCAGGAGCATGAGAATATATCTTGAAGAGCAAATCGTTTGTCCATGAGTTCCTTGCGAATATCGAAGAGACCGTGAGAAGCTAAGACGCCAGTGGTGTTACTTTTGGTGATGGATGGGGAATAGCCATTGACTGAGCGAAGTCAATATATTGCGGTGGACCTTGGCGCCGAAAGCGGGCGGGTCATGCTTGGTACGGTCGCCGACGACAAACTGTCACTTGAGGAAATCCGCCGCTTCGCCAACAAGCCTGTCGAAGAGGATGGGTCACTGCGCTGGAATTTCGAAGCGCTTCTCTCGGAGGTGAAGGCAGGTATCAGCAAAGCGGTGCAGGCGGCGGATGGTGAGGTTTCGGGGATTGGGTTCGATAGCTGGGGGGTGGATTTCGGGCTTATAGACGGCGACGGGGAGCTGATCGAGAATCCTTATCATTACCGGGACAGCCGAACGAACGGCGTACGGGAAAAGGCTTTCGAGCTGATGTCCAAGCGGGCGATTTACGAAAACACGGGCCTGCAGTTTTTGCCATTTAATACGGTGTACCAGCTTCTGGCAATGCGGCTGGCAAATTCGACCGCGCTGGCGAAAGCAAAGAAGCTGGTCTTTATGGCGGACCTGTTTCCATACTATCTGTGCGGCAGGCTGTACGGCGAATACACTCTGGCCAGCACGTCTCAGTTGATGGATATGAGAAGCGGGCGGTGGTCAAAAGAGATTTTCGACGGGCTGTCTTTGCCGATTGGGATTATGCCGGATATTGTCAAGGCCGGAACGGTCGTCGGCCGACTCAAGTCCGAGATTGCGAAGGAGCTTGGCTGTGAGCGGATTCCTGTTATAGCGGTCGCCTCGCACGACACGGGTTCGGCGGTAGCGGCGGTGCCGGCAGATGGGCGTAATTGGGCGTACATTTCGTCCGGGACGTGGTCTCTGATAGGCGTTGAGGTACCGCAGGCGATTATCAACGACAAGAGCTTCGAACACTCGTTCACCAATGAGGGAGGGGTGGAGAATACGATTCGTCTTTTGAAGAACATAATGGGATTGTGGCTGGTGCAGGAGTGCCGAAGGCAGTGGCAGCGTGAAGGACATGAATTCTCGTATCCCGAGCTGACGGAGATGGCGGCTAAAGCCCGGCCTTTTGCGGCTTCTATCGACCCGGACTGCGGCGAGTTTCTTGCTCCGGGTGACATGCCGGCCAGAATAAATGATTATCTTGCGGCAAGAGGCGGTGACAGGATTGATGATAGAGGGCAGATGATACGGATGATACTGGAGAGCCTGGCCTTGAAGTACCGCTGGGCGCTGGAGAAAATCGAAGAAATCACCGGCAGAAAGATCGAGTGCCTGCACATAGTGGGCGGCGGTATTCAGAATGAGCTGCTTTGTCAGTTCGCGGCCAATGCCACCGGTAAGCGTGTTGTCACCGGGCCGGTTGAGGCGACGGCCAGCGGAAATATCCTTATGCAGGCAAAGGCCGTCGGACAGATCGAATCGCTGGCTCACGCGCGGGCGATTGTGCGCAACTCATTCGAGCTGAAAGAATATCAGCCGCGAGACATATTCTTGTGGGATGAAAAATATAAACAGATTGTCTGGGAATAGCCGCTTTGTCGACGGTGACATGTTGAAATAAGAGAGGCGTTTTGGTAGAAGAACTCGAAGAAAAGCTGGACAGTTTTGATTCTGCCGAAAGGAAAGAGGCACTTCTGGCTTTGTGCGAGAAGGCGGAGGAGGGCCGGATAAGTCTGCCTGAGCCCGGCACGTATGTCAATCTCCACTGCCATACTTTTTTCTCATACAACACCTACGGTTATTCTCCGAGCAAGTTTGCCTGGCTGGCGCGAAAGGCGGGGCTGGCCGTGGCCGGCATTGTGGACTTTGATGTGCTCGACGGACTGGTCGAGTTTCTTGAAGCGGCGCGAATCTTGGGCCTAAAGGGCTGTGTAGGGATTGAGAGCCGCGTCTTTGTGCCAGAGTTTGCCGATAAGGTGATGACCTCGCCCGGCGAGCCGGGAATTACATACCACATGGGCGTCGGCTTTCCGGCGGCCCCAAAAGGGGAAGCTCTTGAGTTGTTTCTTTCGCACTTGAAGAAGATTGCGCAGGAAAGAAACCGGGATTTGATGCAGAGGGTCAACAGATACCTTAGCCCGGCGCAACTGGATTACGAACGTGACGTTGTCACCTTGACGCCCGCGGGCAATCCGACGGAACGGCACATTTGTCTGGCCTTTGCGCGTCAAGCCCGGGAGGTATTCACCAATGATACCGAATTGAATCGGTTCTGGACAGACAAGCTTGGAGTTGACGCCGGGCCGCTCGGTTTGCCGGAGGGAAGAGACCTGCTCAACACCATTCGGGCCAGGACCATGAAGCGTGGCGGCGTGGGGTATGTTGCGCCGGACGCAGGGGCGTTTCCGACGATGAAAGATATTAACGAGTTCGTGTTGGCCGCCGGTGGGATTCCCACGCTGACCTGGCTGGATGGGACGTCGGACGGAGAAAAGCAGCTTCAGAGACTCCTGCAGATCGCGATGCAGAGCGGCGTGGCGGCAATCAACACTATACCCGACCGCAACTATAAGCCGGGCGTCAAGGACGAAAAACTTGCCAATCTTTATAACATGGTGGAGCTGGCCGAAAAGCTGCACCTGCCGGTCGTGGTCGGCACAGAAATGAACAGCCCCGGGCAGAAGTTCATCGACAGCTTCGAGACGGCGGAGCTTTCCCCTTTGGCGCCTGTTTTTCTCAAAGGTGCGCACATAGTCTACGCCCATTCGGTGCTGCAGCAGCAATCCGGCCTCGGATATGTGAGCGACTGGGCCCGGCAAAATTTTTCGAGCGTTAACGACAAGAGCAAATTCTTCGAAAAGATTGGCAGGCTCGTCAAACCGCAGGCCGAGCATCTGCTTGCCGATCTGGACGAGAACGCGAGGCCTGAGCAGATATTGAATAAACTTCACAGTCGATGAAGGAACGTGATGAAGGAAACCATGACATCGAGAGAGCGGGTTCTAAGAGCGCTCAATCACCAAATTCCCGACAGAGTGCCTATTGACCTCGGCGGCTTCCAAACCGGAATACACAAAAAGGCGTATGCGGATTTGCTCGGTTATCTGCGCCTCGAAGAGGATATAGTGACGCTGGACCCGGTTCAGCAGCTTGCAAAACCGTCGGAAGAAATCCTCAAGCGTTTCCGGGTGGACGTTCGCTATGTGTGCGCCCACGGCCCCGATGACTTCAAGGGCAGAATCGAACAGAATGAGCGCCGCGGCCGACTGTGGCACGACCTGAAAGACGAATTCGGAGTCGTCTGGTCAATGCCCGATGACCAGCAGCTTTATATGGATATTTCGCGTCACCCCCTGGCCGACGCCACGGTTGAAGACATCGCTGAATATCCCTTTCCAGACGGCGGCGACAGAACGCGGTTTACCGGCGTCAGAGAGGAGGCCCTTCGGATTAGCAGCGAGACGCCTTATGCCATTTCGACGGGCATTGGCGGAGTGGTGTACGAAACGTGCTGGTATATGCGGGGTCTTGAGCGGTGGTTTCTCGATATGATTGAGAATCCGGCGTTCTGTGAGGCGATGCTCGATAAGATGCTCACATTTTGGCTGGATTATTACACCGGCTTCATGGCCGAGGTCGGTGACATTGTCGATATTGTAATGATTGGCGATGATTTGGCGGGCCAGCACGGGCCGCTGTTTTCGCCTGAGTTTTACCGGCGGATAGTAAAGCCCCGACAGAAGAAGCTCGTGCACCATATTAAATCGCTGACAAAGGCAAAAATTTGGTACCACACATGCGGCTCCTGCGTCGAATACATTCCCGACCTCATAGATAATGGCGTCGATATCCTGAATCCCATTCAGATAAGTGCCGAAGGTATGGACCCGGCGGACCTGAAGGAAAGATTCGGGCAGAAAATAGTTCTCTGGGGCGGCGCCATTGATACCCAGCACGTCCTGCCTTTTGCCGGGCCGGATGAAGTGAGGGAGCACGTGCGAAAGAACGTTGAGATATTCAAGCCGGGAGGCGGCTATGTCTTTAACAACGTTCATAATATCCAGGCGGGCGTGCCGCCTGAGAATATTGTAGCTCTGTTTGATGCGGCATACGAGTACGGTTTTTACGAATGACGTGAGAATTTGGAGAATAACGGATGAATCCATTTCTCGGCGTAATCCTGCACGCCCTGGGCGGTCTGGCGGCCGGCAGCTTTTATATTCCTTTCAAAAGGGTCCGAAACTGGGCATGGGAGAGCTACTGGCTGGTGGGCGGTTTCTTTTCCTGGATTATCGCGCCGTGGCTGATTGCTCTGGTCACCGTACCGGATTTGATGTCGGTACTTGACGAGGCGCCGCTGCAAAGCGTTTTGTTGTGTTATCTTTTCGGCCTGCTGTGGGGAGTCGGCGGCCTCACGTTCGGCCTATCCATGCGGTATCTGGGAATGTCACTCGGATATGCGCTGGCGCTTGGTTTTTGCGCCGCGTTCGGCACAATTATTCCGCCGATAGCAACGGGCACTTTCGGCACGCTCATTACGCGAGCGTCGGGCCTGACGACACTCGGCGGCGTCCTAGTGTGTCTGGCGGGCATTGCGGTTTGTGGCTGGGCGGGTATTTTCAAAGAAAGGGAGCTCTCGGAGGAAAAGAAGAAAGAGACCATCAGGGAATTCAACTTTACCAAAGGACTTTGGGTCGTCACCCTTGCCGGCATAATGAGCGCGTGTATGGCCTTCGGTATTGCGGCGGGAAAACCCATCGCCCAGCTCGCGGTGGAAAAGGGCATAGCGCCTTTGTGGCAGAACAGCGTCGTCTTTGTTTGCATCCTTGCGGGGGGATTCACCACAAATTTCATATGGTGCGTATTCCTGAATGTAAAGAACCGCACATCGCAAGATTATGTCAAGGCCGGGGATGCCTCGCTCGCGAGCAATTATGTCTTCTGCGCCCTTGCCGGGATCACATGGTATCTGCAGTTTATGTTCTACGGGATGGGCACGACCAAAATGGGCAAATACGATTTTTCAAGCTGGACCATCCACATGGCTTTCATAATCGTTTTCAGCAACATCTGGGGCTTGATTTTCCGCGAGTGGAAGGGAACCAGCCGGCGCACACACCAGACAATTTTCCTCGGAATACTTGTGCTGATTTTTTCAACCATTGTGGTCGGGTTTGGAAACTACCTTGCATCGCTGGAAAAATAAGATACAGAGTGTGGAAATTTTGAGCTTGCTTTGGATAATATCAGGACAAGATAAGGAAAGCCGAAATGACACGAAGCGACAGCACCCAGAGCAGTTACGCGATGGCAAAGGAGCGGTACGCCGAATACGGCGTTGAAACCGACAAGGCACTTGAAAGGCTTGAGGGAATCGCCGTTTCACTGCATTGCTGGCAGGGCGACGACGTGGGCGGCTTCGAGAGCGGCGAAGGTCTTGCCGGCGGCGGTATTATGGCGACGGGCAATTATCCCGGAAAGGCACGGACGCCCGACGAGCTGCGCTGCGATTTGGGCAAGGCATTGAGCCTGATACCGGGCAGGCACCGCGTAAGCATACACGCCAGCTATCTCGAAACGGGCGGGAAAAAGGTGGACCGAAACGAGATTCAGCCGGACCATTTCGCGAGCTGGATTGACTGGGCTAAAGAGAAGGGGCTCGGAATGGATTTCAACCACACGTTTTTCTCGCATCCGAAGGCCGCCAGTGGTTTTACGCTCTCCAGCTACGATGAGGGCATAAGAAAGTTCTGGATTGAGCACGGCATAGCGTGCAGGAAAATTGCCGAGCACATTGGTAAACAACTCGGCTCGCCGTGTGTGCTGAACCTCTGGATTCCGGACGGTTATAAGGATATTACGATTGACCGCAAGAAGTCGCGCGAGATACTAAAAGAGTCGCTTGACAAGGTGTTCGCCCAAAAGACTGACAGGAGGTATTTGCTCGATGCGGTGGAGTCCAAGCTCTTCGGCATCGGCTCCGAAAGCTGCGTAATCGGCTCGTACGAATTTTACCTCGGCTACGCAATCAGCAAAAACATCCTTCTTTGCCTGGACGCAGGTCATTTTCATCCGACGGAGGTCATCTCTGATAAGATTTCGTCGGTGCTGCTTTATTTGGATGAGATACTTCTGCACGTCAGCCGGCCCGTCCGCTGGGACAGCGACCACGTGGTTATTCTCTCGGATGAGCTCAGGGCGATAGCCGAGGAGATTGTGCGCGCCGATTACCTCGAAAGGGTCCACCTCGGCCTGGACTTCTTCGACGCCAGCATCAACCGGATAGCGGCGTGGGTGATAGGGACGCGCTGTCTGCTCAAAGCATTGTTGATAGCACTGCTGGAGCCGACGGAACTGCTGCGACAGATGGAGGTCGGCGGAGACTACACATCTCGCCTGGCTATGCTCGAAGAATTGAAGACGCTGCCATTCGGGGCGGTCTGGGATTATTACTGCGAGAAGTCCGGCGTTCCCTCGCGGGACGCCTGGCTTAAAGAAGTCAAAGATTACGAAGACAGGGTGACAAGTAAACGTCGGTGAGCATTTGTTGATGGGCGCCGAGATACGATTGGCGGTTTGTGAAGGACAATTATTGAAAGGCGAAACGGATGGCAGAGTCAAGGGGGCACGGTCTTATAGGGCGGCTGGACAAACTGAACGAATTCGAACGTCAGCCGGTAACTGGGGACAAATTGCAGAGCGGACGACATTTTGCCGGAATCTTTGCCGGCGAGCATGTGGCCGCCACAGAGTTCGTCATCGGCGCTCTTTTCGTCAGCAAAGGCGCGAGGACGTGTGATGTCATTGTCGGACTCATCTTTGGCAATCTGCTGGCCGTCCTCTCGTGGGCCCTGATTTGCGCACCCATTGCGGTCAGGACGCGCCTCACTCTTTACTGGTATCTGCGGAAAATCGGAGGCCCGGTGATGATGGTCGTTTACAACGTTCTCAATGCCATCATGTACTGCATTCTCGCCGGCGCCATGATTACCGTATCGGCCTCGGCCATACGAATACCTTTCAATATCCCCGACCAGGTCGAATGGTATCCCACCGATATCCGGTTCGTCTTCGTGGTGCTTGCCGTAGGCGCCGTGGTGGTCACTCTGGCCATTTGGGGCTTTAAGAGACTCGCTCAGTTTTCAGAGGTGTGTTCACCCTGGATGTTCCTGATGTTTATCGCCGGCGCCATCGTGATGATGCCGACCATAGTCGCCCAGGTACCGCAAGTCAAATCCATCAGCAGTTTCTACGATTTCTGGCAGGTGGCGGATGCCCGAATATGGCCGGGCCCTGCCGCCGGGCAGCAGGATGCACTCGGCTTCCTGCATATAGTATTCTTCGCCTGGATATGCAATCTCGCCATGCACGTGGGCCTGTCGGATATGGCGATATTCAGATACGCCAGACAGGCAAGCTATGGATTCTATTCCGCCTTCGGCATGTACCTCGGACACTACCTCGCCTGGATTTGCGCCGGAATCATGGGCGCCGGCGCTGCCATCGTCATCGGTAAACCACTTACGGCGCTGGATTCGGGCTCTGTGGCCTACACCGCTCTCGGCGCAACGGGCGCTCTCGCGGTTGTCATCGCCGGCTGGACCACTTCCAATCCCACCATCTATCGCGCCGGACTGGCCCTCCAGGTCGTGACGCCCAACTGGCCTCGATGGTTTGTCACCCTCGTCGCAGGCGCCGTCACGACAATCGTTGCCTGCTCGCCGTTCGTCTTTACAAGGCTGCTTGATTTCGTTGCCCTGTACGGAATACTGCTGATGCCGGTGGGGGCGATCGTCTTCGTGGAGCATTGGATATTCCCGAAAATCGGACTTACTCAGTACCGTGCGTCACGCCGGGGCCGACTTGTCAACTGGCCCGCACTCATAGCCTGGCTTGTCCCCGTCACCGTCGGCCTCTATGCCGCACTTGCCGCCCACTGGATTCACCTCTTCTTTCTGGTTGTCCCCGTTTGGTTTGCCGCTTCCATCGTCTATATAATCCTGTCATACCTCTGTGAGTCCACGAGCAAGGCGGATGAATCAGGCGACCAGGCGTCCGCCACGGATGAGGCTGCGGCGCCGCCCACCCCCGAACGCGCTTCTTCCGGCCGAAACCCGCTGGTTTACTACATCTGCGGTGCGGCGGCACTTGCCTGTCTTGTCTTGTGCCTGATTGCCGCCTTCCGCGTCGCCGGATCACCCGCGGACCTTTACGAAATGCGCCTGCGGTTTTTCAAGCAGGCCATTGTATATTTGACAGCGGCCTATTTTGTCACTGCCGCCGCGTGCATAATACTTGGGGGCAGAAGCAAATAGAAACAAAGAACTGCATTGGAAGTCGCGCCGCCGATTGATTGTGAGTTGCCGGCGGCGGTTTCGAATGGTCTGGTCGCGGAAACGGGCCTCGGCATTTCGCCAACAGATGCGAACAAGATTCGATGGCCTTAATTGCAGCTCTTTTTTTCAGGCCGTCGTTGTCTCTAACCCGCATATTTCACAGGATTTTCGGATTTTTTGATAGACAAATGGCCTAACTGTCTGTAGTATAAGTAGTTATAACAACAATCATACTCAAACAGAAAGGCCATTTCTATGACAGACTGTA
>Ga0307378_10003030_pt1 | contig 24970 bp, 25 predicted proteins | sample UN1MG_FD_202238 | JGI IMG/M metagenome (GOLD analysis project Ga0307378, IMG submission 202238) | Soil microbial communities from Risofladan, Vaasa, Finland - UN-1 | ecosystem: Environmental > Terrestrial > Soil > Coastal area > Acid sulfate soil | place: Finland: Risofladan, Vaasa | collected...
TTTCCACACCTTCTATTTTTCAACCCTCAGCTCAAGCAGGCTCAATATATCTCCTACATGCCTTAATGATTCAATTTGATCGATCATAAGATCTATGGAGCAACCAAGATCTTATTTGAGCCTCACATTATTTATAATTATCCTTTCAAAGACATCTATACTATAGGATCCCAGGCAGATCTCGGTAAGTATATCTATATAAAGTATGAAGCAAATTGCTCTCACCCTGTGATGTTAAACTCAGAATCAAAGCTTGAGCATATATTGCTCTATAAAAATACATTCTGCACCGTAAGGACTATTTCAGTAGGGATTAAGTTTTGAGTAGGCAAAATATAAAAACCTAGTTAATAAAAATTATCGCAATATATAAACATAATAAGTGTGTTATATATAAAAAATATCTTTAAAATTTTTATTTATGATATTATTTAATATAGCTTGACGGAAATAGTACATTGGTTAAAATAGATATTAACCTCATTTGTTTAATGCCAGTTGGTGAATAAAATATTTATATAATAAGGAGGGCTGTTCTAATGCAACGGGGGAAAAAGATTACAAGGAGACAGTTTTTAGGGACCGGCTTGAGGATCGGTGGTGGCATTGCTGCTTATCCTGTAATAAAATCGCTTCTTATGAGATCAGATAGTCCCTACAGGGCATTCGCGGAGTCTGAGAAGCCCAAAGAGGCAAATGAATTGAGACTATGGGCTTCTGGTACCCAAACGATCGAAGAGCATTGGGTTAAACTTGAGAACGATCTCGGAATCAAGATACTATTTACGGACAATGGAAACGCAGTCGGTCCGGTAATAAGCAAGATGGTTTTTGGCGATGCAGCGGAGATCTACGATATCAACGGGCTTCAGGGAGGGGCCGAGAAAGAACTTGCGGATCAGGGTGCCATCATCCCCTGGGATATGAGTCTCATACCCAACTGGGATGACGATGTATGGCCGATGGTGAGAAACATTCCATATCATTTGGCAGATAGTAAGCGTTATGGAATCCCTTTCACAATAAATGCGGATTCCATGATATACAACGCTGATAAGGTTCCGGTATGTGATACATACGCCTATGTATTCGATAAAAGCCTCAAGGGTAAGACATCGATGGAGGATTACTGGGCGAATGCGGTTATTTTCGCTGCAATGTACCTAAAGGAAAACAACATTCAGGGAATGGGAACCATCGGAGATCCCGGCAACCTCAAAGTGGATGAGCTTGAGGGGGTTATGGAGTTCCTCATCAGAGAGAAGAAGGAGGGACAGTTCAGGACCTTCTGGAGCGGCTGGGAGCAGGGCGTCTCACTCATCACCAGTGGTGAGGTGTGGTGTATGACCGGGTGGGAGCCGATCGTCTATGCAGCACAGGAGAAGGGAGTCAATGCGAAGTACGCGGTCCCCAAAGAGGGCTATGAGGGATGGTCAAATGATCTGATTCTGCATAAGGGTGTGAAGAAGAAGGGACTTTTTGAAACGGCACATGCGTTTGTCAACTGGATATACTCTGGATACTTCGGAAACCAGATCATGAAAATGCGGGGATACTGCTCGCCTACGGAAAAAGTAATCGATTACGCAGAGGCCCATCCTGACGAGTTCGACCCCAACTGGATAAAGGGAAAACAGAAGCACGTGCTGGACAAGTTCAAGAAGAAAAAGGGTGAAACATACTGGCAGAACGTGAGGCCGAAAAACTTCAAGCTTTACGAGGAATGGTGGGAAAAGCTCAGACGGGCATAGCGTCTGCTATTCCGGCTAAGTGACGTTTGTATCTTCAGAGACATTAGATGAAGCTGAAGGGTAGAGATAATAAAGGTGGGGTCTTGTTTCCGGCGGAGCTCTTTTTACCGGCGCTATATGTTCTGATCCTGGGGGTAGTTCCGTTACTATTGATAATCGTGTGGAGCTTTTTCGAGCCCACGGAATACTGGATAAGGCCCCGCCTTACAATCGCCGCGTATATCAAGTTTTTCACACTGGGAAGATACATCACGTTCCTAAAAACACTGAGGGTATCCGTAACGGTCACGGCCCTCGCGTTGCTATTGGGCTATCCGATCGCATACTTCATAAGGAAGATAATAGAAGAAAAGTACCGTACCCTTATTCTATTTATTTTCATAATCCCATTTTTCCTCAGCTATATCATCAGAATTTTTTCTCTTCGTCTGATTCTTGGAAGAAACGGCCTTATAAACAACTTCCTGTTGCTGGTGGGTCTTGTTTCCGAACCACTCGAAGGCCTGCTGTTCAATGAACTATCGGTTCATATCGGGCTCCTTTCGTCGTATCTTCCTTTTATGATCTTCCCGATTGTGCTTTCCATAGAGAGGGTCGGAAACTCGACCATCGAGGCCAGTCAGGACCTCGGTGCGACTTTTTTCCAGACGCTTTTCAAGGTGATTATACCGCTCACAAAACCGGGGATATTCGCGGGCTGTATTTTTGTATTTGTAAGCTCCCTCGGATCAACCGTAGAGTGGGATCTTTTAGGGGGCGTAAGCGAGCTGTCGACACAGCAGATGCTTGAATCATTGATAACCGCATTGAAATTCCCGTCTACGTTTTCAATCTCTACTCTTATCCTTATAATAACAATGGGGGCGCTGCTCTTGGGATTCAGATATGCCAAGATAGGCGATCTCTTTGAAACGCTGGAGTAAACGGCTTACAGGGAAATCGATGAAAAATCGGGCGATAGTACTAAAGATATTACTATGGATATTCACCACCATTATTTTATTATTCATATTCCTTCCATCCTTTTATCTGCTTATAATCTCTTTTGAGCCCTCCCAGATGGAAAGGGTCCCGAGGACGTTCTCTGATTTCAGTATCAAGTGGTATATCAGACTGTTTCAGAAGCATCGACTGCCTGCTGCGATAAAGCATTCGGTGATGATAGGTATCTTTACGGCGCTTATCACGGCCTGTCTTTCGCTTCTTTCCGGTCTGGGGTACAGAAGGCTGAGGAGTAAGAGCTATTTCCTCGGGCTGTTAATCTTTCCCATCTTCGTGCCGGGGATCATCGTTGCGATCTCTCTTGCGGTATTCTTTAAAATGATACATTTAAGTTCATCAATGATTACCGTGATTTTCGGACACGTACTGTATTCGCTTCCCTACGCAGCCATTGTAACGCTTGTAAGCTTTTCCGGTTTACAGGAAGGGGTAATAGAAGCGGCGCGCGATCTGGGTGCAAGCGGCTTACGTGCGTTTAGAGATGTCATCTTCCCTCTGACACGGGGGGGGATATTCGGAGGTGCGCTGTTCGGCTTCCTGTTGTCCCTTAACGAGTTCATGCGTGCATACTTTTTATCCGGATGGCAGGAAACGCTTCCCATGTACATGTATGGGCAGATGAAAGGAGGTGCGGACCCTAGTATCTATGCGCTGGCCGGGTTTATACTGTCTGTATCTATTCTGCTGCTGATTATTATAATGGTTTATTTTTCTGTTGTACGTTCAAAATCCCGATCTGTTAGTTATTGAGACGACGTCTACTCGTAGTATGAGAAGCCACAAGGATTATATTCAAGGGTTGGAAGGAATAGAAAAGGATAATGGCAAATAAAGATACCGATATCTGTCTTAAAAACGTAAGTAAAAGGTTCGGGGATATTGTTGCAGTTGACGACCTCTCCCTTGAAATACGGAAGGGAGAATTTCTGACAATCCTGGGCCCGAGCGGCTCAGGCAAAACGACCACTTTAAGGCTGATCGGGGGATTCGAGGCGCCGAACAGGGGAGAGATTTACATCCAGGGAAAATTATCCAACGATATCCCCCCCCACAAGAGGTCGACACGGACAGTTTTTCAGGGGCTTGCACTGTTTCCACACATGAACGTCGGTGAGAATATAGAGTACGGACTTCAGTTTCAGGGCATGAGCAAAACCGAAAGGAGGGTTAAGTCCTTACAGGCACTCACGCTTATCGATCTGGAAGGTCTGTACGATAGAAAGGTAACCACGCTCAGCGGAGGTCAGAAACAGAGGATTGCTCTCGCCAGGGCGCTCGTGACACAACCGCCGATTCTTCTACTCGATGAACCGCTGGGGGCTCTTGACGAGAAACTGCGGGAGCGAATGCAGGCAGAACTGAAAAACCTACACTATAAACTGGGAATCACCTTCGTTGCCGTTACACACAATCAGGAAGAGGCGTTAACGATGAGCGACCGCATCGCAATAGTAAACCGCGGGAGATTGGAGCAGGTCGCAACTCCTAAAGACCTCTATGAATCCCCGAAGACCGAGTTTGTCGCTGATTTTATAGGTGTGGCGAATATTATTGTAGGTATACTGTTTGAGGACAAAAACGGCATGAAGAGACTGCGTTCGGAAGGAGTGGAGTATGCCGTGCCGCAACAGGGAGACTACGAAATCGGGGATGAGGTGCTTCTGGTGGTGAGGCCCGAGAAGATGGAAATAGGGAAGAAAGCAGCCGAATGCAGCAACTCATTTGTTGCGGAAGTAACAAATGTACTGTACAAAGGCTCCTGCTCGGAAGTTTATGTCGTACTCGCTAACAGTCAGGAGCTGAGAATACGCGTGGAGAGCAAATCCTTTCTTCAGGGTGAATTTACAAAGAATGCTGTCAAGATAGGCTGGAACGAGGAAGATACCGTCGTGTTGAAAAAGCAGCATGCCACGTGACCGCATGTGACCAGAGTGAGTACAACTTTATCGTGCTTCAAGGCTTGATGCAGGTGTGAAAATGGAGGTTATTAATCTAAAGAATTGAGCTTTGTAACTCGCCTCTTTATACCAATTCTAGGACAACAAAATGAGATTCGCAAGTTTTTCTTGGAAAAATAAAAGTGATTTAAGATAATTAGCGAAATATCAAATCAAAACTATTGAAGATAACAGACAAAATATTTAATCGTATTCAAATAGGAAATTAACAAAATCACAAAAGAGAAAAAGAATAATCTTTTTTTATAAAAAGATGTTGAATCTCTCCTATCATTTGGCAAAAAAAATCTTCTTGATCTCAACTATGTATTCTGCATATCCATCTTAATGGAACTTATTTCTTCGGCTGCCACATGCTTACTTTATCCTTGGAAATCTGTTTTCATATGTCTTTTTTCTCGATATTAAATGCATAGAGATATTTATAATTTATTTTTATAGTTGCAAATACTGTTTTTAGTGTTATTGTATTTTTTTTAAATATGTTGAAACGATTCGGGGGAAGACTTTATGAAAGAGGTAAGATTCCCGGATCGTGCACAAGCAGTAATACACATCTATATTATCCTCATACTTGCCACGATTCAGGAATACAGCCTGAAAAGTGAGCTTGCCTATAATATTTGCTGCATTGCACTTCCGGGAGAGAATGATGGATGTGTGAAATTTGTGATGCTTTACCCTTTTTCATGAATAACCCATGGCAGTAAAAAATTTAATGAAAACGAGGACTATCATGAGGAGATTTACTGCGTTTATTATTATTCTACTTATCATTTCTGCTCCATGGATAGTCACGGCTGGTGGAGCACAAGAAGGAGCTTCTCCGGAAAGGGGTAAGTACCTTGCCGGAAGGGGAATCATTGTCCCTTCTGAGGAAATCTACATAGATACATATGTTAGCTATATTGACTATCATTATCCAAAGCCCTATTCCGGCGTTGGCGTTTCTCTTTACTCTGGACACCGCCAGATATCTACTGAAGGGCAGGAGGAAATTATACAGATTGGCATTCAGGGAAGGGAGACAAGTTTTGAAGAGCTTCCGCCAATGAACATAGCTTTTGTCATCGACAAAAGTGAATCGATGAATGAGCAGGATAAACTGGACTGGGTCAAGGATGCCTTTGATATCTTCATCGAACGGGTACGGAACAAAGATTTTATCTCATTGGTAGTCTTTGACGATGAGGCGAAAGTCATCTTCCCATCCACCCAGATGAGATCAGTGCAGGAACGCATGATGTTCAAAGATGCAGTGCATTCTATAATTCCTGGCGGAGGGGACAATCTGGAGGCAGGTCTTACGCTTGGCTACAAGCAGGTAGAGGGCAATTTCCGTAAGGCGTATTCCAACAGGGTTCTGTTTCTGTCAGATGGTACGGGATCGGGAGCAGAAGAGGTTTCAGGGGTTTTTCAGGTGGTAGAAAATTTTAATGAAACACATATCAATCTTTCAACTATTGGGGTTGGAGCAAACTATAATCTTGAATTAATGAGGGACCTGGCTGATAAAGGTGGAGGCAGCTCACGGTTTATCTCAAGCAGGGAGGAGATGGAAAAAACCTTTGGAAGCGACCTTGACAGAACGTTTGTCCCTACAGCCCGGAAGGCTCTCTATCTTGCGAAGGAATGTGGCAGTAATGTTGGAGTTGTAATCGACTTTGGTCACTCACTTATGGCAAAGGAAAAACCTGCCGAATCAGTAGTACTGTTACAGATGAATAACAAGCTCTCTAATGTGCATCTGAATGATGCGTATGGTGATTGGGATGACGACCTTATTGCTGTGAGTGTTCATCTACAGGAGACTCTGGAGTTTATGTATTACCTGGATCTGATGAAATATGACGGCTGGATAGGACTGGATATATTTCCTTTTCGGATGGATGGCAGAAAAGCGACAGAGCTGTGCATCAAGAACCTCCAAAGTCTTGAGAGGGTTCTGGATAGGATTGATAGAGAAGAATTGAAAAAGGCCATGTTCTCACTTGATGCTGGTAATTCTCAGATGGTGATCAGGGATGCAATCTTCTCAGACTGAGAGTAGGTTTATATATATCTAGATTCCTAATATTGATGTAATAATTCATATCAGATCTAACTAGTTTCTGGTGCATCTTTACCAGCGAAATATGTTTTCTTGTCTTTGATATTGTTATTATACAGGAGCAGAGAATGATAAAGAAGATCAATGCAAAAGAAATATTGCTGCAGTTAATATCATAAATTGAGAAGAATAAAAAATGGCATTCGTACTGTATTCCGCCGATAAAAGGGAGTACTGATATCAAGGAGCTGATATTGTGCGATTTATTCAGCTGCGTTAAATTTTATAAGAGGGGAGGGATACAGCGTATACCCGATTACACATTGTCTCACCGCATCGACTCTATCATATGTTCTGCCGTCCCTCACCGAACCTTCCTTTTTTATTCTCCAGAACGGTTTTCATGACGTCGGCGTTTGCACCGTATCTCCCGAGGTGGAGAGCAGCCTTCGGGACTTCTTCGTTTTATTTCCCGGAAAGCACGCGCAGGAAGCCTGGAAAAATTGTTTGAGAGAGGATTCGGGGGATCAGAAAAGGTGTAATATTTCTTCGATGTTCTTCATATAAGGCAGCTTTGTATACAGGGCATGCTCTTTTCCGTTTTTCTCTGTATCCATTGCCCGCACCGCGATAAAGAGCTCTGAAATGAGTTCGTCAAAGATCTCGAGGTTTCCGGGAGCATTATCGAGCGTCATTTTGAACAGTATCCTGCTGTCCGTTGCCATCTTGTTCATACGGCGCTGTGCCTCGCTCATCATTCTGGGTATAACTTCCTTTTTTATGGTCTGTAAAAAAGAGGCGAAAGACAATATCTGCTCGTACAATTTTTCCAATTCGTACCCCATAGCCTGGTGTTCTTTAGTGGCATTCATCAAGTCCTCGATATTGATCCAGACAGATTTAGGAATTCTTGAGTCGAGCAGATAATATTTGATAAACTGATTGCTGAAGAAGATGTAATAGTGCTCATGCAGTCTCTCGATAAGACCGTAAATGTCTTTGTTTTTAATAATCATCCGGAAAGAACCTATCGAAAAAATAAATATTCATGAAAATATTGCACTACGTACTACATCTTATACTATCTGCTGTTTTTACTCAAGAATTTTTGTAAGTTTCGTACTTCTCGATCCCGTCGGCGAAGCTTATGCACAGTTTTGTCAGTTATTTATAATATTATGTGATATGGGGGTTTATAAGAGGACCCGCAGAGTTATAAGTACCCACTCTATCGTTTGATATAATTATTGTAAATTACAGACTTAATTACGGTGAATGTAACCTACGACGATCCCACGATCCCTTAAGGGCTGTACTAAATGTTCCTGCATTGGGATATACGGTCCCCGATATTACGGGGATGTAATGACGGTTCGAACCGGTGTTTATCAAGCAATGGAAAGGTTGTCTTGAAGCACTCTCCAATCGTTGTCCTGTTGAAGCGGTAAACTTATAAACTCCGCTCCGGCTCTGTATCTTATCCTGTGACGAAGCTTTCGAGTTTCTGGCTTCGAGACGGATGCTGCAGCCTGCTAATCGCCCTTTTCTCGATCTGTCTGATCCTCTCTTTTGTGAGCTTGTACCTGTCGCCTATCTCCTTGAGCGAGAGGCGCTGCACGCCCTCGAGTCCGAAACGATACCTGATAATCTCGGCTTCCCTTTCATCAAGTGTTGAAAGCGCCTCACCGATCGATTCCTGGAGGGCTCTATTTATCATGGTCTGTTCAGGGCCCACGTTATCGTTGTCTTCCATCAGCTCAAACATGGTATTTGCATCCTTGTCACTTGACAGCGGGCTCTCGAGAGAAGCGATGGTTTTAGAGGCGTTTATAACGTCTGTTACGCGGTCTTTCTCCATTGCGAGGAAATCGGCGATCTCTTCGATATCGGCATCTCCCTCCTTGTTCCGTTCGATCTGTCTTCTTGCCTTCTCGATCTGCAGCAGTTCGTTGGCACGGTTAAGGGGCAGCCTTATCATTCTAGACTTCTCCGAGAGCGCCTTTAGTATAGACTGCTTTATCCACCACACCGCATATGATATGAAATGATACCCTCTGTCGACATCGTACTTGTCCACAGCGGTGATGAGCCCGAGATTGCCTTCATTGATGAGATCTTCGAGTGAAAAGCCCTGGTTCTGATACTTCTTTGCGACATTGACGACAAACCTGAGGTTTGATTTTATCAGTTTTTCCTTGGCCTCTTTCGAGCCTTTCTTTACTTTTTTTGCGAGAAGAACCTCTTCCTCCCTCTTCAGCAGCGGTATTCTGTTGATCTCCTCGAGGTATATTACCATCGGGCTTCTATCGGTGCTTGATAGAAGCTCTCTGTATCTTTTATCTACTGACAAATCCGACCCTCCCTTTAAAATAAGTATATTCCCCTATATAACAAGCAAATACCATACCATGTTACCAATTATCGCTGCTGTAATTTTATTTGTGATAGATAGTTATAGAACCATACTTCAACAAACGAAAAAAACAGTACGCATTGTTGCATTTTGATACTATTTTACCGGCAGCACATAAAACCGTGTTATTATGTCTTTGGGGGGAAGCAGATGTTCTTCACTTTCTCATAAGGCAGGATCTGTTCAAAGTCTTCGCACAGGCCGGCGTAACTTTTTGCGGTGCTTGCATGGCTGCCCTGTCTGTTACCCTTACTTGTTCTGTTTTTCGATCATTTTAAAACGTCAATACCGATCATTCCCTGTACCCCTCGGTACAGCGATCCTTCCGCGGTTAGTGCGGTTTTCTCACAAATTGCATAGCAATGGGTTTAAATGATGACCTGGCAGCTGTAAAAAATAGAGTTATAGTGAGAAAAGCGCTTAAATACCCATTCCTTCGTAAAGGAATGGGTATTGACCTTCCTATTACGATTGCACATAAGGAATGGGAATTGAACCCCTATGTCCAAATATTTACAGAGTTTTGTGAGAAATGGGGGTTAGGATGCTTTTCTATAAACTATCATCAGAACCTTCACAAGCTTTTGTTGTTAAGGGTTGATATTCTTCAGCCGTTATTTAATCGGCATCGGCATAGGGATTACTACGGGGAATGTAATCGTCGGAAACATAGGGTCTGAAATGCGTATGGATTATACGGCGATCGATGATGTGGTGAATGTAGCATCCCGAATTCAGGGCCTTGCACAGGACTGATTAAAATCTATGCATACTGTCGGCAGGAATAAGCAGTGATCGAATGAGAATCAATTAGAGGTTCCTCCCGCACCGGCCCTGCCGGATTTTTACAAGGGTTTCACGATCAAAGCGAAACCGCCCCAGGGAAAAAGACTCTTCTTCCCCGGTACGCTCATCGGCGAGAGCCGTGGGCTTCGTCTTCCCCTCCGGAAACAGGCTACCTATCTATTTTGTATTTTTTAATCTTCCTGTACAGGGTCGCCTCGCCTATACCCAGAATTTGCGCAGCTTTTTTACGGTTGAAATCGGACTTGTTCAGGGCATTCAGAATGGCCATCCTTTCGTAAGAATCAAGACTATCGTCCGAAGGCTCGTCCGTAGGACGAGCAGCGCTTTTTGAGGTTATTTGGGACGCCGTATTGATATGCGGGGGAAGGTCAGCCGGCATTATATCATTTTCCTTTCCCAGAACAATGGCACGCCTGATAACGTTTTCCAGCTCTCTGACATTCCCCGGCCAGTCGTAACTCTCGAGACACTGGATCGCTTCTCTGGAGATAGCCTTCGCCGGCGTGACATCTGTACCCAGCTGTTTCACAAAATATCTGGCCAGCAGTGGAATGTCTTCCTGTCTTTCCCTTAAAGGCGGAATGTAGAGCGTGACGACGTTCAGCCTATAAAAAAGGTCCTCACGGAAATTCCCAAGCCCGACTTCTTTCTCGAGGTCACGATTCGTGGCGGCCAGCAGGCGAACATCCACGGGATATCTTTTTGAACTGCCTACAGGTTTTACCTCTCTCTCCTGTATAGTTCGGAGGATCTTGGCCTGAACAGCGGGTGACAGTTCTCCTATTTCGTCAAAGAAAACGGTACCGGTATGTGCGGATCGAATGAGTCCGGGTGAGGACACATGGGCGCCCGTGAAAGCTCCCTTGATGTGCCCGAAAAGCTCGCTCTCCATGATGCTGTCACTAATGGCTGCGCAGTCAACGGGGATAAAGGGATTATCGGCACGAAGGCTGTGTGCATGAATAGCACGCGCGGTGAGCTCCTTGCCCGTGCCTGTCTCTCCCTGTATGAGCACAGAGGTATCAGTCGGTCCTATCTGCGCGATCATGGCCTTGAGTTTCAGCATGGCCTGTGAATTACCCATAAGCCGTTCATACCCAAAGCTGAATTCAATCTTGTCCTTTAAAGCCCTGTTTTCCCTGTTCAATACCCAAAGCTTATAGAGCTGTTTAACACGAATACGAAGTTCTTCATTGACAAAAGGTTTCTCTAAAAAGTCCGTAGCCCCCAGTTTACAGGCTTCAACGGCCTCTTTGATCCCTCCGTGGGAGGTGAGAATAATCACCATGATCTCGGGGTAGGATTTCCTGATCTCTTTTAGAAGTGTAAGGCCATCCATACCTGGCATCTTAGAATCGATGAGAGCAGCATCGACGTTTTTTCTCCTGAGTAACAGAAGAGCTTCCTGTCCATTATTTGCTGTGTAAATGATGTAGTCGTCTTCGATGAAGATTCTTTTAATCGATGACAGAATATTGCGGTCGTCGTCGACAAATAAGAGGGAAAATGTAGTTTTTTGGTCATTCATATAAACACTATGCTACAGACACTCTTTATTTTCAACTTAAAATCCCTCGTTTTGAGAGTCATCCAGCACAACGGGAACCGGTTCCGGAATATGAAAATAAACCGGAAGCATCGTCTCGCTTGCCGTCTGCTGCTTCAACTGCTCACATGATAGAACATGACCGATTTCGCCGGTTTTTCAGAGATTCCGATTCTGCAATTCCCTGTCAGAGCGGTAAAGCCGATACTGCCGTCATCAAACCGGCTCTCAAAATGAGTGCCGGTTTGATGATGTATCTATCAATTTGAAAGCCTTAGAAAGAGCACCCAATTTTTATCTATGAAACCTCCCCTCATGACCGGTTTAATACAGCCTTTTTTGGGAAGAGAAAGCGCGTTATCGGGCCCTTTTACGAATGAGACAGGGCCTGTTGAAACAAACCGACAGACGTTATTTGGCACGGCAATTGCTTTATCTTCCTGGTCTATGAAAAAAGTGCTTAAACAAAAAGAGGAGAAGAAGGTTGTACAGGCACTTTTTTCAGAATGGTCGAGGAAAACCTATAAAAAGCTCGGGATCTTATTTTAAATATATAGCTGCTGTTTTCTCTTTTGTGATTCTGCTGTTGGCTGTCTTGCCCCTCGCTGCTGAAAATTTAGATGGATATCCTGATGGGAGCTTCGGTTATGTCAACGGATACGACTATGGTGGCAATAAAAAGTATAACTATCAAACGGAGATTCCTCTAAGCACAATATCTGCAATTCGTCTTTCATATACCTCTGATCCTCAAATGGATCTTTTCAATAATGCCTTCGGGGCTTTTTATGAGCTCGAAGGAAGGCCCTTCACAGTAGAATCGCTGGAGCAGTTAAATACTACCGGCAGGCTCATGGTCGGATTGATAAACATGCCGAATTATGCCGGTGTCGAATATTTCGAAGGACGTTTGAGATCGGATGCCGAGAAGACTCTTCTTCTTTTGGGTACACAATTCGGATTTGACTACAGGCAGCAGTTTGATCTGTCACAGAATTTAAATCTCCGGTTTGGTTTCAAAAATGATAGTTTTGTCAGGCTGGCCTATAATCTATATGATCTGGCGCCGTCGATTTATGAATGGGAAAGAGGAGGGTCGATAACCGAGATCCTGTCAAGCAAGGCGAGCGGTCTATCATATTCCACTCTGAAAAACCTCACCCTGGCACAGATAGGAATTGGAAACGGATTATACCACCTTGATATCTCGCTCGTAAGCAGTCTCACAGATTTCTTCTACTCTGATAATTCGGTGATACTTTCTTATTCAAGAGAGAAGCAGTTCAATGCCGCGGTAGCATATGAGTGGGCGTCGTATGATACATTGAACGGTGTTACCCGGGAGAAAATAAGAGCAAGCCTCTCTTTCGAGCACCCGGACGGCATATTCAGCATTGATGGCCAGTATAGGGCTGACAGCACATGGAGCCTCGGTGTATCGGGCACAATTTTTCTGGATGCTGGTAATACCGAAAAGAAAGATGATACTAACGAAGCTGAAAACCGGCTCTTAAGAAAGGAGCCGTCCTCTTTATATCTGGGTAAGAGAGAAGAGTCTCCACCGCAAAAGATACGAGAGAAGTTCGGCTCGAATATTCTAAACGAGGCTTCAAAAATCGAATGGGACAGGACCCTGCTGGAACATAACGACCTTTCACTGAGAGAGATAGGAGCAATTCTTGAGGTAAATCAGATCAGCAGAAGATACGACTACGATAGGGTTGCCGAATTGGACTATAGAGATATACGTACTCCCGAAGAGTATATAACAGATGGCGGCATCTGTAGAGATGCTGCAAATGCCGTTGCAAATATCCTTTTGAATAACGGGTACGATTCAAAGATCGTTTATTCGAAACAGGGTAAGGCCACCCCACACACATTTGTCGTTACGCAGGACAACGACGGTTCTTTTTATCTTTTTAATTACGAACATATGTATAAAGTACCGGATGCCGGCAGTTTACAGGAAACGGCCCGGTCATATTCAAAGTTCCTCAGCCTCTATCTTATTGACCCGGTAACTCATGAAGTAACAGACATTGTGATTACCCCTGACTCAGAATACCTTGAGAGTATCGCAGGAATGAGATAGCAGGTGAAAAGGAGAGTCATCGCACGAGAGTCTAGAATAGAGGGCGTGTCATGAGGAGGAGCTTCCTTTTCAGCTTTCATATATAAAGCCGGTTTTTTAACACAGTGCACAGTAGATAGCCCAGGATCCGTGCTTTAATATTTGGTTTTTACAAATAGTACATGCCTTTAGGGTATGCTCAAATGTATCTTATTATATGCTTCCCGGATGAACCTACTGTTTCAGAGGTGAACCGCAGGCAAAAAAGCTTTCATGGAAAATTAAACCTAGGAGTTTTGGCGGCCACCCCAAGATTTCCTTGAAAAAACCAATTCGACCGAGTATATTAAAAACAGGGAGTAAAGATGCGAATACCATGGTGGATATGGGTAATCATAGGGCTTTCGGTTATCAGCTGGATAATACCTGATGGAATACCGGGTGAGGAATTCATTCTTCCTGCAATAGCAGTAGGCAGCCTTCTCCTCAGAAGGAGGATGATGCGCGGTTTCTATCAGCAGCAGTATCAACAGTACCGGTCGGCCGGGGCGGGTCCCGGGACGGGGTCGGGTCAGAGCTCCTCGGGTTACGGTTCGTCGAACTTCTACAACCGGTTCAGCGGCTGGGGGCAGGGTTTCCAGCAGCCTAGTGGGCAGGAGAGAACATTAAAGGACCCGTACGAGGTGCTAGGTATAACGAGGGGAGCCGGGGCTGAAGCGATAAAGAAGGCATACAGAGACAAGCTCAAGAAGTTTCATCCGGATGTGGTTGAGAGCCTCAAGCTCGGCCCTGAGTACAGAGAGATGTTTGAGGATAAGACCCGCGAAATCCATAACGCATATCAGAGCCTCGGTGGGAAGTAGAGCCCATAGTGTTCAAGAGAACGTACGGCAGCCATAAGGATATTGACAGGGCTATAGAGAAACTGAAAAACCTCTACAGAAAGTATGCCGACCAGTACAGCTCACGGATTTTCAACCTCGAGGGGTTCGAAAACAGATATAGGAATGCCCTCAAGAACAAGGTTAATTTAAACGCCTTTCTTCATGCAGAAATACTCGCCTTTGAAGAGCTTAAGCGGAGAGTTGAGCAGAAGGTAGCGATGAAGAATAAGCCGGAAGCCCCTGCTGAACCTTCCTACAGTGAAATAGCGGACAGGATAATAGAGGAAAACCTTGCCAGAGTAAGAAAATACTCCGGCATCGATTTTCATCCGGACGCCGAGGAGGAGGCCACGTTTCTGCTCGGGGCTGTGACAGATTTCTATTACTCGGTATGGGGCAATACCGTGAAACTTCTGAGGCCGCTGGGAATCAGGAGTATGGACGATTTCATCCAGAAACTGGAAAACGATTTTTCCTACTACGTGGTTCCCCTGAGAGGACAGTATTCGAGGGCCGTGGAGGACTACCTCCTCGTCCTGTCGAGGAAGCAGCCAAGGGACAATGAAAAGGCTGCCGTAAACTTTATTAAATACGGCGGTATACTCCTCAACAACTGCCGCAAGCTTTTCATTGACGGGCTGAACTTCATGAGTGGCAAAAAGGAGTACGTCAGCCACTATAAGGAACTGGACGGATACAGGGGGCAACTCGAACGATTAATAGAGGATTTTCGTCTCTCCGATATACGGGGCTATTGAGGGGGATTTCGCTTGAATAAGCGGTTGAAATTTATTATTCTTTGAACAAGTTTATTTGATATGAAGCTTGAACAGACGAACCGGCACCGTTTTTAAACGAGAGCGGCGCAAAGAACTGAAAGACAAGCTGTTGCTTAAGCACCATGAACCAATCAGTTCTTGGTAATTAAAGTGCGTTTGATATCAAGTTTACTTGTGCTTGCCGGCATCTTTTTAATAGAAGTCGATTCCAAGAACTGAAAAATGATCTGGCGCTTTTACACCATGAACCAATCAGTTCTTGGTAAATATAACTTTGTTTGATAGAAAGTTTAAATAGATCTGCTGGCATCGTTTTTATACGAGATCAGCTCCAAGAACTGAAGAATAAAATGGTGCGAAGCACCATTTTATTACGCGGCCGTCGTAAAGTGGTATTACCTCAGCCTTCCAAGCTGAAGTCGTGGGTTCGATTCCCATCGGCCGCTCATTTTTTCTCTCCTGCAGCGGCTCAATATCTTACCCGCAAGACACTTCAGATCGGACGAGTACCAATCCCCTAATTTTTAACGTGATTTGTGAGTAATCTGAGGTAGTAGGGAGCTATGCTGTGGGAGCTTCTTTCTTCTGTTTTGCAAGAACCTCTCTCGCAATACCGAGGAGGGTTTCCCTGCTGTTTTTGTCCGGGTTGTCGAGGATCTCTTCGAGCAGCGAAGAGAGGACCTTCCCCACGAGAGGCCCGGTCTTCAACCCGAACTCTTTCATGATATCATGTCCGTCTACCGCAAGGTCCTTTACGGTTATGGCGTTCTCCGCTTCGAGGACCTTCTCTATACGACCCTTCAGGTTCCTTACGGAGTTTGACTCGCCTTTCTTGAGGCCGTTCCCTATGCGGTCCGCGCGTCTGAGCTGGAAGATAGGATCGAGGTTTTCGAACCCCACTTTTTTTATGAATCGGCGTACCGCGCCGTCGGTCCATTGACGTGTATAGTGAAACATATGGTTTCTGATGAGATGAGCCACGAGCCGCACATCGTTGTTGCTGAATTTCATCCGCCGCATCACTCGCTTCGCTATCCCCGCACCAATCATCTCGTGGTTGTAGAACACGGATCTCCCCTCTTCTATATCACGTTTGACATGGTACTTGCCGATATCGTGGAAAAGCGCGGCGATCCTTATCCTGTAGTCTTCATGAGGCGCTGCATCACAGGAATAGAGATTGTGGTAATATATATCGTACCTGTGGAAGCGGTTCTGTCTTACACCGAAGCCCGTGAGGAGCTCAGGAATAGTCTGTTCGAGCAGCCCGCACTTCCGCATGAGATCTATTCCGACAGAAGGCAGCCTCGATCCGAGGATTTTAACGAACTCATCGCGTATTCTTTCCGCTGATATCTCAGAAGTCATGTCAAGGCAGTCGGAAATCGCCAGGAATGTACGCTCATCGATATCGAACTCGAGCTGGGCTGCGAACCTGCACGCCCTGAAAGGGCGAAGGCCGTCCTCTCTGAACCTCTCCCCCGGATCGCCGATGGTCCGTATTATCTTTCTGCCTATGTCCTCTCTGCCGTCATACGGGTCTACAGTCACACCAGTGAGCGGATTGAATGCGATTCCGTTTATCGTAAAGTCCCTTCTTGCGAGGTCTTCATGGATGGAGGACGCATAGGTGACACTATCCGGTCTGCGCTTATCCGTGTACTCTCCGTCGCTCCTGAAGGTTGTCACTTCGACCTGGTGGCCCTTCGTAAGAATTGTAACAGTCCCGTGTTTAATCCCCGTAGGAATCGCCCTTCTGAAGATCAACATTACTACATCAGGGTGCGCATCGGTTGCAACATCATAATCGTATGCAGGCCTTCCGATTATAAGGTCGCGTATGGAACCTCCCACCACCCATGCCTCATGTCCGTGCCTGGCGAGAGATCGGGCTATTTCGGTCACATAGTCGGGAGCTTTCATATTAACAAGGTAAGAAAAATGATTTTTCATGTCAACGATTATAGGGCCTCTACCGCGGCCGACGAAGCGAAACTGCTGTGCGCATAAAAAAAGGTAGCCCGAAACTTTGTCCGGGCTACCTGTCTTGGGGGTAGTACAACTATCTCAGCAACTGCAGAACAGATTGAGGCGTTGTATTTGCCTGCGCCAGCATTGCAGTGCCTGACTGCACGAGGATCTGGTTTTTCACGAAGTTCACCATCGTCTCAGCCATGTCAGTGTCCCTGATCCTGGATTCGGCGGCCTGCATGTTCTCATACCCTGTTAAAAGACCCTTTGCTGCGTACTCGAGGCGGTTCTGATAGGCCCCGAGGTCCGCACGCTGTTTCGAAACCTTCATGAGTGCCTGATCGATCGCACCGATTGCGCGGTTCGCCTTTGCAGGTGTGCTTATGCTGATGAACGTAGCTGCGTGCGCGAATCCCGTTGGATTCTTGATCCCGAGCCCCTGCGAGGACATGGTTCCTATGTACACCCTCTTCCGCTGGTCCATGTTCGGTCCCATGTGGAGCCACATGCTCGCGGAAATGGTGTTCTCGCCGGTGGCCATGGCGAACCTTCCTGTAAGGATGTTCATGCTGTTGAACTGGGCATGGGATGCAATACGGTCGACCTCATCGACGAGCTGTGAGACCTCGACCTGGATCAGAAGCCGGTCTTCGTCGGAGTATACGCCGTTCGAAGCCTGGATCGCGAGCTCCCGAAGTCTCTGCAGGATCGACTGCGTTTCTTCGAGATACCCCTCGGCTGTCTGGATAAAAGAAATACCATCTTCGACGTTCTTCTCAGCCCGGCGTAAGCCCCTGATCTGAGACCTCATCTTTTCAGATACGGCAAGACCTGAAGCATCATCACCCGCGCGGTTTATTCTCATACCCGAGGAGAGCTTCTCGATATCCTTGGTGACGTCCCAGCCTGTGAACTTGAGCTGCCGGTTTGCAAAGATGGCAGACAGATTGTGGTTGATAACCATTTCACTCCTCCTTGAATGGTAGTTACATCCTTGTTCTAAAATTTGTTTCGGATGAATAGAAATTTCCTTTAGACATTTCTTCACAATCGTTTTACCTTAGGTTCGGGCGGGTAAACGTCGTATGAGAGTCTACATCTTCCTCCATGGGAAACGGTCAGAAGGGAAATTTTACAGGATGCACTACGACCTCACGAGGAGGGAGGCCGATGTCGTTATCTGCGCCAACGGAGGATACGAAACCGCTCTATCTCTGGGGATCGAGCCGCACATGGTCGTGGGAGATCTCGATTCCTTACAGGGGGCCGAAATCAGCCAGGGGATAAAGGTTTTACGGCACCCGCCGGAAAAGGACCACTCGGATTTCGAGCTCGCCCTCATGGAGGCTGTGAAGCTGAGGCCGGAGAGGGTGTTCGTGTACGGCGCTCTCGGAGGGAGAAAGGATCACGAGATTATCAACGTGAACCTGCTGGCGCACGCCGCCTTTCCAGTCGTCTTTCTGGAAGAGGAAGTCGAGATCTACAACGTGATCCGTGAGCTCGAAATCGCTGGGAAAAAGGGAAGAATCTGTTCTCTCGTGACCTTCGGGGAGGGTTGTTACGTTGAGACCACGGAAGGTTTTCGTTACCCGCTTAAAGATGAGGTCCTGCTGCCCTCAAGCAGGGGTCTCTCAAACGTTATTGACGGCGACAGGGCATATATCAGAGTAAAACAGGGAGCGCTTCTCGTAATTGTGACCTCCCATCCGGAAGGGTAAGGGTTGATCTTCATACGGTTTCTACTCTTTCGATGCTCCGTATGCCGTATTGAAGGCCTCATGAAGTCTCGCCATGGTGACGGCAGGGTCCTCAACGATGATCTTTGACCCTCCCACGATATCGATGAACCCAAGCTCATTCTTATACCTTGGAATCACGTGCAGGTGGAGATGGGAGATGCTGGCGCCTGCGAAATCGCCGATGTTCAAGCCTATATTGTATCCCGCCGGGGCGTAGAGTGAATCGAGTACATCGAGGCTTTTTCGCAACAGCTCGTCGATTTCCCTCCTTTCATCCGTTTCGAGCTCCCTGTAATCGGTTATATGCCTCTTCGGGAAGATGAGTATGTGTCCTGAATTGTAGGGGAATTTGTTGACACAGACAGCAGTATGGGAACCCTCAGTTACGAGAAGACTGACCACATCTTTATTGTTTTCCACAATAGAGCAGAGGATACAGTCGACCTTCGGTTTACCACCCTTGATGTAGCTCAATTTGTTGAGTGAAAAGAGGTTTTGAAACTTCAGAGTCATTTGTGAAGAATGCCTATTTTTTAATTAATTCCCAGAATTTCAGGCGGTTGTACCAGCGATCGCTGTCACCCCCCTCAACGAGCTCCTCCTGCCGGATCTCTCCTTCTGGAAGCGGCTTTTCCTCCTCGGCCGCCGGAGGTAGAGTCTCTGCCTTTTGTTCCGGTTCGGGTTGCAATAACTCCTTCTGCCGCCCTGTTTCATCCCGCTCTAGCATTTTCGGGAACCCCGTTGACTCGGATTCCGGCAGCACAAGGACCCTCGTCTGTTCACTGAACTTCTCGATATAGAAGTACTTCAGGAGCCCGGGATACTGATCTATGAGCTCTCCGTACTTGCGGAGCCTTTCGATTTCGACATTATCCTCCTCTCTCATCAGCCGGTGTTTCGATTCCAGCTTTATATCTTCGGTTTTCATTCTGCTGATGTTTTCCATATACTCGAAATATCGGGAGAGGGCCTTCTGATACGTTTCTATCTGCGGGATAACGTTGAATGCGATTTGGGTCTTCACCTCACGCAGCTTGTACTCTTCCGCGTAATCGGCTGCCGACGACTCCATCTGCTTTTTGAGCTCACCGATCGCGGCATAGTCGAAACTCTCTGTCATGAGGGAGTAGTTTGAGAGCCTGTCGAGGACATACTGGGTCAGAGATTCCTCGGCCCGTGACCGAAAGCCCTTTGAAAAAAAGGTCTCGAACTCTTCGATTATGCCGTACTCCAGGAGGACAACTGCGGTGCCGTAGTCTACCCTGTACTGCACGACTACGGTTCCGCCGAGGGCGAAGTTCCCGTACTCCTTCAGCTCCTCGCTTCCAGGAAGAGGAAATAGAAATTCTACTTCCGCGGAATAAGGCTCTTTTTTAAAGGTATAGAGATGAAAGCTCTTCGGTACCAGTTTCTGCCACAGCCAGTGAAGATTTCCGGATTCGAGTGGGTAATCCAGCGTGCCCGTGAGTGTGGAATGTGCGAGTGAAAAGGTTCCCGGTTCGACGTTCACCCATCCGAAGTAGAAACCGGCTCCTGCTGCAAGGATGAGGAGTACAAGGATGAGGATGACCTTTTTCATAGGAGCGGTACCTCGTAATGGAGTTTCCTGGATCAATGAAAAATTTACTGCACGTATGATATGATATATTAATTATCCATAATATCAATAGGTTTTTCAGACCGCTTTGTGAAATGCTTTTACTTTTATCGCAGGCTATATTAAGTATTAGACTAACATCTCAGTCAGCAAAAAATTAGCTGACGTATATGCTATACATATTATTACAGGAGTAGCGGTTTGAAAAGTATGTACGAACTCGTGGAAGTAATGAGCAGGCTGAGGGCAAAAAACGGCTGTCCATGGGACCGTGAGCAGGACCACAAGACCCTGAAGCCGTATCTCGTAGAGGAGACCTATGAGGTGATCGATGCGATAGACGGCGAGGATGATGATTCTCTGAAGGAAGAGCTTGGGGACCTCCTGCTGCAGATCGTGTTTCATGCCCAGATAGCGGATGAGGAGAGAAGATTCACCATAGACGATGTTGCGGCCTCGATTGTGGAAAAACTGAAACGGCGCCACCCGCATGTATTCGGTACGGTGAAGGTCGCCTCTTCTGAGGAAGTCCTGCACAACTGGGAACAGATAAAAAAACATGAGGGCAAGAACTCCGTCATGGACGGTGTTCCGAAATCGCTCCCTGCACTGCTCAAGGCACGGAGGGTGCAGGAGAAGGCGAGGAGGGTCGGTTTCGACTGGGACGACGTGAAAGGAGCGGTTCACAAGATCTCGGAGGAGATAAAGGAGCTCGAGGAAGCTCTCCTCAATGGAAGAAAGGATGAGGCGAAAAAGGAGTTCGGAGACGTTCTCTTCTCTCTCGTCAATGTTTCGCGGTTCCTCGGAATAGATGCAGAGGACTCGCTGCGAAAGACGATTGAAAAGTTCATCGAGAGGTTCAAGTATATAGAGAACGAGGTACAGAATCAGGGGAAAAAAGAGATGGGAGATTACACGCTCGAAGAGCTCGACCGCCTTTGGGAGCAGGCAAAGGGTGAATAAGAAGCTGGAGTTTTCGGACTTTATTGAGATAAAAGGTACCCTTTAATGAGCGAAACAGGGATGAATAAAAAACCCATTGTTAATAAGAAGCTTAAGTCCTCGGACTTTGTTGAGATAACGGATAAAGTGTAAGAAGAGAAGCGTGTATGAACGACAAGCCCATCGTGAACAAGAAGCTGAAGTCCAACGGACTTCATTGAGATAAAAGGTACCCATTAATGAGCGAAACAGGTATGAACAAAAAACCCATTGTTAATAAGAAGCTGAAGTCCGAAAGTGCCTTCACCTACTATCTCATTAAGAAGGTTGGCAAGACAATAAAGAAGTACGGTATGATAGAGGAGGGGGACAGGATCCTCGTCGGGGTATCGGGAGGTAAGGACAGCTTCACGATGCTTAAGATACTGAACGACAGGATGGGATTCTATCCGAACATGTACGAGCTTCTCGCACTGCACGTCGTATCGGACCTGGAGTGTGAGGGCCACGCCGGTCCGGCCACGCTCGAAGAATATTTCAAAGAGCACGGATACCGGTATAAGATAGTAAACCTGAAACTCGATCCAGGAAATAAGGGCCCCAGCTCTTACTGGTGCTCTCGGAATCGAAGGAGAGTGCTGTTCGATACCGCAAACCGTCTCGGTTACAACAAGATCGCGCTGGGACATCACAGAAACGACGTCATAGAGACGCTCCTCCTCAACATCTTCTATCACGGTGAAGTCTCGACTATGCTGCCCATCCAGAGCCTCTTCGATGGGAAGATGTCGATCATAAGACCGCTGTACAACCTTCCGGAATCCGATCCGAGGAAGTTTTCCCGCATACACGGCTTTGAGGCAGTGTCCTGCAGGTGCCCTTTCGGGAAGGAGACGAAGAGGGAGATGTTCAAGAGACTGCTGGCCGAGGTAGAAAGAACGCACCCCAAGGCGATGCTCAACGCGCTCCGCGCCCTGGAAAATGTAAAGGAGGAATACCTTCCCGGAATTGCGGTAAAAGAGGACGTGGTGATATAGTAAATGCAGCAGTAAGAAAAAACCCTGCCGGCTTGACACCAACAATAATACTTTGACAATATCCTGCAGTTGTCTGAAAATTAATATACTTGCCGACTGAAAAGATGAGCCCGGGACACGGGCGAAGGATCGATATTTCTCACCGAAGGACGGGTACTCTACCTGGAACTACTATAATGAGCCTGCAAAGCTGCGGGGCCTCAATACCGTAAGTTACCGGCGAAGACCTGTATATGAGGATATATCCCATTCTTCACAGGACGAAGCTCGATGGCTGGCGGTGCCATGACAAACGAATGCGGATAGTGTGATAAAGATATATGTTTTACGGTTTTTTAAGAAGTTGAAAATCTGCATGAAAAAGAGTGCGAAGATACCGGCGAGAGCAGTAAACATCATATTAGGCCAGGCCCCAAAGAGCCGGCTATCATCATGCCCGTTCCCGGGTCGATGTACGCACAGTTCTTAGAAAAACCCGCGGTATCTGTGATTATAGTATGAACATCCTTTTATCACTACTGTTATATTAGATATTTAGAGTAGGCAATTGGTGCTGCGAAGAAAGATAGTAACGATATTTGAAGCTTCCGGAAATCTTTTATATTGAGAAAAGAACGATTGATATGTGTTCGATTGCGGCCGGCGAAGGTTACAAACGACTGTGATCCCGGTTTTCGCATAAACCGGACAACAGCTGAGCTGAATTAATATGGAGTTTCCACCAAAAAAATATTTACACGACATCCTTCAGCGCCGATGAGTATTCGCCCTCTGTCCGGCCGTCGAAACCGCAGAAGATGATCTCTTCGAATGCTCCTTTGTTTTCCAGTACAAATTCGGCAACAGCACCAACGGCGACAGCTGCGGCTTTACCGACCGGATACCCGTAGATCCCGGTGCTGATCGATGGAAAAGCAATCGTCTTCAGGCCGTTGTCGACCGCGACCCTGAGGCTGCTGGTATAGGCGTTTCGTAAAAGCTCGGGTTCTCCCTTCGCGCCGCCGTGCCAGACAGGGCCGACGGTATGGATAACATGCTTCGACGGCATCCGGCCTGCGGTGGTGATGACAGCCTCGCCAGTTGGGAGGCGCCCGATCTTCGATACTATTCGCTTGCACTCTTCAAGGATTGCGGGCCCTCCTGCCCGGTGAATGGCACCGTCGACTCCGCCTCCTCCCATGAGAGAGGAGTTGGCCGCGTTTACCACGGCATCGACCTTTAAAGTGGTGATGTCCGCTACAATAGTCTTTAACTTCGTAGTACCGATATTTATATCCATATTGTGTAGCCTCCTTAAGAAAGAGCATACTGTGAAGAGCGTTGATGTCTAATCCCCATTCCTTATGTGCAATCGTAATAGGAAGAAATGGGGCTTTAATCCCCATTTTACTTATGTGAAAACGTAATAGGAAAGAATGGGGCTTTTGGCGCTTTTTTCACCGTAAACTTTATCTTTTACATCGAAACCCCTTGCAATGCAATTGTTTAGAAAACCGCACTAAAAGGTGCGGATGGTTTTGGTGTGACAGCGAGCTTATATATTTTTGGCAGTAAAGCTGTAACAGGCTTTGTTCCATCCCGGAAGGGTCTTCTAAGTTACTACACCCGCAAACAGCACCGTTATTTAACTGCTCACGATGGGTTTGCCGTTAATCCCTGCTTTACTTATTACTGTTTATCTGTCATCTCAACAAAGCCCGAGGGTACCCTATTTCATTATGTGTGCCGCAGAGATTCGCCGGTATCGATCGCTTCGACGATCCTAACATTGTAGTTAAGAAACTCGAGCCACCCGTATTTGTCCGCCTTGTCTCGCGATATGATAAGGTAGGGCATGTACTTCGGCTCTACAGGTTTTCTCAAAAGAGAGAGCCTGCATTCACGGAGGAGCTTGTTCCCCTTCAGTGTGTTGCATCTCTTGCAGGCACAGACCTGGTTTTTCCAGGAGTTCGGATCCTCAGAGCGGTGGGAGGGATCTACCGATTCCCATTTTGAGAGAGGTATGATATGATCGACCGTGAGCTCGTCCATCCTGTATCTTTTTCCGCAGTACTGGCACCTCATATCGTCCCTGTAAATAATATTAAGACGGGAGTAGACGACCTTCTTCTTCGGTATTTTGTTGAAGTTAAAGAGCATGATGACTCTCGGGAGTGGAAGGGTAAGGTACTGTGAGTGGATTTGTTGCTGCGTGTCGACCTTTACTGCTTCGGCTTTATTGAGGATTTGAAGGACGATCGCCTGCTTCACATTGCATATGTCTATCGGAATCATCCCGGAATTGAGTGTGAGAACAGGCGCATTTAGCATAAAGTTATATTAATATATCATCAATAATAAAGAAAGAAGTTTTAAATATGGATCTTCCGGAATCGAGTGGGTAGTGTATGAGGAATATGAGTAAATAACCGGGGGTATCG